>ERZ1673703.852-NODE-852-length-30916-cov-5.867924_pt1 | contig 30916 bp, 22 predicted proteins | sample MGYA00580233_ERZ1673703 | MGnify/ENA primary metagenome ERZ1673703 (study PRJEB41218, sample SAMN15661748) | gut metagenome | host: Homo sapiens | place: Canada: London | collected 2015-08-20/2019-03-30 | study: EMG produced TPA metagenomics assembly of... | reverse complement strand
GATGAATGAATATTTTATGTTCAAAGGCTCAGTTTTAACCACCGGAGGCTCAATTCTTTTAGTATCTTTTGCACTTTATTTTGCACTGAAAATTAAAAATTTGATTGCTTCAATACTTATTTCTTCAATTTTTATATTCTTTGCATATTCATGGTATGAATCGTTCATTTTAGTTTATATCGGCGCAGTATTTTTACTTCTTATACTTCTTGCCGACGGTCAAAAAAGCCAAAAAGAATTATTTTTCAACGGTTTTTGGCTTGCACCGACTTTATTTTTAGGATTTTCTTTAGAGGAAATAATATCAAACGCAATAATAAATTTATGCAATATTACACAAGATAACAACAACGCTGTCGGTACTGCTTGGCTTGCAAGCTCTGCCACATTAAAATCATTTTTTTATGATTTTATATATTCATTTGTATCTAAAATATTTTGCTATGCCCCATTTGCAATTTTATTCATTTTTCTCGCCGTTGCATTTGTTTTGATGATACTTCAAACCAAAAGCACCAAAAAGCCTATTCTCATTTTCTTTTATTTAGGCCTTGCACTTACTGTTTTCTTTTTAAGCATTTATCGGGGAGCGGAATTGGCATACAGAACCGAGCAAGGAATCCCGTTTTATATCGGTGCAATTACCCTGCTGCTTTCATCAAAAATCATTAATTTACACGGCAAAAAAGCTTTAAAAATAATTGCTTCGCTGTCACTTGTCATAATATTAACAGCTCAAATTTGCTCATCAAATTATTGGTATCACGTAAACGTTTTAAGAGATAAAGAAGAAAAGCAAGTCGTTTGTAATATTGCAAAAGACCTTGAAAAATATGATAAAAATAAGCCTGTCATTTTTATCGGTTACTATCAGCTTTCTAATAATATTGAAGATAAATACACTGTTAAAAAAGACAGTGTGGCAGGCAGAATAATTAACTATACCTCTAAAAAAGCGAAAAAATCATATGCTTATACCGCTTGTCAGACATCAATCAGTTCTTACATTTCTTGGTCGATTTGTCCGTTTTCAAGCGCAAATGTTGAATTTAAAAAGTTTTTCAATTCATGCGGCTATGATTTCAAGCTTGGCACAAATGAGCAATTTAAAGAGGCAACAAAAAAATATATAAATATTCCCTCGTATAATGACAGCGGTTATATTTTAGACGCAGGCGATTATATTGTTGTCAAGGTCGGCAACTATACACCGAATTTCTATGAATTTTTATATGAGTAACAGCCACAATAAAGTAAGGCTCATCTTCGATAATTTGAAGATGAGCCTTTTTATTTTCTCGGCAGAAGGAATATATTGGGGTTTAAATGGGTAATAAAAGCCTGCCGAAAATTATCAGCTTATATCCTCTTTAAGGGTTTCAATAATATTATCATCCTTTAATTTTCTTACGGAATAAATCATCGTAACTGCAATAATCGCAAATACCACAAGGATTACGCCCAAATAAAGCTTATAATCAAACTGATAAGGTATTGAGCTTTCACCAAGCATTTTATTAAGCAATATGCAAACCAAAACGCTTATAGGCACACCGAATATGACCGCTTTAAGCGCATAAAATACACTTTCAAGGCTGACCATTTTTCTAAATCCGCTCGGAGCCGTTCCGACCGATTTAAGCATCGCAAATTCCTTACGTCGAAGCGATATATTCGTTGAAATGGTGTTAATAATATTTGCAATCGTGATAAGAGAGATAAGCGAAATGAAGCCGTAAACAAATACCTGAACAATAAAGATAACGGTATTCATAGTTTGGAGAGTATCGACATTGTCAGAAACGAACGTTCCTCCATAATCTTTTTCAGTCAAAATATTATTAAGATTTTTTGCAACATTTTTATGATCATCGGTTTCAATACAAACGCTCATTGAAATATTGCTTGCCTTTTCGCCTTTATTTACTACATTTACGTACTGAGAATAAGGCATAATTATACCGACTACGCCCGGCGCAACGAGATTGCACGGCAGGCTGTTTTTATCAAATTTAACAAGACCGCCGACCTCGATATCAAGCGGATTTTTTTCATCGTTTGCATAATCGGAATTTTGAATAATATGCTTGCCTATAATGCTGTCGGTAAATACTTTCGTTGTGTCCTGCTTATGAGTAAGATTGTTAAGCAAAACGCATTTAAGGCTGTCACCGTAAAAAGCATTATAATCAATACCGTTATTTTCACAAAGCGTGTTAAACTCGCTGTCGTCAACATAGTGAATTACTGTAGCAACATCCTTTTCCCCGCCAAACAGCTTTGAATAAGCAGAAGTATAATTTTTCAAATCTTTAATTTCATTATTTTTAATAATCGGGCTTGACTTACCGAGAAAAATCCTCATATCCGCCGTATCAATATAATATTTATTAACTCCCTGCATTTTGTCAAGTGCGTCATAAAGTTCTTTTTTATGAGCGTAAGTAATTGTTGTTGATATCTGGTAAGGAATTGTTTTTTCATATCCGCTTGCCTGAACAAACATATTGCAAAAATAGTTGCAGGAAATAAAAAGTACAATTGAAAGAGCGATTGAAACGGTTATAAGCCTTGATTTTCTTCCGTTGCGCTTAAGATTTTTATATGCAAGCTCACCTTCATAACCGAATATTTTTCTGATATATTTAGGCGATTTAAGCTTTTTAGGCTTAACCTTAATCTCTTGCCTTTGGCGAATTGCATCAATAGGAGTGATTTTTGACGCCTTGCGTGCCGGAATGAATGAAGAAATAAAAATTGTTAATATGCTTACAATAACAACCCCGATTATCGCCCAAAAAGGAACTGCGACTTTCATTTGCATATTGCTTTCGCTGACGCCTGCAATCATTCCTGTAGAAATAATTTTATTGCCTATTAATTTAAGGGTAATTCCGATACCGAGTATTCCTGCCGCAATACCGACGGGAATGCCGACAGCACCTAAAATTGCACCCTCAAAATACACACTCTTTCGCTTTTGCGCCTTAGTTGCACCAACCGAGGCAAGCATACCGAGATATCTTACTCGCTCTGCAAGCGACATACCGAATGCGTTATAAATAAGCATTACGGATGCGATAACGATAAGAATTAAAACAACCAAAACAATTGGAAGCATCGTTGAAAGAAAGCCGCCCTGTCTGCCTGAAAGATATGACGCAAGGACATCTTCGTTTGCCCTGTAGTTGTCAATTTTGTAATCTCTTTGGATTTTTTCAATGGTTTTATGTGCATTTGAGTCCTGCTTGGCAAGCGTAAATAAAGCAAAAATGTTCTTGTCACTCTTGCTCTCCGCCTCGCTCATACCACGCCAAATTTTTTTAAATCTTGTGGCAGGGTTATTGTGAAGAATTGCGGTAATTGTATATTCCTTATAATCTTTTGACGTGACGAATTTCTCGTTTTCATCACGATAGCCGTCTGTTGCAATACCTCCGTCGGCAAGCTGCCTCATCCCCTGAGCAAAAGTAATCTTATCGCCTACCTTGGCATTTTTCATACCGTTTGCCGCAAGCAAATTTTCTTCAACTGCAACCTCGTTTTCATTTTCCGGAAGCTTTCCATCAAAATCTCCCGTCGCCATCATTTCAAAATATTTCTTGTTTCCGACAAGAATTTCACCCGTGCTTTTTTCATAATCAGATGCACTTTTCAGCTTAAACGACATATAGTCGTCGCTGTAACCGAGACCTACATTTGAAATTCTGTCATCATTTTTAATTTGGTTTATTTGTGTTTGATTAAGACAGTCAAATTCAGCGTCCCATTTGCCTGACGAGATTAAGCCGATTTCACCGAAAAGGTTTAAAAACGAAGCCATTGCAACAAATACAGCCGTAATCATTGCAACGGAAACGCAAATGCCGAGTGTTGTTACAACCGTTCTGCCCTTGTTTTGCTGAATGTGACGTGTTGTAAGCTTATTTACGATATTCAACCTATTCTCACCTCATCCCCGGTGATTTTGCCGTCTTCGATTGTGATTACACGGTCGGCTGAATTTGCAATTTTTTCATCGTGAGTAATAATAATTACAGTCTGATTAAATTCCTTGTTAAACTGCCTTAAAAGAGAAATAATCTCATTACTGTTTTCGCTGTCAAGATTTCCCGTAGGCTCGTCTGCAAGCATAAGCGCAGGATTGTTGACAAGTGCACGTCCGATTGATACACGCTGCTGCTGACCGCCTGAAAGCTGATTTGGCAAATGGTCAAGCCTGTTTTCCAAGCCAAGACGCTTTACAAGAGTATCAATTTGCTTTTTATCCGGCTTTCTGCCATCAAGAAGAAGCGGCAAGGTCAAATTTTCCTGAACAGTCAAAATAGGAATAAGATTATAAAACTGATAAATAAGGCCTATCTGCCTGCGGCGAAAAATTGCAAGTGCCGTTTCATCAAGATTTGAAATATCCGTTTGATTAATAACAACACTGCCGCTTGTCGGCACATCTACACCGCCGAGGATATGAAGAAGCGTTGACTTGCCCGAACCGCTCGGCCCGATAATAGCAAGGAACTCACCTTTTTCTACTGAAAACGAAACGTTATCAAGAGCCTTAACCATTGTGTCGCCCTTGCCGTATGTTTTGCATAAATTTGTAACTTCAAGTATTTTCATAGTAGTTATCTCCTTTCGATGAGTCCATAATACCTTAATGAACTTACAATCGTGTGACTGTTTAATTACAATTTTGTCACTTACCTAAATTTGAATACGAATACAAAATCCGGCGCACAACCGTATGGCAGATTTTGAGAAAAGGCAAACAATATTCGCCCCCTACGGCTTTGTGTCAGTTTGTATCGTCCTTTAATGAATCAATAATAGAATTGTTTTTAATAAGTTTTAATGAATAAATCATAGTAAGACCTATGATAACAAATACTGCCACGCAAGCAATAAGATAAAGCCAAATATTGACAGAAAACGGAATAGGATTATCCTTTGAAATAATATATCCCACCACTCTGTTAATAACAAGGCTTAGCGGCACACCAAAAAGCAAGCCGAATAAGCCGTAAAACATACTTTCAAAAATCAACGTCTTTTTAAACTCCTTCGGCGTCATACCAACGCTTTTCAGCATTGCAAGCTCCTTTTTTCTGTTTGCAATCTGCGCCGTCATTGTGTTGATTATATTAAATACTGTTATTAATGTAATCAGCAAAATGAAAGCATAGGACAGAAATTGAACAGCGGATATAATGCTCTTTTCCTTCATCGTCCAATAATAAATGTTATATACGTCACCATCCGCCTCGTTTTCGGACAAATAGTCCTTAAGCTCCTTTTCAACCTTGTACGGCTCGTCGGTTTCAATACCGTAATCAAAATAAAACGAATCATCATCAGAATATTTATCATATACACACTTAGGCACATAAAAAGCAACACCGTCCGACTCTAAATTACAAATAGGATTATCCTTATCATATTTTATAAAATCGCAGAATTTATAAACAGATGTGCGACCGGTCTTATAATAGAAACTAATCTGATTCCCGTCCTCGTCGAGCTTATTTTCTCTTTCGGTCTTTTCAAAATCAAAGCCATATGCGCCGATAGTTTTGCCGAGTAGGTTATTATTAAAAATCGGCTCACCGTTACGGTCAATTGTGTTCATTACAATTGTCTTAATCGAGCCGTCCTTATCGGGCGAGTAATATTTTTTATAATCAATTCCGTTTTTCTTGCAAAGCGCATTGAAATCCTCGTCATCAAGCAAATGAGCGTTATATTGTATATCCTGCGCTGCGACAAATTTATATTTATCAACAAAAACGCTTTCATTATGAAACGACATATCATACTCACGTGAATTATCATAAGGATTTATATCGCTTCTTGAAATCGGCGAATACCAGTTCGCCCAAATCGAATAAAAACGCTTTACCCTTTTATTTGTTTTCAAATAATTTCTTGCTTTTTCAAGCTGCGCCTTGCTTTCGGCACTGTATTGATACATAAGCTGATAAGGAATTTCATAATCTAAATTTGATGCTTCTTTAAATGTTTCGCAAAAATAATTACAGCTTAAAAAGAGGACTGCGCAAATACATATACAAGCAATAATCGTCCTCGATTTTCTGCCGTTGCGCCTTAAATTTTTAAATGCAATATCACCCTCGAAGCCGAAAAGCTTAGTGATAATAAACGGAGTGCGGATTTTGCCTTTTCGCTTAATCTCGTCCGTTTTTCTAATCGCATCAATCGCAGTAATTCTTGCCGCCTTTTGCACGGGCGAAATGATTGACACAAAAACAGTCAGCGCCGCCAAAATAACAATAAGGCAAAGCACCCACAGGGAAATATGAGTCGAATATTTGATATTGTCGTTATAGCCCTCCATAATCGAGACAATTTTGGCATTCATTGCGCTTTGCGATATAAAGGTAGTAAGCAAGCCAAGCGCTATGCCGAGAATTATTCCTATTCCTCCCAATATTGCGCCCTCAAAATAGAGCGTCTTTTTCTTCTGCTTTCTTGTTGCACCGACCGAGGAAAGCATACCGAGGTATTTGATTTGCTCGCCGACAGAGAGCGCAAAGGAATTATAAATCATTGCAAATGACGAAACGAAAATTACGGCAAAAACAACGATTCCGATTGCAGTAAGCTTTAATACCTGCGGCAAATTGTTTTTGTCTATCGAAAAGGCAAGCCTTGAATTTAAAAGCTCCGTATTTTCGCCTACATTAAATGCCCTTTTCTTTTTAGTAAAGCCGAACTTATCATAAATACCGTTGATTTTACTGTACGAAAACGGAGTGATTTTTTTAATCTTACCGTAAGCAACAAGATTTTTACTTTTTAAATCGCTCATTCCACGAATAATTGCGCCACGCTCGGTCGGCTCGTTATCGTGGAGAATACCTACAACTTTAAACGTTTCGTCCTTTTCCTTTTCAAAGCGTTCGCCGAATTGGTAATCTCCCTTTACCGGCAAAATGACAAAATCGCCTTTAAGCCTTGAGCCGACTGCGATTTTAATCTCGTCGCCTATTTTTAGTTCAAGCCCGTTATTTTTAATAAGCGACTGCTCCACCATAATTTCATTATCGGATTTAGGCAAAGCGCCGTCATATTTGCAGGTGACTGTATCCTTAATATACTGTGCATCTCCCTGATATATCGTGCCTGTTCTTAAATAATTAGCCTTATCTGAATAAATCTTATAGCTTTGCTCCTCGGTTAATAAATCTTTTTCAAAGCCTATATCTTTAAGCGAGGAATCACTTAGTAAATATTTTTTAGCACTTTCATAATCTGTTTTAACAAAGAAATGCCAATTGCCGTTTGTGTTGATTGCTCTTTCGCCGTAATAATGTGCAAATGATGTGGCACATGTAAAAATAACAGTAAGCATAACTACGGATATAGTTATGCCTAAAACAGTTAAAACCGACCTTGTTTTGTTCTGCTTCAAATGGCGCAGGGCTAATTTTTTTGTTATACTCATAATGAATACCTCCCCAGTCAGTGTAAAAATGGGTACAGTCCCCTTACACTATCACCATCATAACAGTTCTAACTTACAATCACGTGACACTAATATTACAAAAATGTCACATATTGAAATAACCTTTGTTTGCAACGACGAGGCTTTTCGCTCAAAATCCCTCCGATTGCTTTTCAATCACCTCCCTTGTTAAGGGAGGCGGTTTATACTATTGTTTTATAAAATCTTAATTCAAAAATGCTGCCCTTGCCAAGCTCTGAATTAACAATAATATCGCCCTTTTCCTTTTCAAGCACGGTTTTTGCAAGCGCAAGCCCGATACCAACGCTCTCGCTTGATGAATTTTTGCCGTGATAAAAGCGTTCAAAAATATGGGGTAAATCCTCTTTTGTAATTCCGCAGCCGTTATCCTGAATGAAAAGAGAATTATAAACATTCGTCTTCTGGCTGAAAAATCTTAATTTGCCGTTATTGTTTGTATGCTCAATGCAGTTTTTAATAATATTTTCTATTGCCTCGCCCGTCCAATTTTCATCACCGACAAATTCAAAATCATTTATTTCATTAACAATTTCAATTTCTCTCACGTCGCAGGTGACGTAAAACTGCTTCAAACTTTTTTCTAAAATAGGCGCAATATTAAATTTTTCGTGCTTAAATTCAGTTGCGCCTGCATCAAGTTTTGAAATTTTAAGAAGATTTGTAATAAGCCATTTCATTTTATCAAGCTGAGTTTCAATAATTGATAAAAATTCGTTTCGCTTTCCCTCGTCCTTTTCGTCTTTTAATAAATCCGACATCACCATCATTGACGTAAGCGGAGTTTTAAGCTGGTGTGATATATCGGCAAGCGAATTTGCAAGATATAGCTTGTCCGTATTAAGCTGCTCGTTTTGCGTTTTTAAAAGCGTCATTATCTTATAAAGATTATTTTTGAGTATCGACATTTCGCCCTCGCTGTTATCCATAATATCGAGGTCAAAATTACCTGAACACATAAGTGAAAGATAGTTGTTAAGTTCGTTAATTTTATCGTTTCTTTTCTTGATATTATAAAAATATATGCCTGTCAAAATAATACCTGAAATAAGGCAAATCGCACCTGCCCAAGCATTTATAATAAAACAGATTATTGAAGCAAGTACCGTTACCCCTATTCCGAAAAAAGCCGTGAATTTTGCATCTTTATTAATCATTTTTCAATAACATACCCAAGCCCACGAACAGTTTTTATAAACTCAGGCTTTGCCGGGTCCTCCTCAATTTTATCTCTAAGCCTTTTGATATAGACGGTCAGTGTGTTATCCTCAACAAAATCGCCTGCCACATCCCAAATATTTTCAAGAAGCGCAGTACGTGAAAGCACCTTTCCCCTATTGCTCAAAAGGATTAAAAGAAGCCTGTATTCCATAGCGGTCAAAATAATTTCCTCATTATTTTTGTAAACCTTAGCCTCATTTGTATTAATTTTAAGATTATTGATTTTGATTATTCCGTCACTCGTTTCATTAGAATATCGGCGCATAACGCTTTTAATTCTGAGCATAAGTTCCTTAACTCTAAACGGCTTTGAAATATAATCGTCTGCACCAAGCTCAAAACCCATAATCACATTAACTTCGTCATCATACGCAGTCAAAAAAATAACAGGCAAATCACCTTTCGCTTTAATCCTTTTGCAAACGTCATAACCGCTTCCGTCAGGCAGGGTTAAATCAAGAATATAAAGCGAAAATTCCTTTTCATCAATAATTTTTTCCGCCTCTTTCACGCTTTTTGCAAGCGTTACGTTATATCCCTCGTTTTCAAGCGAATAAGTAAGCCCTATACCGATTGCTTCGTCATCCTCTAATAAAAATATATCCATTTGTTTCACCTTTATATTATTTAATAATTATATAATAACATATATATTATTTTTCTTCTATTACAATTTTGTAATAAAAGACTTTAGTTCTTGAATGCCAATAGACTTTGAGAAAGTGAGATAAATTTCGTATTTTGCGAGTGGGAGCTGTACGTGTGTACCGTCCCCGAGCAAAAGACGGAAAGCGCCAAAAGGGTCAAGGACTCGATGTCCTTGACCCTTTTCCAATCCCTCTGAGTGCAACAAGTTGCACCCACCGTCTCGCCTCCCGGCGCATTTTAGCCACTTTATCAAAGTCTAAACAAATTTTCCTTTAAAATTCGGTTCAATTATCGGCAAACCAAGCTTTTCTACCGTATTCTCAATTACCTCTTTGGTGAAGTCGCCTTTCACAGGATATCCCGTAAACGTCATATAATAAATAACAAGTTCCTGCAAGGTCGGGTTCATAATATTTGTAATTTTGACCGTATCGTCGTCATTAAACTTGAAATTAAACTTTCTTACATGAGATGTTTCAATCGGTCTAATCCACAAATCAAGAGTGCCGTCCTCTTTCCAAGCGGCTTTTGAATATGCATGATATGTAACGTCACCTAAAGTCATCTTGCTTATTCCATATTCACCGTTTAAGCCGACGTCAATCGTGTTTTCATATTCCTTTTCTTTCCAATAAAAAGTAAGCTTTTCATCGTCAAATGTAAGCTTCATTTCGCTTATCTCGCCGGGTTTTTTAAACCACATTTGAGTAATTGTGATTGATACAACAGAAACAAATTCGCTTGTTTTGCAGGTAATAAGCCTACCTGAAATCTTTTCCTCAAGCTCACGGTTACGCTCACTCTTCGGCAAATCCTCAACACTGCAATTATCAATAGTGTCAAGCATTTGTTGATATTCCGCCTTGTTTTCAGGAAGTTCACCGTAGCCGAAACACTCCGGAAAATATTTCCAAAAGATTTTCATAACCTTATAGTCCTCAGCCTCTCCGCAGTTAAGAACTACAAGTGCGTCATACTCAGGAAACATAAAGCAACGCTGGCCGAAAAGTCCGTCTGCTCTGTAGCTGTTAGGAACAGGATTGCGCCAAAATTGATATCCGTAACCCATCATATTATCAATATAGCCGTCAGATACGGAGTCAACCTGCTTTCTTGTTGCCTCTTTAACCCAAATTGCAGGAATAATTTGAGTGCCGTCTTTCCATTTGCCGCCATGAATATAGGGCAGGAAAAATTTTGCAAGGTCCTCACTTTTCATATAAAGGCCCCAACCGCCCGAATTGTTGCCTTTGCCGTCACTTTCCCAAAACGGCTTTTCAATTCCGAGAGGCTCAAAAATACGAGGATAGAGATAATCAATAACACTCATACCCGTAACCTTAGTGATAATGGCAGAAAGCATCGTGGTATTTTCACTTATATAATTAAACTTGGTATTAGGCGGAAGAAGAAAAGGAGCATTGAGGAAATTTTGAACCCAATCCGTACCGCCTTTTTCGTCAAGCACGGTAATAAGCTTATCCGAATGCATTGTAAGAAGCATCCTGACGGTAATCATTCTGTTAAACGGGCGCTTACTCATTAAATATTCAGGAAAAAACTTAACAACCCTGTCATTAAGATTAATAAGTCCCTCACTTACTGCAAAGCCGACAGCAGTCGACGTAACGCTTTTGCTCATAGAATAAAGTACGTGAGGAATATCTTTATTATATGGCTTAAAAAAGCCTTGAGCGCAGACCTTGTCGTGCCTTACAACTGTAAAGCTTTGAAGTCCTAAATTATTCTCATTTATTTCATTAATAAAAGCTGTAATGGCACTGCTTTTTACACCGACTTGTTCCGGTGTGCAATGTTCAAAATTGCAATCCTTAAGTCTTTCCATAACGTACCCCTTAATAAAATTATTACTATGTTTAATATACACCTTTTCGCTTATTTTTTCAACATATTGTATAATATTTTAAATTGACATTTTAAATATTATGTATATAATTATAATTAGATTTATATATCTCGGCATAAAAATATGTCCTGAAAGGTAAAATAAATGAAAAACAGACTGAAAAAACTGAATATATTTTTCATAGTTATTTGTATAATTATTTCGTCAATTATTCCTACAGCAGCATTTGCGGCAAGCGAGGATGATTTGAGGTCAAGCGTTGTAAGCATTGCAAGCGATGAGGTCGGCTACACAGGTACATCGTCATATTCAAAATACGGCGATTGGTACGGTTATCAAGGCGGATGGTGCACAACGTTTGTATTATGGTGTTTTAATAAAGCGGGAAAGCAAAACGGCGTTACATTAAACGGTGTAATCATTCCTCGTGGCGGAAACTGCAGCAGTATGATTAGCTGGTTTAAGGATAAGGGCAGATATTATTCCCCGTCAAAATACACCCCGAAAAGCGGCGACCTTATCTTTTTCGACTGGACGGGCAGCGGAACAGCAGACCACGTAGGCATAGTCAATTACACCTCAGGCACTACTGTTTACACTATTGAGGGCAACTGTTCAGGAAAGGTTAAAGCAAGAGAATATACTAAAAAGGGTTCAAAGCCTTACAACAATATCAGTTCAATTATCGGCTACGCAAGCCCAAGATTTTCTTCGGTTTCAGGCTCTTCTGCCGGCAAAACAACAACTAAAAAGCATACCACAACGAAGAAAGCAAAAACCACTAAGAAAGCAACCGCTTCTAAAAGGGTAACTACAAAGAAAGCGGCAACTGCTAAATCCACCACAAAAAAGGCTGCAACCAAAAAGGAAACAACTAAGGCAACAACCACAACGCAAGCTGCCACAAAGGCGACTGCAAAAACAACAACCGAGCAAAGCGAAAGCGCACCGCTTACAAATCTTCAGATTTACGCTTCAAAATATGATTTGCAAATCGGCGACACTGTTAAGCTTGACTATTCGGTTGAGCCGTCAAACACAAATGCCGTAGTCGGTTATTTTTGCGATCAGGAAGGAATAATCGACATAGGTGCAAACGGTGAAATCACCGCAATCGGCAACGGAACGGCTACCGTTGTTGTTTGTGCAAATGATGATTTATATGCGCAGTGCGACTTTGTTGTTACCGACGCTGTCGGCGAGGTTACAACTGTCGGCGGCTCAAACGAGGAAAGCAGAAAGGTAGTTGACACACGAATTGACGTATCCACCACACGGGCAAATGCGCAAAGTGTATTAACAAGGCTCGGCGTTAATGTAAATATGCTTTCGCAAAACAAGCAATTATACATAGTTCCCGCTTCGATAGCAGGAGTTACGGTATTTATTTCAATCTTCATTGCAATTACAAAGAAGATTAAGAAAAAGAGAAAATAACTTCAAAGGAGATACAAATTTATGTTATTCAAACCTGAATATGATGAAAACGGCAAAAAAATTCTTTGCGAAATGAACGGCATCAATTCTGAAATGCTTATGGACATTTACGTTAAGAAAATGAAAAAGGGTGAAGTGCTTGAAATATGCGAGGATAAAAACGAATGTGCAATTTTGCTCCTTTCAGGCGACGTTACCTTTAAAGCGGGAGATGAAATAAACGAACGCTGCAAGAGAAAAAATCCTTTTGAAAAAAAGCCTTACGCAATTCATTTTTGCAAACAGATTAAGGCGAGTGTTACCGCAAACGAGGACAGCGAAGTGCTCGTTCAAATGACAGATAATGAAAAAACCTGGAAAAGTGAATTTTACAATCCGGACAATTGCCTTTATCAAGAGTTTGGCAAGGGGCAATGGAACGGCACGGGCTACAGGATTGTATCAACAATGTTTGACCTTGACAATGCACCTGAGTCAAATATGGTTATGGGCGAAGTGTTCAACCAACCGGGACGTTGGTCAAGCTATCCGCCTCATCATCACCCGCAGCCTGAACTTTATTATTATCAATTCGACCATCCGGAGGGATTCGGTGCAGGCTTTGAGGGCAACACACCTTACAAAACAGAAAACGGAAGTTGCCTTTGTATAAGAGGCGGCAATGCTCACCAGCAGGTTACGGCACCGGGATATGAAATGTATTATGTTTGGCTTATTCGTCATCTTGATGGCGACCCATGGGATAAAACAAGAATTTATGTTCCGGAGTATGAATGGCTCGCAAACGCAGATTAATTTTCAGACTTTGATAAACTGGCTAAAACGCACCTGATATAATAAGTAAACCTCTTTGCCTCCCTTGCATTGCACTCGGAGGGATTGGAACAACGGTAAGGACATCGAGTCCTTGCCGTTGTTGGCGCTTTTCGTCTTTTGCTCGGAGGCAGTACCCACGTACAGCTCCCGCTCGCAAAATACGAAATTTATCTCACTTTCTCAAAGTCTGAATCAATATAATTTAAAATATATTAATTTTATGCATAAATATACAGGAAATATTCCTAAAATATTGACTTTATACGATTATTGTGATAAATTATTGACACGGTTAGAAATAATCGTGTCTTTTATTATGCTATTAAAAATAAAATACGGAGGAAAATAAGATGAAATTAACAAAAAAAATTTCTGCTGTTGTTCTTGCCGCTCTTATGGCAGTAGTTGCAATCTTTGCAGGCTGTTCATCAACAAAGAGCAATGACGACAGTAAAACAAACAATGAATCAACCACATCTGCCGCTAAGGTTAAGGTTGTTGACATTGAGCTTTCAAGCGAAGAGTATGCTTTTGGTGTAGACAAGAAGCAGCCTGAGCTTAAAGAAAAATGCAACGAGCTTCTTAAGGAAATGAAGTCAAACGGCGAGCTTGATGAAATCAGCAATCACTACTTCGGTAACGGTGAGCCTGTAGGCGTTACTTCTGCTAAGCAGGATAAGTCAAAGGACCAGCTTGTTGTTGCAACAAATGCTGAGTTCGCACCGTTCGAGTACAAAGAGGGCGACAAGTTCTACGGTATTGATATGGAAATCGCCAAGCTTCTTGCCGATAAACTTGGCAAAGAACTTGTAATCGTAGATATGGCTTTCGACGCTGTTCTTCTTTCGGTTCAGCAGCAAAAAGCTGATATCGGTATGGCAGGTCTTACAGTAAACCCTGCAAGAGCAAAGCAAGTTGATTTCTCTGATTCATACTATTCAGCATCACAGAAAGTAATTTGCAAAGCTGACGACACAACATTTGACAACTGCAAGACTAAAGAAGATGTTGACAAAATTCTTAAGAGTTTTGATTCATCAGTTCTTATCGGCGGCCAGACAGGCACAACAGGTCAGTCATACGTTCAGGGCAACGACGAATTCGGCTTTGAAAAGCTTGGCGCAACCTGGAAGGGCTATGCAAACGGTTCACTTGCTGTTCAGGATTTAATCAACGGCGGTATCAAATATGTTATTATTGACGCTGCTCCTGCACAAGCAATTACTAACGCTATTAACGCCGTAGCATAAATCAATTAAACGATTTGCCCATTCAAAAAGAATGGGCATTTTTTATAATATGAATATGAGGATTTATTAATGAATTTTGAAAAGAAATTTGAAGTGTTTTGGAAATTCTTTATTGACAACGGCGGCTACAATGTTGTTATTGAAGGCTTAAGAAACACTCTTATAATTGCTATACTCGGCCTTGTAATAGGTATCATTATAGGTACACTTATTGCAACAGTAAGAGTAGTACCGAAAACAAGCGGCATTTCAAAGGTGCTTGATGTGCTTGCAAAGTTTTATGTAAGTTTCTTCAGGGGTACGCCTATTGTAGTTCAGCTTCTTTTGTTCTATTATGTGCTTATGCCGCTTCTTTCAATTAATTTAAAGAGCGTGCCGGTTGCCGTTATTGTTTTTGGCTTAAACTCCGGAGCTTATATTTCAGAAATTATGAGAGCAGGTATTCTCTCTGTTGACCCCGGTCAAATGGAGGGCGGCCGTGCTGTAGGCTTAAGTTACGGCACAACAATGATGAAAATTGTTATTCCGCAGGCTGTTAAAAATATTCTTCCTACCCTTGGCAACGAATTTATTTCTCTTATTAAGGAAACCTCGGTTGTCAGCTTCGTAGGCGCAACAGACCTTTATCTTGCATTCCAGCGTATCGGTTCTAACACATATGACTTTATGGTTCCTTATCTTGTAATGGCTGTTATTTACATTGTAATGGTGCTTATAATTTCTACTCTTATCAAAATTATGGAAAGGAGTTTGAGAAAAAGTGATTACCGTTAAGAATTTGAAAAAAAGCTTTGGCGATAACGAAGTACTCAAGGGCATTGATTACGAAATCAAGCAGGGCGAAAAAATAGTCATTATCGGGCCAAGCGGCTCAGGTAAAAGTACATTTTTAAGATGTTTGAATTTACTTGAAACTCCGACCGAAGGCGAAATTTATTTTGACAATCAGCTTATAACCGACAAAAAATGCGACATTAACAAAATTCGTGAGCATATGGGTATGGTTTTTCAGCACTTTAATCTTTTCAACAACAAAACCATACTTGAAAATATAACACTTGCTCCCGTCCAGCTTAAGGTTATGACCAAGGAGCAGGCAAACGCAAAGGCTATGGAGCTTTTAGAAAGGGTAGGTCTTGCAGACAAAGCGAATGCTTATCCATCCCAAATCTCCGGCGGTCAAAAGCAAAGAGCGGCAATAGTTCGTTCACTTGCAATGAATCCAAAGGTTATGCTTTTTGACGAACCTACCTCGGCACTCGATCCGGAAATGGTAGGCGAGGTTTTGCAGGTTATGAAAGACCTTGCAGACGAGGGTATGACAATGGTTGTTGTTACCCACGAAATGGGCTTTGCACGTGAGGTTGCCGATAAAGTAATCTTTATGGCAGACGGCTATATAGTTGAAGATGCACCGCCGAGTGAAATTTTCGGCACACCGAAAGACCCTAGACTTCAACAATTCCTCAGAGCAGTATTATAAATAACAAATAGTTTTATATAAAACAAAAGCGTTGGAAAAAATTCCAACGCTTTTACTCTTTTTTGTATAAAATCAATGTGTATTATTATTTATAGTCTTATAATCGACATATTGATTTCCCGGCTTTGGATTGTCGCCTGTTTTAGCGGCAATAAGTTCACTTACCGTAACTATTTGATATCCCTTAGCTATAAGCTCCGGAACTACCTTTTCAACAGCGTCTGCCGTTGACGGATAAATATCGTGCATCAAAACGATTGAGCCGTCATAAGCATACTTGGTAATATTCTTATAAACCTTGCCTGCATCTTTAGAGCGCCAATCTTCAGTATCAACTGACCAATAAGCAAGGGGCATTCCCTCTTTTTTGCACTCTTTTCTTATAGCAGGAGTAATACTGCCGCCGGGGCATCTGAACATAGTCGGCGCTTTGCCGCTGATTTTTTCAATCTGCTTGCTTGCTTTTGAAATATCACTTGCCGTTACCTGAGAACCATAGTGATTATGAGAATACGTGTGGTTTCCAAGTTCGCAGCCAAGCTGAATTTCCTTGTCAAGCAAATGCTTAGTCTCATCATTAACACGCTCTCCTACCATAAAGAAGGTTGCACGTGCATTATATTTTTCAAGAACGTCAAGTATACGCTTAGTCGAATTAGAGCCGTTGTAGTCGTATGCAGGTCCGTCATCAAATGAAAACGCAATCATTGGTTTGGTTGGGTCAACCTTGCCGATATTAATATCTCTGTCGTAAATGGTAGCTTGACAAGTGTCACTCCATTCACTGTATATCGTTTTTTTATCAACAACCATATATGACCTTACACGAGTATAATAAACTTCGCCGACGCTCAAATCCTTAACTGAAAAATTGCGTGTTGCACCATCGCTTATTTGCTCGTTTTTATACTCCGAAAAATCACTGTTTTTAGAATACTGAATATCATATCCGGCTAAATTATCTTGGTCGTCCCACTCCATCGACAAAACGCCCTTTCCGCCTGAAAAGGCGCTGAGTACAGGCTTGCTTGGATTGGAATAAAACGTATATTCCTTTGCTTTTTTGCTTAAGCATTCTTTATTCATAAAAGAACGATAAGCCAAAACCTTAATCTTATATACGCTTGCGCTTGGGATATTTTTTATATCAAATTTGCAATTTTCATTGCCCTTGCTTTCACCGAGTTTAACATACTTGTTAGCGTCATTATCAAGGTTATAAACATAGTAGCCGTCTGCTTTTTTTACCTCTTTCCAAGAAAGCGAAATAGAATTTTCACTGTTTTTAGTCATTTTGACATCTTTTACAGATGATAAATCCTTTGAACCGGTTATGCAAAGTGCAGTTATTGCGGCAATGATAATTATAAAAATTGTAAGTGCTGAAAAAGATTTTATTTTTTTCTCCATAATTCGATTATCTCCGTTTCCAAAGCACCCAATTACCTGATATTTTCTTTAACTCCGTTTACCATTGCTAATATAGTACAAAAAATAAAAAAATGCAATATATTTTATACTTTATATTATTTTTTGTATGAAGCAACAAAAAATTCGTTTTTTATATGATATTATACATCAAAATGACTAATTACTGTTTAAAGCGTTAATACAAAGCGCCGCTCTTATAACAGTTTATGCGCTTACTTATATAAAAGATTACTTTAACATCACAAGTATTTTATTTCTTTTCAAGCCTTGCGTAGTTTGCCATCATTTTTTTCGTTCCCGCCTTGTCAAAAGCAACCTCCAAAAGCATATCACCGCCCATTGGCGTAACGGTAAGAACTGTGCCTGTGCCAAATGATTTGTGGCATACGGTATCGCCAACCTTAAAGTCAATATTATTCTTTTGTGCGGCATTGCCTGCTTGACCGAATTTGTGGGCGCTGTTTGATGACTGAGTATATGAGCCGATTTTATTATGGGAAGAATGGCCAAGCTCATTTCTTGAAGCATTGGCATACGCCGTGCGTGGAGTAGTAAATCCCGTGCTTCTGCGTGCCACAACCGATTGGTCGTCAATAACAGAAGATGGAATTTCTCTTAAAAATCTTGAAGGCATATTACGTGAGGTTTGACCGTAAAGCATACGTTGCTGAGAAGAAATAAGATAAAGCTTTTTCTTTGCTCTTGTAATTCCGACATAAGCAAGACGGCGCTCCTCCTCTAAATCCTCTTCGCTGAACATTGATTGATTTCCGGGGAAGATACCCTCCTCCATACCTGGAATAAATACAATCGGAAATTCAAGCCCCTTAGCCGAATGAAGCGTCATAAGAACTACTGCGTCCTCATCTTCATTGTATGAATCAATATCGGAAATAAGCGCAACATCCTCAAGAAATTCAGAAAGATTTGCGTCTTCGCTTTCTTCCTCATACTTGATAAACATTGATGAAAGTTCCTTGATATTGTTTACTCTGTCCTCGTATGTTTCAGGCTCCTCCTGAAGATAATCAAGATATTTGGTAACGTCCAAAACTTCTTGCAGCAAGTCGTTAAGCCCCATTCCGTTTTCGATACATTCCTGAAAATCTCTAATCATTTTTGTGAAATTCATAAGCTTGGAAGCACTGCGTGAGGTTTTTTGAAATTCATCTGCACGTTCGCAAACCTCGAAAGCCGACATACCAAGTCCTGCCCCGATTTCAAGCACGTTTGCAAACATAGTATCCCCGATTGCACGCTTCGGAACATTAATAATTCGCTGAAGCCTTACATTATCGCTCGGATTATTAATAACGGCAAGATACGACACAATATCTTTAATTTCTTTTCTGTCAAAAAAGCGATGACCGCCGATAATCCTGTGCGAAATACCGCTTTTTGTAAGCATAACTTCAAGGTTACGTGACTGCGCATTCATACGGTAAAGAATTGCGTGGTCGCTGTATTTCATTCCGTTATTAACATTTTTTACTATCTCGTCAATTATGTACTGCGACTCCTCGGATTCACTCATAACTGTTTTATAAACAATTTTATCGCCTGAGCCGGAACGTGTAAACAAAGTTTTACCCTTACGGTTTTTATTATGAGAAATAACAGCGTTTGCCCCGTCAAGAATATTTTGAGTAGAACGGTAATTTTCTTCAAGCCTTATTACTTTTGCACCCTTATAATGATTTTCAAACGAAAGGATGTTTTCAATTGTAGCGCCACGAAAACGGTAAATACTCTGGTCATCGTCGCCTACAACACAAATATTTTTATATTTATCTGCAAGAAGTGAGGTCAAAACGTATTGCGCATGGTTAGTATCCTGATACTCGTCAACCATAACGTACTTAAATTGAGTTTGATAAAGATTGCGAACGTCCTCATTTTCCTCAAGAAGCTTAACGGTGTTAAAAATAATATCGTCGAAGTCCATTGCATCCGATTTTTTAAGCTGAGCCTGATATAATTCATAACACTCGGCAATTTTGCTCTTTCTGAAATCGTTTTGCGCAGTTTGCTTATACTCCTCAGGGGATATAAGACTGTCCTTCGCCCTGCTGATTTCCGCTAAAATTGACTTGTGATTGATAAGCTTATCCTCAATACCAAGCTGCTTTTGGCATTGCTTCATTACACGCCTTGAATCGTCTGTATCATAAATGGTAAAATGATTTGTATATCCTATTTTTTCGCCAAAGCGCCTTAATATTCTTGAGCAACAGCTATGGAAGGTGTATGCCCAAATATCATTAGCCTCGTCTCCTATTGCGTTGACAAGCCTTTCTCTAAGCTCGCCTGCCGCCTTATTTGTAAATGTAATTGCAAGCACCTGCCAAGGAGTGGCAAGATGAGAAGAAATAATATGTTCAACTCGATTAACAAGAACCGTAGTTTTTCCGGAGCCTGCACCTGCCAAAATCAAAAGCGGGCCCTCGGTTGTGTCAACAGCAAGCTGCTGCATTTCGTTTAACGCCATAAATTTTCCCTTTCTGATAATAATAAATAATCATACCAAAAAACCAGGGTAACAAGGGCACCCTGGTTTTATATTTTTGTTTAAACAAACAACCTTATCACTTAAGAAGTGTAAGCAAAATACCTGCTGCAACTGCAGAGCCGATAACGCCTGATACGTTAGGGCCCATAGCGTGCATAAGAAGGAAGTTTGATGGATTTTCTTTTTGACCGACCTTTTGAGATACACGGGCAGCCATAGGAACAGCAGATACACCCGCCGAACCGATGAGCGGATTAACCTTACCTTTAGTAGCAATATACATAAGCTTACCGAATAAAGTACCGCCTGCTGTACCGAGGCAAAAAGCTATAAGACCGAGAACAACAATTTTAATCGTGTTAAGGTTAAGGAAGCTTTGAGCTGATGTAGTAGCACCAACCGAGATACCAAGGAAAATGGTAATAATATTCATAAGTTCGTTTTGAGCAGCCTTCGCAATACGCTCTGTTTGGCCACTCTCTTTAAGGAGATTACCAAGCATAAGCATACCTACAAGTGAAGCAGCATCAGGAAGAAGAAGAGAAACAATAACAGTTACCATAATCGGGAAAAGTATTTTTTCAAGCTTTGATACAGGTCTGAGACTGCCCATAACAACGCTTCTCTCTTTCTTAGTTGTAAGTGCTTTCATAATAGGCGGCTGAATAACAGGCACAAGAGCCATATACGAGTACGCTGCCACGGCGATAGTGCCGAGCATATACGGCGCAAGCTGCGACGTTACAAAAATAGCCGTCGGACCGTCAGCACCGCCGATAATAGCGATTGAGCCTGCCTCGTTAGGTGCAAAACCTAAAAGGATAGCGCCAAGGTAAGTAAAGAAAATACCAAGCTGAGCAGCAGCACCGAGAATAAATGAACTTGGATTTGCAATAAGCGGAGCAAAATCAGTCATAGCACCGATACCAAGGAAGATAAGTGGTGGATAAATACCGGCTTTAACACCAAAGTAAAGGAAGTCCATAAGGCCGGGTGTGCAACCGACAAATTCGCCTCTGCCTGCAAGCAAATCTCTGAAACCGTCAAGATCATGATACTGTACCGCTAAGTTTGCCTCAGGTATATTTGCAAGAAGCATACCAAATGCGATAGGAACCATAAGAAGCGGTTCAAAGCCTTTTTTAATACCTAAATAAAGAAATACAAATGCTACCAAAAGCATGATTGCATTCTTATATCCGCCGTCAGCAGTAAAGAAATAAGCATATCCAGAGTTTGTGAAGATGCTGACAATTACTTCCCAAACACCTTGTAAAATTTCCATTATCTACTGCCTCCTAAAACGGTCTTGTGTTGTCGTAAACTGCGGCATTAGCCCAAGGATTTCTGCCCCTGACGTTCACAACATCGACCCTGCGAATTGATTTAACAACAGCACCCTCGCCTTCGCTTACAGCAACGGCAGCCGCAATAGCCGCAACGACTTCACCGCTGATGCCTGCCTCAACTTGAGGAGCAGGAGCACTTGCCTTTTTAGCAGGTGCCGGAGTAGGAAGCTTTTGTTCACTCTTGGTTATTATATTGGTTTTGCCTTTTTGGGCCTTTGCTTCTGCGCTTGAAACAACTTTTCCGAATAAGTAGAAAATAATAATTAAAAGCACAAGCATTAAGAATACGATACCGGCACCGGCAATAATAACCGTGGCGGTGAAAGTAGCGCTTCTGTCAGCCACTAAATCTAATAAAATCGGACTCACCTATATTCCCCCATTATATAAAAGATTAGTAGTATTATAAATCAATTTCTTTCTAATTTCAACGAATTTTTTGCATTTTTTCAAATATGTTTAAGTTGTATAAAATTGCTTGATTTTTTACATAAATAGTATATAATATTATTAACAGGGAGGTCGGAAATTATGACAGAAAGAACATTGGTTATAGCAATTCTTGTTGCACTTATTCTTCTTTGGTTTGCCGAAACATTAAATATGAAAAAAACAAGTAAAGTTTTAGGCGGAGCAATTGACCTTGCATTTGCTATTTTACGTTAGCGTATTAAAATTCAATTTTATAAAAAAATCAGCACCTACACGATTTTGTGTAGGTGCATTTTTATTGTTTGTTAAGTATTGCAAAATCCTTTGCGTTAACCGTATTATCATTGTTAAAATCAAGAAGTGCGCAAACTGTTTCACCACTCTTTTTTGTATTAACAAAGCTTGTATCCCAAAGCGATTTCACATAATTTAGCGGTAAGGTATATTCATTTCCTAAAGCCTCATAGCTTATTTTATTTGTGGAAATTGATGTGCACGTAATATTTGTACTTTCAACAAAGTTTAAACCGTTTGACTTTGCCCATTCGATTGCATAACTTGAAGCAGGAGCAATTACAATTGAGCTGTCAAAATTGATATTGGCGGGTAAATTTTTGATTTTAGAGCCAAAATACCAAACAGCACCGTTTGCGCTTTCCATATAATCAAGCGATTTGACACTTGTTAAAAATACATATTCAAGTTTTGTGCATTTATACATAAACGGTGAATTTTCGCTGTTTGCGATTTCCTGTGCCTTCGGTGCAAAAATATAAGAAAGCTGAGCCCTTTTGCCGAAAAGCATACTGCTTTGCATAGATGACGACCAAGTAATCGACGGCAAATTGACGCTTTTAGGAAGATACAAGCCCTCAAGTGAGGCGCAATCCGTAAAATATTCCTTAGATATATCGTCAAAAGCCTCAACACTTGGCATATTTATTTTTTGAAGTGAAACGCAATATGTAAATTCCTCCGGCATTATTTTTGTTACCAAAGGGATATTCACGCTGTATAAATCATCGCATCTGCTAAACACCGCATTTCCGATATAACTGCACTTTGGCAAATCAGCAGTTTTAATTGCCGATTTTGAAAAAGCATAGTTTAAAACACTTTCAACCTTGCTCATATTAACACTGTTTAGTGATTTGCAATTATAAAATGCAAAATTACCGATATATTTTAAATTCAAAGCAGTAACGCTGTTTAAAAACTCACATTCGCAAAACGTTCGTTCCAAACTTTCCGCCTTGTCAAGCCTTGCAACAACTACCTTGCTGCCCTCAAATGCTGAATTTCCTATAGTTGCATTGCGAAAATCCGCAGTTGAAAGAGAAGTAAATGCAAATGCGGCGGCGCCGATTTCACTAACATTTTGGCTGAAATCTATACTTGTAAGCTTACTGCAATTTTTAAAGCATCTGTTGCCGATATGTTTCACGGCGGGAGTATCGACGGTGACAAGCGACGAGCAGTTTTCAAAAGCGCCGTTATCAAGGGCTGTTACACCATCGCCTGAAATTGACGAAAGCTTACTGTTTGCAAAAGCACTTACACCTATCGAGGTGACACTGCAAGGCAAGGTTACGCTTTTTACATTTGAGCCGTTAAATACATTATCACCTATAGCCGTAACCGTTATACCGTTTATTTGAGAAGGGATTATTATACTTGTTTTATTCCCCTTATAACTTATAATTACACCGTCCTGCGTAATATCAAAATCATCGCCGTCACTTTCATAAACAAGTTCATAAGTAGATGCGACGTATTTGCTTTTCTTCATATTGTTATATGCAACGGCAATAACGTGCGTGCTTTCGTCAATATCAATAGGCTTTGTATATTCAAAACCGTTATTGGAGGAGGGAACGGTGTTATCCGTCGTATACATTATTTTTTCATTGTTAGCTGCTTTTATTTCAAGCTTAAACGGCTCGTTATATTTTCCCTGCGGTGTGCCAAAAGAAGGAGCAATTGCTTTTTCGCCGAAAATAAGACCTGAAAAATTAACTATTCCTGCGCCGCACCATTCAACCTGATAATTTTTAATATAAACAGGTACCGCTTCATCGCATATTATTTTTTTAATCTTATTGCAGTCAAGACCGCTCTTTTGCATTAAAATAGTTGCCGCAGCGGCAGATACGAACGGAGCAGAAAACGACGTTCCGTTTTCATAAGAATATGTGCCGTCAAGTTCGCAAGTATAAACTCCGACACCCGGAGCGGCAATATCAACGCACTTGCCGTAATTTGAGAAATCTGCCTTTTCATTCTTTTTATTAGAAGATGAAACAGTAATAACTTCGCCGATATTGGCAGGATAATAGAATTTGGCATTTACTGCGTTATTGCCTGCCGAGGTGATTATTGTAACACCTTTTGAAATCAAATTACGAGTTAAACTGTCACGGGTGACACTGCTTGAAATTGACTGAACGGAAAAGCTCATATTAATGATATCAGGCAATTTTTTCTCGTTCAAAATATAGTTAAGCGTTGCCACAATTTGAGAATTGGTACACTTGCCCTCTTTATCAAATGTTTTATAAGGCTTGATTTTAACGTTATCAAGCGTATTAAGCGCAATTACACCTGCCACGCTCGTGCCGTGACCACTGTCGTCTGACGAACTGTTCATACTTCCTGAAGTGCTGAAATTTTTATTACACTCAATCAATCTGCCGTCAAAAGCCTTGTGAGCATCATTAATCCCCGTGTCCATAACCGCAACGGTAACGTCATTATACGTTTTTCCGGTCGTGGAAAGATAATTCATTGTAACGTCTGACTGCGTGATTTGCGACGCCCATAAATCCTTTGTGCTCGGTGCTTTTTTGATTGCCTGAGTATAGGCAAAATCATCTCTGTCACATGCAACGCCGAGCTTTTCAATGCTGCTTTTCGCACTCTCTGCGCTCTCATAATCTTTAAACTGCATAACTTGAAAGCCATGCGCCTTAATCACCTTAACTGCACCATAGCTTTCCTTAATTTTATTTGAATTTACAATAAGCCTGTTTTGAGCATCCTGTCTGCTTTTGTATTGTTTGACAAGCACATTTACTTGTTCGGCAAATGAGTCAGCTTCTTTGAGCTTATAAATATTATTTATGTCAGGCGCAATTATCCCACAGATGCCGAAAAAAATTACAAAAGCCAAGACTAAACAAATAAGTCGTTTCATTTAAACCCCACTTGAATAAATATATTTTGCAATTTTTAAATAAATAATATTATGTTATTTATATGTACATTATACCATATTTTTTCAACAATTTCTATTACATATTGTTGATAATGTATATTTTTTCACAAATTCCGAAAAAAATAAGCGACTCAAACACAATTGTTCAAGTCGCTATATTAACAGTTTTAAAGTTTTTTCTTTTTCTTAGGATGCGATACCTTTTCTTCATAAACCTTCGTTACTTCTTCAACAGGCCCTTGAGAAATAATCTTGCCGTGGTCAAGAAGAATTGCCGTGTCGCAAATTGCCATAACCTGGTCAATACTGTGAGACACAAAAAGAACAGTTACTCCGCTTTCAAAAAGAGATTGAACTTTTGCAAGGCTCTTCTTTCTAAAACCTGCGTCACCGACTGAAAGAACTTCATCAAGAATGAGGACATCAGGCTCAACAGCAGTTGCGATTGAAAATCCGAGACGTGCTCTCATACCACTTGAATAGTTTTTAACCGGAACTTCAATAAAATCGCCGAGTTCGGAAAATTCAACAATTTCATCATACTTAGATTGAATGAATTCTCTCGAATAACCCAAGATAGCACCGTAAAGGAAAATATTTTCTTTTCCGGAATAATTGCCGTCAAAACCTGCGCCAAGCTCAAGAAGAGGAGCGATAACACCCTGCTTCTCAATTTTACCCTTAGTCGGTTTATAAACTCCTACAATTGTTTTTAAAAGGGTACTTTTGCCGGCACCGTTAAGGCCCATAATAGCAAGATGCTCGCCCTTTTTAACCTGAAAATTAATATCCTTTAAGGCATCAAACTTATTATATTCAAGCTTTCCCGTAATAAGCTTAATAGCGTATTCCTTAAGGTTGTCCACCTTTTCCTTATTAAGAATAAACGACATTGTAACGTTTTCTACATTAATTGCAACATCATTATCCATTTAAACACCACCCTATTATTCTTTGCGTAAAAATTAATTTTCACGCTTAAGCTTCCAGCTTATTGCGAGAAGCGCCAAAGATATCAAAAGAAGCACTGCGCCGCATGCGGCAATTGCACCGATAGCGGTATAAATATAATTATCAAGTGCACTTTTGAGAAATGCAGGAAAAATATCTATAGATTTCACGCTCAAAATTATAACAGCAATTAACGAAACAATCAAGTCCCCAATTGAAGATGCGCAAAATGCCGCACCGAGACTTCTGACGCTTCTGTAATTAGTATTGCCTGTAAAATAAAGCATTGAGCCAAATACAAGAGTTAAGAAAATCGCAACAGCAAGGAAAATATCAGCCGCAATCTTGCCCATATTCATAGCTGTTTCAATTAGTTTTGTTTTAGGAAGTTTTAAAGAATTATCAATAAAGCTTCTTATTTTTTCAAGCTGTGCATTTTGAACGCTCTCATTTTTTTCAAATCCTGAGGCGCTGATTTGCTCCTCAAGCTCTGATTTTATATCGTTCATAAGAGAGTCGACGTCGGAAGAATATGACTTAGACGTATACCCCGCCTTTGCCCTAAACTGACCTGCGGCAAACGAGCTTATTATTTTCTCAGCCTTGGCTTGCGTAATAACATTTGAAACATTACTGCTGTCAAGCCCGTTTTTGATAAAGCTGTCATTTGTATAATCAATCAAGTCCTGCCTAAAGACCGACGTAACATTATAATCCGTAAATTGATTTTGAACTACGCTTCCGTTTAACAAAACAGCCTTTGTTACGCATGCCACGCTTAAAATTCCAAGCACAACAAACAGGCAAAATGCAAGAATATTTCTGCTTTTAAAATCATTTTTGGTGTCGTGGAGTTTTCTGCTCATTTCGCATTTACCTCCTCACCTGTTTTTTCGCAAATGACATAAAAGCACTTGCCGCTGTTTTCACCGTAATCGGAAAAAATACTGTATAAAATCAAGTTGTTTTTATAATCCTTAACTCTGCTGTCACCCTCGTCGCCGACAAAGACGTCAACAGCCTTATAGATTATTGTTTTATCAGCCGTTTTAACCTTAACTTTATCGCCCGACTTAACATATTTAAGCGATTTGAAATATGTTTCGTCATAAGCGGCGATAAACGTATTGGCATTGTCGCCAAAAGCGTTTGCATTTTCGTCAATCGAAACACCTGCGCCGTATCTGAGCGATACACGGTTAAGGCCGTAGTAAACAGGCGCTTCAATTCCTCTTTTTTCAACAATGATATCGGCAACAAAACTACCATAATCAAGTTCTTTGCTGTCTAATGAAACATAAGTGTCTTGATTTGGATTAATTTGCAAATCCATTACGCTTTTTGGCATAGCCGCCTCAAGCTTATGGACTGCATTACACGCACTTTTATTAATGCCGATAATTGCTCCCACAACAATAATCAATTCAACGCAAACAAATATAACTACCGTCTTTGCAAAATCGTTAGGCGATTTTCGACGGTGGGAATGCTTTTTTTCACTCTTCTCATTCATATTTTTCATATATAAAGCTCCGATTAATCGTCAAATACAGCACCTTGTGCACCGCTTGTTACGTGCTGAGCATAGCGCTTAAGATATCCTGTAAGGTTTTGAACAGGAGGTTGCCACTTAGCCTTTCTTTGGGCTAATACTTCATCTGAAACATTAACCTTAAGAACACGTGCAGGGATATCAATTTCAATCTCGTCGCCGTCCTCAACAAGAGCGATAGTTCCGCCCATAGCCGCTTCAGGACTTACGTGACCGATTGAAGCACCTCTTGTGGCGCCTGAGAAACGGCCGTCTGTAAGAAGCGCAACAGATGAGCCAAGACCCATACCGATAATAGCAGAGGTTGGAGAAAGCATTTCTCTCATACCCGGTCCGCCTTTAGGTCCTTCATAACGAATAACAACAACGTCGCCTGCAACGACCTTGCCGCCTGTGATAGCCGCAATAGCTTCTTCCTCACTGTTGTAGCACTTAGCAGGACCCTTATGCTGCATCATTTCAGGTGCAACAGCGCCTTTTTTAACTACTGCGCCGTCCTTTGCAAGGTTACCTGTAAGAACTGCGATACCGCCGTCTGCCGAGAACGGATTTTCAAGCTTACGAATGATTACTCCGTCAGCGTCAGGTGCTTTTGCAATTCTGTCGGCAACAGTGCCGTTTACCGTAAGTGCATCTGTATTAATCATACCACCTCTTGCAAGCTCCTTAACAACTGCCTGAATACCGCCAACGTCGTTGAGGTCTGTAATAAATACAGATGAAGCAGGGTTAAGCTTACAAATTTGAGGTGTTTTTCTGCCATAAGCATCAAGCTCGGCAAGGTCGATATCATGGCCCGCCGCATGAGCAATGGCAGTAAGGTGCAAAATTGTATTTGTTGAACAGCCGATAGCCATATCAGTACGCATAGCGTTTTCAATAGCCTTCTCTGTAATAATATCCGACGGCTTAATGTCCTCTTTAAGAAGGTCCATTACCCTTTCGCCTGCCTGCTTTGCAAGGCGGAGTCTTTCACTCATAACTGCCGGAATAGTTCCCGAGCCGGGAAGCGACATACCGATTGTTTCAGTAAGGCAGTTCATTGAATTTGCAGTATACATACCTGAGCATGAGCCGCAGGTCGGGCAAGCGGTAAATGCGCAGAATTCAAGATTTTCGTCGCTCATCTTGCCTACAGCATTAGCGCCTACATATTCAAACTGCTCGGAAAGACCGATACGGTTTGCGGTTTCCGTGCTCTTACCGGGAAGCATAGGGCCGCCGCTGATAAAAATACAAGGCAAATTAAGCCTGCAAGCGGCAAGAAGCATACCGGGAACAATCTTGTCACAGTTAGGGATAAATACGATTGCATCAAGAGGATGAGCTGTAAGCATAACCTCGATTGAGTCTGCAATAAGCTCTCTTGAGCAAAGAGAATATTTCATTCCCTTATGGTTCATAGCAATACCGTCGCAAACGCCGATAGTATTAAATTCAAACGGAACACCGCCTGCGTTTCTGATACCGGCCTTAACCTGCTCTGCAATCTTGTCAAGGTGCATGTGACCGGGGATATAATCGCTCTTAGAATTAACTACTGCGATAAAAGGTCTTTTCATTTCAAGCTCGTCAATACCAAGCGCTCTCAAAAGAGAACGGTGAGGCGCTCTTGAAGGACCTTCTTTGATTAAATCTGATCTCATTTCAATACCTTCTTTTATATAAAATAAATTATTATAGTAAGTTATAACTTATAACATTATATTATTTTTGCCTACTAATTTCAACATATATTTTGTTAAATATAAAAAAGCCCTTTGAGAAAAGGATTTTTCCTCTCTCAAAGGGCAGTATGATACACAAAGTGAAATAAAAAGATTTTCTGTCAACCTAAATAATATGGCAATGTCATCAGTCTGTTATAATCACCTTTTAACGGATTAAAGTCAACAATAAGTAACATTGCAAGTAAAAGATAAGCGGACAATCCAAATGAACTGTCCGCTTTAGTTTAATTATTTGTTAAGCTTAAAGGTCATATATACGGGGTTGTGATCAGAATACTTAAACTGAAGGTCATAAACATCGCTGTTTGTAACTGTAACATTGTCGGAAACTATAAATCCGTCAACCGTAAGTACAAACTGCTTATCGTGATACGGACCGTCGGCATTTCTGCATGAGGGAATCGGATTTTTCTCATTGTAAGGAGCAACAATTTTGAGATTTGTTCCATCAAACAATTTTGAATCAACAGGTTGCGCCCAAGTATAATTTGTGCCGTCAATTCCGAAAATCTTGCCCGAATCGCCAAGCAAGTCCTTGTTGAAATCGCCGCCTGCAATACAGTAATTCCCCTTTTCATATTCCGCCTGCATATCACTTATAAGCATTTCAAGCTGATCGGTTGCGATTGTTCCGTCAGAGGTATATGCCGAGAGATGAAGCGTATAAAGCACAAGTTCTTTGCCGTTTTCAACAGTAATTCTCGAAACAGAATAGCAACGGTCAAGGTCAACGAATTTCATAAAACCGTTTTCAATCGGCAAGCTGCGTCTTAAACCGCTTTCAATATTAAACTTTGACAAGGTCAACATACCGGCATAGGATTTGCCGTGAGGCTTGGTAATAGGATAGAACAAATACGGACTGTCAAAATTTACCGTGAACGTTGAATCATATCCGTCAAGCTTACCTCTGAGCGCTTTTTCTTGGTCATAGTGATAACTGCGTGTTGCTTTCTTATCAACTTCCTCGATAAGAATAATATCGGGATTTTCGGATTTAAGGAAATCTCCTATTCCGTCAATTACGCTCTTAACCGACTCCTCGGAATTAGCACGGCTCTTTGTACCGCCATCCATAAAGAAGCCGAAGTCGGGAGTATAAGCCGCAAAACCGATATTGTACGAAATTGCCTTATACTCTTGGTCAACAAGAGCAGACTCGCTCGTAACATCGTTTATCTGCAAAGCTTGATTGTCCTCAATTCTGTGGTAGTCAATCATGACATAAGCAACATATCCGCCTACAATCAAAACCGCCACAAGAAGAATAATCAAAATGATTTTTAGTACCTTTTTTGCCTTTACTGACACGTAACCACCCTTTTTCGTTATTTTATATAAAAACATCGATGAGATGATTAAAATTATAGCACTATTTCATATATTTTACAAGGCAAAAACAAAACTGTAAATAAATTCTTTTACTCTACTTATTTAATTCAATTCAGAATAAAAACTTCAACTTTAGGAGCCGTAATAATTCTATTCAAATTTTCTTCCTGATTCACTTCACTCTGCATGTACG
>ERZ1673703.834-NODE-834-length-31358-cov-6.329106_pt1 | contig 31358 bp, 24 predicted proteins | sample MGYA00580233_ERZ1673703 | MGnify/ENA primary metagenome ERZ1673703 (study PRJEB41218, sample SAMN15661748) | gut metagenome | host: Homo sapiens | place: Canada: London | collected 2015-08-20/2019-03-30 | study: EMG produced TPA metagenomics assembly of... | reverse complement strand
CAAGCTCATCAAGAAGAGCCCGACCGATTCCGAGCGCCGCATCACCTTCGACCCGGTTGCCCGCCCGCAGGTCTCCGCCCTGCTGACCACCGCCGGCCTGGTGACCGGCCGCGACCCGAAGGACATCGCCGAGGAGATCGGTGATTCCGGCGCCGGCGCGCTCAAGGCATACGTCATCGAATCAGTCAACGAGTTCCTGGCCCCGCACCGCGAGCGCCGCGCCGAGCTGGCCAAGGACATGGATTCCATTCGTGACATCCTGCACGACGGCAACAAGCGCGCCAACGCCATCGCCGAGGAGACCCTCGACCAGGTGCGCGAGGCCATGGGCATGAAGTACTGATTTTCCCGCCGCTCGTAGCAAGACGCCGTGTCAGCCCCAACTGGGCAACTGACACGGCGTTTTTGTATTGCGGCGTCTGCTGTGTCCTATCTTCACTTCGAGGGGCGGATTTCTTGTTTTTCCGTGCAACGCGGCTATCAAGACGGACCTCTGGTCACTTCATGCCGATGGCTTGCATCAATACGTACGCTCCCCGCACAGCAATGTCATTACGACGTGTTGCGGCATAGCGCGCATGGCTTCCGGAGTATCGGCGGCGTATGGGTCGGCGTCCAACAACACCATATCGGCCGGGTCGCCGGATGCAAGGCGGTCACGGCCAGTGGCGGTCGAGGCTGCCAGCGAGGTATGCACATCGAGGCACTGCTCGGGCTGGAACGGCTCGCGGTCAGAGCTTTCGGTGCCGAGCACGGCGGCGGAAATGGCCAGCCACGGGTCCAGCGGGGCCACGGGCGCATCCGAGCCCATGCGCAGCGTGGTACCGGCGTCGTGGAGGGCCCTGAACGGATAAGGGATGCCGGCCGGGTTGGCCCAGAAACGGGTGATGACGTCGCGGTCATCCATGGCGTGCTGCGGCTGGATGCTGGCCGTGAGCCCCAGCTCGGCGAAACGCGGGATATCGACGGGTTTGAGCATCTGCGCATGCTCGATCGATCCATGTGCGTGCGTGGCGGCGACTGCGTTGAGCGCAATGGTGTTCGCTTCGTCGCCAATGGCGTGGCAGGCAATGTCGAAGCCATGCTCGGTGGCTAGGCGCATATAGTCTTCGATTTGCTGCGGCGTGTAGCTCAGCGTGCCATACGTCAGCGGCTCGATGCCCGAATACGGCGTGGAGCAGTAGGCGGAGCGGGTGTTGAGCGATCCGTCCGAGATGAGCTTCATGGCGCCCACATGGCCAAGCCCGGCGCTGCCCGGCAATTCCTTGCCGGTATGCCAACCCGCGTCAATGGCGGCTCGCAACCGCTCGGGGTATACACCGGCGTCCACGCGCAAACCGTTAATGCCGGCCGCGAAACGATTGATCCATGTATCGATGTTTTCGGCCATTTCATAATCGCGGATGCCCACCACGCCCTTGCTTGCGGCGTCCTGTTCGGCCTCGCGCAGCAGACGGTCAGTCTCTTCAGCAGCGCCCGGCGCCTTGTCGAAGGCGGTGTAGGCGTTGAACCATTCGAGTTCACCGACCAGACCGGATTCGTCCACATGTACGCCAAGCCTGCGGGCCGCGGCGGAATTCACCCATCCGCAGTGCATGTCCGCGCTGGAGAGGGCCACCGGCTGTTCGCCGGTCACGGCGTCAATTGCGGCCAGTGTGGGCTGCTCGTCGTCGGCCCACAGCGAGTGACGGAATCGCATGCCCACCACGAAGGCATCTGGGTCAAGCGTGTCGGCGGCGCGGCGCTCATCCAGATGACGGCGCAACATGTCCATCGCTTCGGCGGCGGAACGGGCATTGATGAGGTCCAGTCGGCCCAGCGTCTTAGCCCATTGCGTGAAGTGCGTGTGGCAGTCCCACAGGCCGGGAATAACCCACAGGCCGTCGGCGTCGATGGTGGTTTCGTCGGCGGGTGCGGCGGCCGACGTTGGGATTGAGACGCTGCCAGAAGCAATGGCATTCGTCGCGTATTCCAACGATGTCGTATGCGCCTTAGTCTGCATCGTGCTGTCCGAAGCCGAGACCGTTCCAGCAGGGCCGACAGACGCAACAACCCCATCGCGAAGCACCACATCCACGCGGTCCTGAGACCCCGGAACACCGGCATTGACAATACGCACCAAGCTACTCATACCGGCCATCATGCCACCTTTGCATGAACGCCATGGAGATTCGTCCAAGTTGAATCGCGCCGTCGACGGCGATTCCCGCTGGCTGCCTGCAAACCCCTACGTTCCATGTAATTGCGGGATGGCCTGCAACTGCGATGAACACCCATAGTTTATCCACCGACTTATCCACATTTATCCACCGAAAAATTGGGGCGGTAGACAGGGCCGGTAGCCGGACTCTACACTGCGAGGACAAAGCGAACATCACGAAGGGGTGATCATCATGGGTAGCTCAACGGCATTGACCGAGCTGACAATGCAGAAGTACCAACGAATGCAGACGTGCGCAGATGTTCAACGACGAAGCGCATGGCGCCCACCCTATGCCCTGACAACAGCGTTGGAGCTTTTGTCAATTGAAGTACCCCGCATATCAAGCAAACACAGAGGCCTTGCAACTACAACCATTGTTGCGGTTCCACACGCCAATGACAAACGGCACATTGTGGGGGTCAAAGTGGTTGTATGGCCTTTTCCACTAGACACGGTCATAATCGAGGGACAATTCACATGCACTTCACCAGCTTGCACATGGGCCATGTTCTCCACGTATCTCGAACTTGAAGAACTCATCGTTCTCGCTGATTCCATGATGCGACGAGATCGAAGGCTCTGCAGAACAACCATCGACGCCCTTTCTCTGTATCTCGATGAGGCCGAGGCCCAGGTGCGAGCCGACAAAGAGAATGGCACCAATTCGTATTTGTTCCGCGGGTATAACAAATGCCGTCGCGCCCTACTTTTGGCGCGCGCGGGCACAGATTCCTCCATGGAAACACGAACTCGTTTGGTTCTCTTGAAATACGGTCTGAATTGCCCGCAGGTGAATTATCCAATATTCGTAGGAAACAACACCAGACCCATATATCTCGATCTTGCATACCCTGAATTCAAGATATGTATCGAATACGAAGGCTCTCATCATGCCGGGCAATGGCTGAATGACGCGAGACGCCGCCAGATGATCGAAGATGCTGGCTGGAAGTACATTCAAGTCACCAAATTAGATATTGGCGACGAAGCGGGAGAAGAGGCCCTTGCCCGAAGAGTTGCCGAAAGGATACAGGAGGTTACGGGCAAAACGGTCCAGCTCACGATGCGGCAAACTACCCAGCAAATTAGCGATGTCCGAAAGCTACGCCGTATTCCACTGTACAAACGGCTGAAATTCGAGCCTCTGCTGCCAATTATTCCGACGACGCAGGAATAATAAGCCCGGTAGAGTCAGTCCGCACCGTCCGCACCGCGCTACGGTATTCAAAACCCATTTCAAGGGGCTGATTTGGCCTCCGCCGGAGGTCTACTTCCGTTTCAAGGGGCTGATCATCCGGTAGACCACGTGTATCAATGCCCTTACGTCAACGCCATTCCGCCGTTTTGGAGCCGCGTCTACTCAGGCATCAGCCCCTTGAAACGGAAGTAGATCTCTCCAGAACGTCAAATCAGCCCCTCGAAGTCCGTTTTGGCCTCAATGGTTCCTGCCGAACCACAAAAAAGCCACTCCTCTGCCATACGAGCCGACCGCACAGCAGGCACGTGTCATTTGCCGCTGCGGACCTCGGACTCCATGGCTTCCATGGGCTCGTCGACGAGCACGGTGCCGGACGGCAGGGTGCCGGGCAGCGGATCGTCCATGTAGTGGTCGAATTCGTAGAGCATGCGCTTGTTCGGCTTGGCGGTCAGCAACGAAACCACCACGATGAACAGCAGCGAAATGATGAACGCCGGCAGCAGCTCATAGATGGCGAATACGCCGCCCAAGGGCTTGACGAGGTTGTGCCAGATCAGCACGGCCGCCGTGCCGGACAGCATGCCGGCCACGGCGCCGGCCTTGTTGGCGCGACGCCAGTATAGCGAGCACAGCATCAACGGGCCGAATGAGGCACCAAGCCCGGCCCACGCGTAAGACACCACCTGGAAGATCGACGAGTTCTGGTCGTATGCCACCAGAATGCCGAACAGGAACATGACCACCAGCGTGACCCTGGCCACAATCATGACCTGCTTGTCGGTGGCCTTGCGGTGCAGCAGCCCGCGGAAGATGTTCTCGCCCATGGCCGAAGCGCCGATGATCAGATACGAGGAGCTGGAGCTCATCGAGGCCGCGAAAATGCCGGAGACCACCACGCCGCACATGAAGCTCGGCAGCAGGGTCTGCGCCAGCACGATGAAGATGGTTTCCGCATCGGTGGAGGTCAGCAGTTCGGTGGGCATCATCGCACGCCCCACCAAGCCGATGCACACTGCGCAACCCAGCGAAATCACGCACCAGGAGGTGGCGATGATTCGGGACTTGCGCACTTCTTCCACGCTGCGGATGGACAGGAAGCGCACCAGCACCTGCGGCATACCGAAGTAACCCAGGCCCCACGCCAGCATGGAGATGATGGTGATGATGCCGTAGTCGGAGGGCGCGCCGAACACGGCCTTGCCCGCCTCGACGAGCTGCTGGCCGGTGGCCGGGTCCAGCTTGGGCGCGGCCACCTGCGTGCCGGACAGGTAGCCGGGGATGGCACGCAGGAATTCCACGGTGTTGTCGACACCGCCCGCGCTGGCCACGGTGCCGATGAACACCACCGCGAGCGCGAAGAACATGAGCATGCCTTGAATGAAGTCGGTCATCACCACCGACAAGTAGCCGCCCACCACGGTGTAGACGAACACGACCACCGCGCCGATGATCATCATGACGTGGTAGTCGAAACCGAACAACGTGGCGAACAGCTTGCCCACGGTCACGAAGCAGCTGCCCACGTACACGCTGAAGAACACCAGGATGATCACGGCCGCGATGGTGGAGATCACGCCCTTCTTGTCATGGAAACGCTTGGCGAAGAAGTCAGGAATGGTGATGGCATCGTCGGTCACTACCGAGTAGCGGCGCAGTCGCCGGGCCACAAGCTTCCAGTTGAGATAGGTGCCGAGCGCCAGTCCGACGGCGGTCCACATCGGGTCGGCCGCACCAGTGAAGTAGGCCAGGCCCGGCAGGCCCATCAGCAGCCAGCCGCTCATGTCGGAGGCTTCGGCGCTCAGGGCCGTGAGCCACGGCCCCACGCCGCGCCCGCCCGCAAAGTATTCCTTGGAGGAGGAGTTGGAGCGTTTGGAGTAGATGAATCCGATGGACAGCATGGCCGCAAAATAGATGACCATGGCCAGCAGAATCCAGAAATCGTTGGCCAACTGCGCCCCTCCTCAATCATGACGCCAAGCGGCTACCGCCATGGCAGAACTATGTGCTGATATGCGATTGACGCCGGAGCGGCGTCATACAGACCGTCACAGTCGTGAATACGGCCGCAACGCACTTCGCCTGATGGTAGTGGATACAAGGGCTCAAGCACCTTCCACCGTTTCCATACTGAGACGCTGTTTTATCCGAGCTCCCCCCACCTGAGGAGAGCCAAGATGACGGTCAGATGTCGTAGCGCCAGGACTTGTCGGTCACCACGCGGGCCATCGCCAAGCCGATCGGCAGACAGATAATCACCATGAACGCACGGAACGCCCAGTCCAGCGCATTCATGGTCTGGAAGCTGCCGAGGTACCACATGGCACGATACATATACAGACCGGGCACCATGATCACGATCGACGGCACGGTCAGGCAGATGCGCGGGTAGCCGAGGTGCGGCGGTAGCCAGCCACGTCGCACGGATGAACGCCACGCCGATGCCAGAATGCCCGCCAGGAACGCGCCGATGAAGGTAGCCATCTCAGGAGCCATGCCGAAGTCCTGCAATTCCAAGCGCAGCGTGTCCGTGATCGCACCGATCAGGGCGGCGGCCAGGCACATGCGCTGCGGCGAATTGAACAGCACGGAGAAGCCCCACACGCCGACGAACGCCGCCACGAACCGCAGCAATCCGTTGACCCACGGGTCAAGCCCCAGCGGTTCAAAGCCTTCCGGGTGCAGGTGCACCATCACGGCCACGGCCCAGCCTGCCAGCGTGGCCATCAGGATGATGCACAGCACGTACGCCACGCGCTGGATGCCCGAGGGGAAGTCGATTTTCGCCATGTCGAGTCCGCCGGTGATGAGCGGGAAACCGGGGATCACGAACAGCATGGCGCCAATGTAGGCCGTATCGTGCGAGAGCGCGACTGGGTCGAAAATGCCGATGAGTCGCAGGGTGCCGGTGCAGGCGAGCGCCGCCGCGGCCACGCACACAAAGGTGACGAAGAACTGGTTCAGATGGTATGCAAACAGCCGGCGACGCATCCACTGGCCAAGGCCCGCGCCCACGAACGCACCGATCATGTCGTATGGGCCGCCGCCGAGCAGGAACACGAAGGCCGCGCAGGCCAGGGCGGAGGCCAGACCGGAGAACCACGGCTTGTACAGCGGCTTGCGGCGCTCAATCAGATCGAGTCGCTCGTGCGCCTGCCGCACGGTGATACCGCCCTTGGCCTTCTCTTCGTCGGAGCGCTCGTTGAAGTGTTCGGCGTATTCCTTGGGCACGCGATTCTTGCGCTTCGTACTGCTTGCAGCAGGGCTTTCGGCGGTTGCGCCGTTCGCCGCCGCGCCCTCAGCGCCCGCCTCGGCATTCGCCGCGTTCGCCGATTCAACCGACTCATTGGAGTCACCGGTAAACACTTCGGCATCGTCGTAGGCCTTCTCTTCGGCCGCTTTGTCTTCGACCGGAGTGACTTCCGCGCTGTCCGCCAAAAGTCGGTGGGCTTCTTCATTGTCATCATCCAAGGACTTGGCCACGGAGGTCACGAGTACCTTGGTTTTCAACGCAAGATCCAGCGCCTCGTCCACGCTGCCGTTGGCCGCCTCAGCCTCGGCCTTGGCACGTTCGCGCAGGCGCTTGGCCAGATCGGCAGAATACTGCGAAGCGTCACGTTCGTCCAAATGCTTGACCACGCCATCGGACAGTTGCGAATCGACGTGATACATCGACCCCTTGCCGAGATTCACGGAGAACCAGTCGGCGAAATGTTCCAGCAGCCAGATACGTTCGGTGTTCACGCCGGTGGTCGGCAAATCCACGACTTCGGTGATGCGGTTACGACCATCCGTGCAGGTGGCCTCGATATCCGTCAGGTTCACGTCGGCGCGTACGTGCACGCCCAGCGGGTAGGCGATGCGGTGCATCATCTCACGCACGCGGAAGGAGCCGGTGCCGGCTCCCAGGTCCAGCATGCCGACCCGTACAATCACGCTGGCTTTGGCGGCGATACCGGCGTCCACCACCGGTTTTTCCCAATCGCGTGCAATATCTTCCATGTCCAGCGGAATGGAGTGGGTGTGGAATTTACGTACAGCCGTTGCGCCTTTCGCTTCGGGCGCACTTTTTTTCTTCTGTTCGCTCACATCCTTCATTACTACTCCCTGCCTTCCCCGCCAGCAATCGTAAGGCGCTCAAATCTTCCGCGAATCGGACAGTGTCTCATATGCTGTCCGATATTCGGTCTCTATAGGTGGACAACTTGGCGCACTATATGGACTTCGTAACGTAAATAGCGATTTCGCGGGGATACACTATTGCCCACACAACAACCACGTTGAATATGGGCTGTGGGCTCGCAACGACTGGTCTCAACAACTGCGGAGGAGCCGCAGACGACCAGTAGACCGAGCAACCTGTTATTCGGCAAAGGAGGTTATATGGCAACACCTGAAGAACAGATCACTCCCGCTGACGCCGCCATCGTCACTACCGGGACCGGCCGAAAGGGCCCGGAGGAGCATGATCTTCCCGAAAGCCTGAAGTACGACATGGATCTGTGTCTTGAGATCCTGCGTAACGTACTGGGCGAATACAACCCCGAACTGCTGTCTACGTTCGACACCGTGCGTCATTACGCGGTGGAGGCCAGCGCCGAGCATTTCGCCGAGCTGAAGGATCCGAACCCCGACCAGGATGGCCTGAAGGAGGCCGTGAACGTCATCGACAACATGACGTTGCACGACGCCCAGCTGCTGGCCCGCGCGTTCGCCACGTATTTCCATCTGGCAAACCTGTCCGAGGAGAACTACCGCGTTTCCGTGCTCCACGAGCGCGAGAACAACGTGCCCGTTGACCAGGCGGTCGACCCGATCAACGAGCTCACCGTCGCTTACCACCAGCTCATCAATGAGACTGGCCCGGCCAAGGCCAAGGAACTGCTCAACCAGCTCGAATTCCACCCCGTCTTCACGGCGCACCCCACTGAGGCCCGTCGTAAGGCCGTGGAAGGCAAGATTCGCCGCGTTTCCGAATTGCTTGAGGAGTACAAGCGCCTCGGCGGCTCGGATAAGAAGGAATGCCTGCGCCGTCTCTACAACGAGATCGACGCCCTGTTCCGCACTTCTCCAATCGCGCTGAAGAAGCCGACCCCGGTTGAGGAAGCGGACACAATTCTCGACATCTTCGACAACACGCTGTTCAACACCATCCCCAAGGTTTACCGTCGCTTCGACGACTGGGTCCTGGGCGATAAGGCCGGTCTCGTCGAGCCCGCTTGCCCCGCGTTCTTCCACCCGGGCAGCTGGATCGGCTCCGACCGCGACGGTAACCCGAACGTCACCGCCAAGGTGAGCCGCGCCGTGGCCCGCAAGTTCTCCGATCACGTGATCGCCGCCCTTGAGCAAGCCACCCGCACCGTCGGCCGCAACCTCACGATGGAAGCCGAGACCACGCCGCCGAGCGCCGAGCTCAAGAACCTCTGGAGCCACCAGAAGGAAATGAGCGAGCGTCTGACCGACAAGGCCGCCCTGATCTCCACCAAGGAGATGCACCGCGCGGTCATGCTGGTGATGGCCGACCGTCTGCACTACACCATCGAGCGCGACGCCGACCTCATGTACCACTCCTGCGACGACTTCCTCGCCGACCTCAAGGTGGTCCAGCGTTCGCTGGCCGCCGCCGGTGCCAAGCGTTCCGCTTACGGCCCGCTGCAGGATCTGATCTGGCAGACCGAGACCTTCGGCTTCCACATGGTGGAGATGGAGTTCCGTCAGCACTCCGTGGTGCACGCCCGCGCCCTTGCGGATATCCGCGAGCACGGCCTGCACGGCGAGCGCGGCGAACTGCAGCCGATGACGCACGAGGTGCTCGACACCTTCCGCGCCCTCGGTGCCATCCAGAAGCGCAACGGCCTCAAGGCCGCCCGCCGCTACATCATCTCCTTCACCAAGAGTGCCCAGAACATCAAGGATGTCTACGAGCTCAACCGCTTGGCCTTCTCCCACCCGGAGGACGTGCCCACCATCGACGTGATCCCGCTGTTCGAGCAGCTTGAGGATCTGCAGAACTCGGTGGACGTGCTCGAGGAAATGATCAAGATCCCCGAGGTTCAGGCTCGTCTGAAGGCCACCGGCAACAAGCTCGAGGTCATGCTCGGTTACTCCGACTCCTCGAAGGACGCCGGCCCGACCTCCGCCACGCTGGCCCTGCACTCCGCTCAGGAGCGCATCGCCAAATGGGCTGAGTCGCACGACATCGATCTGACCCTGTTCCATGGCCGTGGCGGCGCCGTAGGTCGTGGCGGCGGCCCCGCCAACCGTGCGGTGCTCGCCCAGCCGGTCGGTTCCGTCAAGTGCCGCTTCAAGCTCACCGAGCAGGGCGAGGTCATCTTCGCCCGTTACGGCAACCCGGTGCTGGCCATCCGCCACGTCGAGTCCGTGGCTGCGGCGACCTTGCTGCAGTCCGCGCCGAGCGTGGAGAAGCGCAACACCGAGATGACCGAGAAGTATGCCGACATGGCCGCTCAGCTCGACGAGGCCGCGCACAACCGCTTCCTCGACCTGTTGAACACCGACGGCTTTGCCCCGTGGTTCTCGATCGTTACGCCGCTGACCGAAATCGGCCTGCTGCCGATCGGCTCCCGCCCGGCCAAGCGTGGCCTCGGCGCCAAGTCGCTCGACGACCTGCGCACGATTCCGTGGATCTTCTCCTGGGCCCAGGCCCGCATCAACCTGGCCGCCTGGTACGGTCTCGGCACCGCATGCGAGAAGTTCGGCGATCTGGAGACCATGCGTCAGGCTTACGAGGAATGGCCGCTGTTCTCCACCTTCATCGACAACATCGAGATGTCCATCGCCAAGACGGATGAGCGCATCGCCAGGATGTACCTTGCCCTCGGCGACCGCGAGGACCTCAATGAGAAGGTGCTCAACGAGATGGAGCTCACCCGCAAGTGGGTTCTGGCCATCGTGGGCGACAAGTGGCCGCTGCAGCACCGCCACGTGCTCGGCCAGGCCATCCGCATCCGCTCCCCATACGTGGACGCGCTGTCCGTCACTCAGATGCTGGCGCTCAGGTCGCTGCGCAAGAAGGTGGACAAGGAAGAGCTCTCGCAAAGCCAACAGGCAGGATTCATCTACCTCATCCTGTGCACCGTCTCCGGCGTCGCCGCGGGCCTGCAGAACACGGGCTGATTCCCGGCCGACCGATCGACAAAAGCGAGCGGGGAGGTTCCGTGCCGATAAACGGCGCTGGCCTCCCCGCTCGCGTCATACGGCCCTAGACTGGCCGGCGACGGCGCACGCCGGGCGGGCGCGCAGAGAATGGACACGCGGAACGGGCACCTCGACAGATCGGAGGGGACATGGGCAAGCCGGCGGACGGGCGCGGGAACACCGGGTCCACGGACGGCATCAAGGCGGGGGGCGACGCCGGGAACGAACGCCACATTTGCAAAGCGAATCCGGCTACAACCGATGACATTGGGAAGAAACACGGCACAGAAGATACGTCAGAAAATTTTTCCGGCGAGAAATGTGCTTTGGCACCGAAAGCAGCAGCTACCAAATTCCTTAAAGCGAGTAGATGCTATGTGGCTTTGGGCAAGGCCAGACGCGTGCTATGGTGGCTGGGATTACTGCTGCTTTCACCAGCACTTATTTTGTGGGCGGAATGGGGCACCAATGGCGATGATGATATTATAATCTGCAGAGTTCTAACGTTCTCTTCCTCTTCGTGCATGAATTTAACTACGGCAACTGAGTATGTACGTAGACTTACCTTAGTATTGATTATGGGGGTAGTCTGCTGGATTGCGGCGCTTGTCATCTTTGGTGTGCGTTCATATATGCGATCTGTATATCCGGAACTTCGTGATCATTCCTCTTCCGCCTCGCATGTCCTTGTGGGAATCATATCGTTTCTCGGGCTGGTCATGGTCTTTCCCGTTCTTGTGATAACACTACTTTCCGCTCTAATGACTCTCTGACGTTTTACCAGAGGCGCATTGCGTGGAATGGCTGAATCATTCCACGCAATGCGATCACAATCATGATTGATTAACGGTTCGGATTTTCAAGAGATTCAGCATAGGATAATGCTAATATACCAGCCTCCGCTTGACTCGGGAGTCGGTCTGCATGTGACGCAATGAGCAGTGCTTTTTTACTTCCGGATACGTTATCGAATATTCCAAGATCGATTCCATCAACGAGCTTTCGAGATGCGATGACCAGGTTGTCCGCACTTCCCTTGAACCGAGACTGATAGAACCGTTTAATTCGATTCGTCTCGCTTTGCGCGAACATGTCCCGCATAGCGGTGGACAAAGACCTTTCGGAGGAATCGCTCTGCATGGACCGCGCCAGCAACCATGCATCGCAGTCCGCGAGAACATCGCTGTAACTGAATCCCATACGGGCGTCTTGCTCGCCGAGATGAGTGTGCAGCCATGACGCCAGGTCCTCTTCCGGGGTATTCGCCAGGTAGCTTCCCCAAATCTGCAGCAAATCCAGGGCCCATCCGCCCAGATCACCGAGACCATAGTCCATTGGATCGTTCGTAACGCCCCATGTCAAGTATCCCAGGGACGTGGCAGCCATATGGGCGATGTCCCGATTGGGCAGTGTGCCTTTGATGACAGGTTGCGCATCACATGCGACACCGCATGCCTGACGCGACAAGGCCAATTCGCTGGGAGTAACCGGCTCCGGTGTGTACGCATGCCATAGTGCCTGCGTGCCGGAACTTCCTTCCGACCAGTACTCAGGTTTGCGAAGCCACTGCAGGATGAGTTGACCGATGCTGTCCTCATAAACCGCCACCTGGGTACCCAGAGCGGCAGGGGCTTTGTGACACTCCTGCTCGGGTGTCGCCGCCGGCCTGCAGAACACGGGCTGATCCGCGGCTGTCCGACCGCTTGATGAACGGGGAGGTTCCGTGCCGATAAACGGCGCTGGCCTCCCCGCTCGCGTCATCCGGCCCTAGACTGGCCGGCGACGGCGCGCACGGAACGGGCGCGCGGGCCGAGCGACAGACTCGGATGATCGGAGGGGGACATATGGACGCGGAAAGGGACACGGACGGGACGACGGACGCGCACGAGGGGGACCACACGCCCGCGGACGGTGCCGGGACGGAGGGCGAAGGCGGCAAGCCAGACACTAGGCCGGGCGACAAACTCGCGATCATCCGACGTAACCCGGGGCTGTCCGTGTTTACCCACGCCGCGACACTGACAGCCATCGTGGTCCTATACAACTGGTTCGGTCAGACTTACCTTCTCAGCAGATTAAGCCTAGCCTATATTCTCTATTTCTTCCCCGGCCTGCTTATAACCCCAATGACGGCCCTTTTGGTTACGGCTTTTCTTCATGACAGGCTGTCTTGGAAGAAGATTATCTGCATCATAGTCCTGTCTTACTGTTTGACCATATTGGGTGTATTTCTGAACGAGTTGTGGTGTTGGCGGAAAGACGCAGCACTCGAAGGTTTGCGGAATATTTGGCTTTTTATCGATCAGCCAACACCGGCGATTACCTTTTATGGATTGCAGGGATGGCCCACCATCATCTATGGGATTGGGCTGGCGCTCCGCAGCCTGATCAAACGAAGCACCAGTCTCTGATGATGAACGTTAGTATTTTCCAAGAACAAGGTTCCTGATGCCGGGATGGGAACGATAGTCATCCCCTTGTCCAACCAATGCCTCACAGACGGCGGCAAGGTCAGCACCGGGATTCCATTCCATGACGGTCTTCACGTTCCCCATAGCGGACGCAAGATCGCCCGCCCACCCGGTCCATACGTCTGGGATGAGCAGGCCGTTGAGATAACCAAGCGTCGTGACGCACATATGAGCCAGGTCCACCTGCTCTCCTGAAGCATCGGTCATAGATTGACGCCATCCGGCGATTTTCAAAAGACAAGCACAACGGACGATACGGATACTTGGACGGGATTTACGATGTGTCTGACGAAAGTTAACGGCGGTCCCAAATCAAGTCACCTTGTCGAGGAGCGAACCCGCGCAGCCGCACTCCCCATGATTTTCCAAAGCCATTGACCGGACTAACTTGAGCGCATCGTGGACGACAAGTGGCCGCTGCAGCACCGCCACGTGCTCGGCCAGGCCATCCGCATCCGCTCCCCATACGTGGACGCGCTGTCCGTCACTCAGATGCTGGCGCTCAGGTCGCTGCGCAAGAAGGTGGACAAGGAAGAGCTCTCGCAAAGCCAACAGGCAGGATTCATCTACCTCATCCTGTGCACCGTCTCCGGCGTCGCCGCGGGCCTGCAGAACACGGGCTGATCTACACACCAGCGCATATGGGGAAGCCCCGCTCACATCGAGCAGAGCTTCCCCGTTTTGTGTGCATCTTTCATCATCTTGCAATAATTCTTACATGCAAACAGAGAGTTCTTACATGAAAGAATTATTGAAAGGTGATGAAAGAACTTACTTTCACGCGCACCAATCATCCCAACACGTATCGGGATGACGGCCCATTCCCCTCGCGGCGCAACTTGCCCACATCTTCGAGCTTCTTCAACAACCGGTATGCACTGATATAGCTCAGGCCAAACAAATCCATGACATCCGCCGTAGTGACGACACCATCATTTTTTTCGGCGAACTCCAGAACAAGGCCACTGCGCCGGGTGGCATCGATGTCACGCTGGCGCACGTAAGACGCCAGCCCCTCTGAACGTTTGTACACTCGGGCACTCAGCATATACGAACGAGAGCTCCCGCTACCGACCCCCTCTACCAAACCAGCTTCCACCAGATTCTCAACAGCGGACACGATGCGTCGATGCTCCAAATGAGAGAAATCGCACAATTGGACCACGGTAAGCCTACGATGCTCGCGCAGTAGTGAGAGCACAATCAGCGACCAGACTGGCAACGGTGCTCCTCGTCGACGCTCCTCATCTCCAATCATGGTCACGAATGCCTCGTCAGGCACCACACGGCGGAGGAACAGAATGACTTCTTCGGCACTGGACTGCGAGTAATCCGGGAAAGAACCGCCTGCCGCAATCGACCCGGCATAGATGGTATCCACACCTCGCCCGGTACGTTCAACATATCCGGCAGCTTTCAAAATCAGAGCAAGCTGCGGATTACGGGAACGCGGTTGTGCAGTAAGCAGGTTATCTTCGGAGACACCCTCTATGAATCCTCCGGGGTTGGCTATGGTCAACCCATCATCATCAACCAGGAACCTCACCGAACCCATTCGCGCATAATCGCGATGGCAGAAAGCGTTAATCATTGCCTCACGGAATGCCCCTCGATCGAAGTCTGGCAGATCGACACGAATCAAGCCGCTCATGACTTCGTGGCTGGGATTCCACGGCTCCATCAGCTCGCCTACACGATCAAACATATCCACCAAGGGCAACACGAACGGATCCATATTGACCTTTGGAGACATGCCTTTCATCACTTGAAAAACAGCCGATGCGGCTGGAACCGATCGATGAATAGCATCAACCGAACCAATGGTGAGCAGACCAGCAACAGATGGCTGCAATCCATACGGGCCATCAACAACCAGCTCAAGTGCCCGATCGAAATCCTCATCAGTAAAAGACAACAACGAGTTTTGCGCATTGGCACTGCGAATATGGCTTCTCAACTTGTTCCTTGAGTCTGGATTCAAATCGTCCAACCGAGACTCTGGGGCAGGTTGCGCACTGAAATCGTAGAACCGTTGCTGAGATAAACGGCTAATGAATTGGGAAACAAACAGCGGAACGACCTCAGGCGAGCCGTCTGCTTTCAGCCGGCGCTGCAATGTCTTCCCCTGACTGGTAGATACGATTTGCTGACTGTTACCCACCTCAATACTGACTATCGGCACCTCGTTCTCATACAAGAGCGCCACGCGAGCGGGAAGCTGCGGAACAGTCTTATTGAAAATTAGTGCCGCAAGTCCATTGATATTGCGATGCTCGTCACATACGCCGGTCACAATGCCATCGTCTTCAATACCGAGATACAGTGTGCCGCCTTCAGTATTGGCTAGAGCCACTACGTTGTCAACAATTTCATCATGCGATTGAGGACGCTTCTGCTCGCTCTTGAACTCAACTGTCAAACTTTCTTTGGCCGGCAACATGAGCATCCCCTTTCACCATCTTGCAATAATTCTTACATGTTAACAGAGAGTTCTTACATGTAAGAATTATTGCAAGATGGTGAAAGGGGTAAAGAGCAATCCATCCTGTCATCTCCAGCAACTTAAATCCGATCATCGCTGCTTTCGGCATATCTGATATCAGCCGCTGGTGCCAGTCCAATCACCCAATTGAAGCTCAACACGGCCAAAGACTCTACGCCGCAGTGGATTCGCGCTCGATGAGCTTATAGCCCACATTCACGGTCTGCGGGAAGAACTCGTCGTCCAGGTTCTCGATACGCCGCATAAGCAAGGTCAGCGCGGTATCCGCCATGCCCTTGAAATCGGTGGCCACGGTGGTCAAAGTCGGCACGCTGTACATGCTCTGGCTCAGGCCGTCGAAGCCGATAACGCGCACATCGCCCGGCACACTTACGCCATCGTCCGCCAGACCACGCAGAATACCGAGCGCAATACCGTCGTTCAGGCAGTACAGACCGTCGTACTTGCACTTGCCTTTCTTGGCCAAGCCGCGCCCGGCCTCGATACCGCCGTCAATCGACCACGAGGATTTGATGAAATCACGGCGCTCGTCAAACGGCAGTCCGGCCGCGAGAATCGTCTCCTTGGCGGCCCGCATACGAATATCACGCGAGCCGGGAATGATGTTGGGATTGTTGGGATCGTGATTGTCGCCGACGATGCCGATGCGCGCACAGCCACGCGCGATAAGGTGTTCGATTGCCGCCCGTGAGCCGGCGTCGCTCGGCGCGTTCACGGTGTCGATGGGCAGGCTGGTGTCGTAGTTTTCCAGCATGACGGCCGGGTGCCGCTTCAGGATATCGACCGCACGTGGCGCATTGATGGCGATGATGCCGTCCGAAAACGTGTACGACAGATCGTTGTCGTCGGTAAGATACCGGGACAGTTCGATGAGCATGTGCGAGTCGCGCTTGTGCACTTCCTCAGCCACACACATGGCCAGATGGGAGAAATAGTCGCCCTCGAGGCCCGAGGTAAGGAAGGTGATGGTATCGGACCGCCCAGAACGCAGGGACCGGCCAGACAGGTTGATTTTGTAGCCGAGTTTGCGGGCGGCGTCACACACGCGTTGCGTGGTTTCGGGCTTGACGTAATCCTTGCCTCGCAGGGCCGCGGAGGCGGTGGTGGCGGTCACTCCGGCCAGTTCGCCGACATCCTTTAAGGTCACCATCGTTACCATCTCCGCATATCACGAACCTTATCGATAAGAATCCATAGTACCGCCCACATCTCAGCCGAGGATGAGACCCTCGGTCGAGGCCCTGCCCGGCGACTCGAACGCCGCGGTCACCGTGGTGAGCACCGACGCTGCAAACGAAAACATGTCAAACCAAGAAATGGACATGACGGAGTCATTGTTTTCCGAGAGGGATATGCCGCGTCCACGGGCAGACGTCACGTATCAATCACGCCGATACCGTCATATAACTGTTTTCGATGTGAGAAAGCTCATAGCTTCCGACCACAGAAATCAGCCACAGCAACCCCATAACAGCGTTATAGTTCTGTTTGTCGGCGTCGACAAGAGCCAGTAGCGCCGATGAAATGCACACCAAGGATGTTTAGCGAATTGTTCGCAGTTCGCACGATTCGATTTGATTCGATTCGTGCAGCCCGGATGGTTCACGGGGGCATGCCGTCGTGATGTGCGTGGATATGGGCGATACGACTCTCGTTCGGGCCGGCAGGCCATCGTACACCAGTTACGAAAGGATCCGCCCATATATGGCAAGGTTTACCGAGAATCGTTGGACCAGCGCGATTATCCCTGCACTGCTGATTCATATCCCAATCGGTACCGTCTATTGCTGGAGCGTGTTCAAGCAGCTTATCGCTGACCGTCTCCACGCCAGCCCCGCCTCCGTGGAATGGGGCTTCTCACTCGCCATCTTCTTCCTCGGCATGTCCGCCGCGTTTGCCGGGCCAATGGTGGAGAAAAACATCAAGAAATCCGCACTCGTCTCCATGGTCTGCTTCGTGGTCGGCTTCGCCGGCACGGGCGTGAGCATCGCCCTGAACTTCCTGCCGGGCGTGTTCATCTGTTATGGCGCGATCATGGGCATCGGCCTGGGCGTCGGTTACCTGACTCCGGTCAAGAACCTGATGCTTTGGTTCGCCGACAACAAGGGCCTCGCCACCGGCATCGCCGTCGCCGGCTTCGGCCTGGCCAAGGCCATTGCCAGCCCACTGATGGAATATCTCATCGGCACGGTTGGCCTGGTCAGCATGTTCTTCATCCTCGCCGCGGTCTACGCGGTGATGATGTTCGTCGGCTTCCTGCTCATCAAGCGTCCGGCCGGCTGGGTGTACGATCCCGCGACCTCACACGTCAGCCGCAAGACAATCCTCAAGAAGCCCGTGTTCTGGGGCATCTGGATAGCCTTCTATATCAACATCACCTGCGGCCTGGCCCTCATCAGCCAAGAGAAGGACATCCTGCACGATGTGCTCAGGGCCTTCCCGCAGTATGCCAACCTGAGCCCCGCCAAGTTTGCCGCCGCCATCTCCGGCATCATCGGACTGGTGCTCGCCGTGGACTCCGTGTTCAACACGGCTGGCCGCGTGGGCTTCTCCACACTCTCCGACCACCTGAAGCGCCGCGAGACCGTCTATCAGGTAATCTTCATCATGTCGATTGCCGTGTGCTTGCTGCAGATCTTCACCAACAGCATCGGCAACGCTCTGCTGTGGGCCGTGCTGGCCATGCTGTTCCTCGTCAACGCGGGCTATGGTGGCGGTTTCTCGACGCTGCCCGTGCTGCTTGATCAGCACTTCGGCACCAAAACCGTCTCCACCACGCACGGTCTGACGCTGAGCGCCTGGGCGTTCGCCGGTCTGTCCGGCAACCAGTTGGCCTCGTTCGTAGTTGCCCACGCGCCTGATCAGGCCCACCGCTACGCCGCACTCATCCCGGTGCTCACCGGCCTGTTCGTTGTGGCCCTGATCAGCATCAGCTTGGTCAAGTACCTCGGCGACAGAAACGTCACGAAGGCCGTCGAAGACCGAGGCTGAGCTGCCGCAAAACAACGATTCTGCCGGAGTCGGGCGCATCGATCGCATCAATCGATGTACGTCACGATTTTGGCAGAATCGTTGTTGTTGCTGTTGAGTACCTGAGGTCGTGCGGCTTACGCGCCGACCAGTTCGAGCATTTGGGGGATGCTCTTTTTGCCGAATTCAACTTGCTGGGTGCCGTCGGCGTGGGTGATGACGATGCAGGGCACGCTCATCGCGCCGTACTGGTCCTTGAGTTCGGGGAAGTGCGAGACGTCGTAGGCTTCGGCGCGCACGGCCGGGCTCAGGGAGGCAATGCGCTGGGAAGCAAGCACGGTTTCCGGACACATCGTGCAGGTGAGCGAGACGAGGATCATGATGTTCAGCGGGTCTGTGATGGACTTCGCGCGTTCGATCAGGTCGTCGCCCAGCGGCTGGCCGGGACCGGCCGCGTTGTACAGGCCGAGCACGAACGAGTTGAACTCATGGCCGGAAGGTACGCCGTGGAAGGCCAGACCGGTGAAGACCAGTGAACCATTGCCGTCCTTGCCGGCCTTGCCGTCGCCCTCAGCCGGCACGCAGATGCGCACGGTCGGGCGGGCGAGCGGCAGGACGCCGGCGACGTCGAATGTGGCACGGCCGGAATCGTCCAACGAACCATAAGTGGGCAGTTCGGTGCCGTCCGGCAAGGTGACGGACAGCGGTTCGCCGACCACCAAAGAAGTAGGCACAGAAGCACCATCCACCGCCGTGATCAGCCCTGCGGCATCAACGGCAACCGAGTTCAGCTTGCCGCCGGACAGCGCAACCATCTCGCCGATGAAACCCTGCAATTCCGCCGAAAGCGGAGTGCCGTCCAGTTCGAGAGCGAGCGTGACCGGGCGGGTCATGCGTCCGAAGACCACGCCAAGCTGCTGCTTGACGGCGGCGGAGAACAGTTCGCCGGGCTTCTTGGCGGCGCTGGCTGCGGCTGCGGCATCGGCGCTGCGTTTGGCGGGAGCCGGGGCGGGCGTCGTGCCAGCGGCCGAGGCGGCGGAGGCGGCCTTGGCCTCGGACTCCTCATAAGCGGAAGCAGTGGGACGCGGCGGCACCAAGCCGGTTTTCTCGCTCATCTGCTTGGCGTAACGCTCCAGTTCCACGGCGGCAATCGCACCGTCGGCGGTGGCGGTGACCACCTGGCGCAGGTTCTTGACGCGCAGATCGCCGGCCGCGTACACGCCCGGCACCGAAGTTCTGAGGTAGTCGTGCGTGACCACGTAACCGTGGTCGTCGAGCTCCACCACGCCGCGCACCAAATCGGTGGCGGGCACATAGCCGGCGAACACGAAGACGCCGAAGGTGCCGGCGTCGGCGGGCTTCCACGTTTCGGTCTGGCCGGTGGCAAGGTTCAGGATTGAGGCTTCTCGCAGGCCTCCTTGGCCGGCGGTGACGCCCTTCAGCTCGACCTGATAACGCACGTCGATCTTCGGGTTGTTCTTGGCTTCGGCGGCCACTGCGGCATCGCAGGTGAAGTCCGGTTCGCGCACGAGCACGGTGACTTTGGAGGCGTATTTGGTCAGGAACACGGATTCCTCGGCTGCGGCGAATCCGCCGCCGACCACCAGTACTTCCTTGCCGGTGAAGAACTCGCCGTCGCAGGTGGCGCAGTAGGCCACGCCGCGGCCGGCGTACTCGACCTCGCCCTCGAAGCCCAGCTTGCGCGGGCTGGCGCCGGTGGCGATGAGGATGCCGAAGGTCTTGAGGTCGCCGCGTGAGGTGTGCACGGTTTTGATGTCACCATCCACGTCGAGACCGGTGGCTTCGGCGGAGAGGAATTCGGCACCGAAGTCCTGAGCCTGCTGGCGCATGGTCTGGGTGAGTGCGCGGCCCGTGGTGCGGCCCACGCCCGGATAGTTGACGACTTCGTTGGTGATGGTGATCTGGCCGCCGAAATCGTCCTTTTCGAGAATCAGCACGCGGTAGCGAGCGCGGGCCAGGTACAGGCCGGCCGTCAGGCCAGCAGGCCCGCCACCAATGACGACGACGTCATAGAGATTGTTGGTCTGAGTCATGAAAACTCCCTTACATACACTGGCTCCCCTCTCTGAGGGGAGCTGTCGTAGTGAGACTGAGGGGAGCATATCGGATCAGGCTAGCTCTCGCGAGCACTCCCCCCAGTCGCTTTCAGCGACAGCTCCCCTCAGAGAGGGGAGCCAAGGTTACCGCCTATTCAGTGTCGATCACAGCTGGCCGACGAGGTCGAGGCTGGGCTCGATGGTTTCCTCGCCAGGGGTCCAGTTGGCGGGGCAGACCTGGTCGCCGTGCTCGTGGACGAACTGGGAGGCCTGCACGCGGCGCAGCAGCTCCTCGGCGTTGCGGCCCACGTTGGAGGAGATGACCTCGTAGGCCACGACCTTGCCCTCGGGGCTCACGATGAAGTCGCCACGCTCGGCCATGCCATCGGCCTCGTTGTAGGTGTCGAGGTCCTTGGCCAGCAGGGCGGTCGGGTCGGCAAGCATCGGGTACTCGATCTTGGCGATCTTCTCGTTGGCGTCGTGCCAGGCCTTGTGCACGAAGTGGGTGTCGCAGGAGACGGAGTAGATCTCGCAACCGATTTCCTTGAACTTGGCGTAGTTCTTGGCCAGGTCTTCAAGTTCGGTGGGGCACACGAAGGTGAAGTCGGCCGGGTAGAAGAAGAACAGGGACCAGTGGCCGAGCACATCGTCCTTGGTCACTTCGTGGAACTCGTTGTTCTGGAATGCGTTCACCTTGAAATCGGTCAGTTCATGCTGCAGAAGAGTCATCATCGGTCCTTTCGGGAATTGTTAATCTTCAAGCGTTTACCACCACCTATCGTAATGTGGTGAGCCACGGCTCGCGCGGGTGTAACGTATGAGCCTTATCACACCACCCGCAACCCTTGTGCCCAAATGGCCGTTGCCCCAATCACGACTATGCGCGAATACTCGCTAATATGGCAATCAGCAGTCCGCTGATAATGGAGGTTTCATGGCTCAGTCAGACTTTGAACAGGAATCGACCGCGAACGCAACGTGGAGCCGCATGCTGCAAGGCAACCGGCGCTTTGCCGAGGGCAAGCCCGACCACCCATGGCAGGACAAGGAGACCCGCCAGACGCTGCTTGATGGCCAGAACCCGGATGCCGCGGTGCTCTCCTGCTCGGACTCGCGCGTACCTCCGGAAATCATTTTTGATCAGGGCCTGGGCGACCTGTTCACCGTGCGCACCGCCGGGCAACTCATCGATAGCGCGGTTATCGCCTCGCTAGAGTACGCGGTCAAGAAACTGCACGTCAGCCTGATCTGTGTGCTCGGTCACGAGCACTGCGGCGCAATCGAGGCCGCCGAGCAGGAGCTGGACGACCTGATGCACACCATCACTTCCGAAGCCGACGGCTCACTGGAGGCCGCGGATGCGATGGACGACCTCGACGAGCACATCGCCGCCGCCGAATCGATTATTCTGCGCCAGACCGGTATGTCCGTCTGGCAGGCGCGCGAAGCCGAGCTCGACGCGCATGAAGACATCGAGCGCGTGCATGTGGCCCACATTATTGAAACTTTGGTGGAGCAGTCTCCTGTCATCCAGCAGGCCCTCGCCGCTGACAAGCTCATGATCGTCGGCGCCCGCTATCAGCTCGATTCCGGCAAAGTAGAAGTGCTGAGCTTCTGAGCGTGCGATCCGCAACATCGCCAACCTGCGTGGGATTTGGCGAATCCTTGGCCATAGCCGCGAGAAACAGCCTCTCTGCACTAGTAATGCCGTCCAGCGCTGGAGCGCATACGGCATCGTCGAAGGCGAGCAACGCATCGGAAACACCGGTCGACACGTCGGCCGCAGTAATGATAAGAGTGCCCTTCCCTTTGCCGAGTTTCTTACTGCCCAGCCAGCACACCCCAATTTGACGTGCCGCTCCCCTAGAGTTGAAGCCATGTCACTTGGTTTGAACATCCTCCTGATTTTTGTATTTCTCGTTATCGGTTCCGTGTTCTCCGGCACCGAGTTGGCATTGGTCTCTCTGCGCGGCTCGCAGATCGAACAGATGGAGCAGGAGGATGCTCGCGGCGCCAAAGTCGCCAAAATCGCACGTGACCCGAACACCTTCCTGTCCACCGTGCAGATCGGCGTGACGCTCTCCGGCTTCCTGTCCGCCTCGTTCGGCGCCTCTTCCATCGCCCCCTACCTGATTCCGGTGGTCGAAAGCTGGGGTGTGCACCCCGGCATCGCCGGCGGCCTGGTGAACATCATCCTGACCCTCATCATCTCCTACTGTTCCATCGTGATCTCCGAGATGGTGCCCAAGCGCATCGCCATGCAGCGCACCGAGCAGATCGCGCGCGCCGTGGTGCCCGCCATCGACGCCTTCGCCGCCGTCTGCCGCCCGATCATCTGGCTCATCGGCAAGAACACGAACGGCATCGTCCGCCTGCTCGGCTTCGACCCGCAGCAGACCGAGTCCGAGGTGTCCGATGACGAGCTGCGCGTGCTGGTCAGCTCCAACACCAACCTCTCCAAGGACGAACGCACGATTCTCGACGATGTGTTCGATGCGTCCGAAACCATCGTCGCCGAGGTGATGCGCCCGCGCGCCGACGTGGTCTTCATCGAGGGTGACCAGCCCTTGGCCGAGGCCGCCGCGTTCGTACGCGACCAGCCGTACTCCCGTTACCCGGTGACCGGCAAGGATTTCGACGACGTGATCGGCTTCGTGCATGTGCGCGATCTGCTGGACGTGCGCGATCCGAACGCCAAGATCGTGCGCGATGTGGTGCGCGAAGGCATCTCCCTGCCCGGCACCTCCAAGCTGCTGCCGAGCCTGGAACTGCTGCGTAAGCGCGGCATCCATCTGGCCGTGGTCATCGACGAGTACGGAGGCACGGACGGCATCGTGACGCTTGAGGATATGACCGAGGAGCTTGTGGGCGATATTCGCGATGAGTACGATCTGCCCAGCGAGAAGGGCGGCGAACGCACCACCCGCACCGCGTTCGTCAATGGTGTGGCCACGATCGAGGCCAGCATGACCATTGAGGACTTCGCCGATCTGACCGGCATCGAATTGGAGGACGGCCCGTACGAGACGGTCGCCGGCTACTTCCTGTCCAAGACCGGCAAGATGGGTGCGGTGGGCGACGTGCTGCATTCCGACGACGGCTACAACATGGTCATCACCAAGGTGGATGGCCGCCGCATCGAAACCATCGAAGTCCGCAAAGCCGGTGCCCCGGACCATGCGCCACTGCCAGCCGAATCACAAAGCGACGATGCCAACTAGCCACGTGATATTCACCACCTATTCGTTCGGCCCGGGGCATAACCAAAAATCGTAGAATTATATGGACAGGTTCCACCTACTGAAAGAAGGAACATTATGACACTTGCGTTTGTTGTGCCGGGCCTTGATGAAGCGGCCAGTGAGAAGGCCATCGCCATCCTACAGAACCGACTGAGCCAGGAGCAGGAGGCCGCTCTGGTCCTGAAGCACGCACACTGGAACGTGACCGGCCCGAACTTCATCGCCGTTCACGAGATGCTTGACCCCGAGGTCGAGGCCGTGCTGGCTCAGGCCGACGAGACCGCCGAGCGCATCGCCACTCTGGGCGGCACCCCGGACGGCCGCGCGGACGCCATCGTGCGCAACCGCACGTGGAAGTCGTTCGACGCCGAGGGCCGCGTGGGCACCGAGGAGTATCTCAAGGCGCTGATCGAGTACTATGACGCCTTCATCGCCGACGACCGCAAGGCCATCGCCGAGCTGGACGAGCTGGATGTGATCAGCTCCAACATCATCCAGGACCACGTGCAGGAACTCGAAAAGTTCCAGTGGTTCATGCGCTCTCACCTGGCATAAGTAAAAGCAGTATTCCGTGGCTCCCCTCAAAGAGGGGAGCCACTTTCGTCTCACGTGAAATAGAGAGTCTCCACATACATAAGTTGGAAAAGTGTATAAAACTCCCCATTTTGAGGTTGGAAAACGTAGCCAAAACCGCATTCTTATGGTTGGAAAAGTGTAAAATATGCGCTATAAACAGTTGGAAAACGTGCCCAGCATAGATGCAAGGCCTACAAATGACTGGAGATTCTCATACTGCGAAGAAAAATCGAGACACAGCTGGAAGCTTGGAGATCCGCGCCGAAACGCACTGCACTGCTGGTCACCGGAGCCCGTCAGATTGGCAAAACCTATATCATCAGGCACTTTGCCCAACAGCATTACGACCATATCGCCGAGCTCAATTTCATCGAGAACCCTGACCTCGTTGCATTATTCGATCGGCCCCGCGATGCCAAAAACCTACTGATGAGGCTGGAACTGGCCGTAAATACGCCATTAGTACCCGGCAAAACCCTGATTTTCTTTGACGAGGTCCAGCGTTGCAAGGAAATGGTCACCGCAATTAAGTTCCTTGTAGATGATGGTCGGTTCGATTACGCGCTTTCCGGCTCGCTACTTGGAGTCGAGCTCGAAGATATACGCTCGGTACCGGTCGGGTACCTGACCGAGCTGGATATGTATCCACTGGATTTCCAAGAGTTCTGCTGGTCGCAGCATATCGGCAACGACGTATTCGATATGCTTGCCGAATGCTTTGCCAAGCACCAGGAAGTGGATGAGTTCATTCATCAAAGGCTCATGGAGCTATACTCCAAATATCTGGTCATCGGCGGCATGCCTGCCGCAGTCGACTCGTTCGTGGCAAACGGCAGCGTTGCGGACGTGCGCACTATACAAGAGAACATAAAGCGTGAATATCGCCGCGATATCAGCCAATACGCGCGCAAAGAAGACCGGCTGCATATCCGCGCTATCTACGATTTGGTGCCCAGCGAGTTAAATAACCCAAACAAGCGCTTTACCTTCGCCAAAATCGAAAAGAACATGAGATTCCAATCGGTTGCTTCCGATTTCGATTGGCTGGTCAATGCGGATGTAGCCGTCGCCGCGTACAACGTGGACGAACCGTGCACACCGTTGGAGATGAGCAAGGAACGTAACCTCTTCAAACTCTTTTACAACGACGTGGGTCTGCTTACCGGCTCGTTTCTCAAGAAAACCGCGCTCGACGTACTCGACGGCAACCCTGATATCAACTACGGTTCAATCTATGAAAATGCGGTGGCCCAAGAGCTACGCGCTCACGGATTTGACCTGTACTACTACAACAGTAAGAAGCTTGGCGAGCTCGATTTCCTCATCCAAGACCGCAACGATCACGTGCTGCCGATTGAGGTGAAGTCCGGCAAATCCTACAAACGCCATCGCGCAATGGACAACGTGCTCGCCCACCCTGAATACCATCTCAATACAGGCTATGTGCTTGGCCCGTGCAACGTCTCAGTCGAAGGGAATGTAACCTACCTGCCTGTATACATGGCCGGCATGTTCCATAACGAATGACGGGCCGCACACTTAGTCAACAAGTACATGTCGGTCAGATGGTTCGGACTGGTCAGAGGGCCCGCTCTGATCAGTTAGGTCGGTCTGAACGGACTGGCTGGGCTGGTCGGCCTGAGTAGCCCGTTTGGACCGATCCGGTTCGCCCTTGCTGGCCTTCACACTGCTTCAGCTCCAGCTGAAGTTCGCTGATGCGCCGTTTGAGTTCGTCGATGCGCCGCACGTGTGGCGAAGTGAGACTAAGGGGAGCCGAGAGATGGCTCACAGGCCGAGGGCACCGGCCACGGCCATGGCCTCGTGTTCGGGATCGGCCTGGCCGATGTGTACGTTGACGTGAATTTCGTCATCGCCCGGCTCTTCGAGAATGTCGGACTGGGATTGCAGCATGCTCGGCTTCATGAAGTGGCCTTGGCGGTGGGAAAGGCGTTCCATCACCTCGTCGAATGTGCCCTGCATGTAGACGAACACCACGCCTTGACGGCGCAGCTTGTCGCGGTAGATCTTCTTCAACGCCGAGCAGGTGACCACGGCGGGCTCGCCGGCGGCCACGCGCTCGTCGATCCACGCGGCGATGGTGTCGAGCCAAGGCCAGCGGTCTTCGTCGGTGAGCGGGTGTCCGGCGGCCATCGAGATGGTGGCGCATTCGGATCATGCGAACGAATCCGATCAGGCCATCAGCCACATCGCCGGCACTGAAGCCTGACCCGTCATCGTCACAGCACCACGCGGCGGTTGAGGTCGCGGCGCAGCGTCTTCCAGCCGGGTAGGTAGGCGGTCATGCGGCGCTGGAATCCGGCACCGTGGCCGCTTTCCCACAAATGCGTCATCTCATGGACCAAGACGTATTCCAGGAATTGCGGTTCCATCAGTCCCAATTGAAGGTTCAGACGGATGCGGCCGGTTCGCGGTGTACACGATCCCCAGCGCGAGGTCATGACCCGTAGCGTGATATGCGTGGGCTGCCGGCCGACGACCGGCCCCCACTTGGCCAGCAGCTGTGGCAACGCGGCGTTGATCGCGGCCGCCGCTTGTCGTTTGCGTTCGTCGGTCCAGATTTGGGAGCGGTCAAAATACGGTTGGACATTCGTACCGGCTTGGCCTGGCCCGGCGTCACCAATTCCCGGACGACTGATATCACCGGTTTTCGGACGACCGGCAACGCCTCCATCATGGCCGCTGGCACCAGCTACACCACGACCTCCGTTCTCGAAGCCGGCGCCCTCGTTCAATGCCATGATGGAGCGCCGTTGCGCCTCAGCCATGCGCTGCTGCTGGGCGAGAATCCACGAATGTCGCTCTTTGACGAAATCCGCAATGCGACTCTCGCTCATCCGCATCGGTGCGGAGATTTCGACGCGGCCGCTCGGCGGTTTGATGCGCAGATACAGGTTTTTGATGGGTTTGCGCGTCAGGTGCAGATGGATGCCATCAATATCCAACGACTGCCCGGCGGCAGCGGACCGAACGGATTTCGGCGCACCGGACTTCGGAGCGGTGGATTGACGACGGCGATAAGGCACGCAAGTCATTCTCGCACAACGGCGGACAACGATGGCGGCCCGCCCGGAACCTAACGTTCCGAACGGGCCGCCATCAGCAATGAACGGTGCTGTCGGCAACGGCTACAAACCGTCACCGAGCCATTGAGTCACCCAATCAGCAACCGGCCGCGGTCAGCACCTGGTCGAGGATCTCGACGCCCTGGGTCGCCTCGTCGGCGGAGATGACGCAAGGAGGAGTGACGTGGATGCGGTTGTTGTGCACGCCGAGAATCAGGCCGCGCTTGTCGCCTTCGGCCACGATCTGCTTCATCGTGGCGTCGTCCAGCGGCTCCTTGGTGGTGCGGTCGGCAACCATTTCCACGGCCCAGAACACGCCCTTGCCGCGAACCTCGCCGATCTTCGGGTGCTTGTCGTACAGAGCGGTGAGCTGCGGGCCGAGCACGTCCTTGCCGATGGTGTAGGCGTTGTCGACGATGTGCTCCTCTTCCATGGCTTCCTGGGTGGCCACGATGGCGCCCATGGCCAGCGGGTGACCGGAGTAGGTCAGGCCGCCGGGGAAGACGATGTCGTCGAAGCGGTGGGCCACCGGGTCGCTCATAATCACGCCGCCGGCGGGCACGTAACCGGAGTTGCAGCCCTTGGCGAAGGAGATGATGTCCGGCGTGTAGTCGTAGTCGTCGAGTGCGAACCAGAAGCCGGTGCGGCCGAAGCCGGCCATGACCTCGTCGGTGATCATCAGGATGCTGTACTTCTTGGTGATCTCGCGCACGCCCTTGAAGTAGTCCTTGGGCGGAATGATGATGCCTGCGGTGCCCGGCACGGATTCGAGCAGCACGGCGGCGATGGTGTCCGGGCCCTCGAACTGGATCACGTGCTCGAGGTGAGCCAGCGCACGCTCGCACTCCTCTTCCTGGGTGGTTGCGGAGAACTCGGAGCGATACAGGTACGGGGTGAAGAAGTGCACGTGGCCGCGAGAGTAGTCGTTGGGCTTACGGCGCCAGTCACCGGTGGCGCTGATGGCCGCACCGGTGTTGCCGTGGTAGCAGCGGTAGGAAGACAGAATCTTGTCGCGGCCAGTGAACAGGCGGGCGGCGCGCATCGCGTTTTCATTGGCGTCGGCGCCAGCGTTGGTGAAGAACACCTTGTCGAAGCCTTCCGGAGCGCGGCGGGCCACCAGGGAGGCGGCGCGGCCACGGGCTAGGTTCGCGTAGTCAGGTCCGACGGTGCACAGGAGTTCCGCTTGCTTCTTGATGCCCTCGATCACCTTCGGGTGCTGGTAGCCGATGTTGACGTTGACCTGCTGGCTGGTGAAGTCGAGCATTTCACGGCCGTCGCCGTACTTCAGCCACACGCCGTGACCGGTTACCACTTCAGTGGGATCCAGGTTGCGCTGTGCGTGCCACGAATGGAATACGTGTGCGCGGTCCAGCTTGTAAGCGTCGTCCCAGATTTCCGCATCCTGCGAAAGATCATGCCCCATGATGTGTCCTTTCCTCGATTTTTTCTCGAAGTGCCCGATGCCGTCTCCCGTGGATCGGGGCAGGGCAGCAACGCGCTGTGAATGTCATTATGAGAGTTGAACATTTCGCGTCAAACTCGAACATTTAATAATGTTACAGTAGTGGCGAATACGAAATCATTTTGAAACATAGGAACAAGAACAATAATTGTATCCAGATTATGTAATGTTTATGTTATTCAAAAACATACTCATTGCACAATGCGGCGCTAACATTTGACTACCGTTGCCACAGTGACCGTTACTATCGGCAGTCAAGCAGCCAGCAACAAGCCGGCAACCGCCATCGATCATCAGCCGGCGGCAATCGGCAACATTCACGCAGACGCGCGCTCATCACGCTCGCCGCCAAGATCCGGGAGGCAGATCATGGATACGCCATCGCCATCAACCGCATCAACAACCGCACATGCCGTCGGCTACAACGATGAGCCAAGCATTACGGCCGCTCCCCTGCGTTCCACCGACGACCTGGCCGTTGATGCCGGCCAGTTATCCTCACTCATCCTCACCACCGAGGCGACGGCCACCCCGCAACGCATCGTCGAATCGGTCACCTCGCTGACCTCCTCCGGCATACTTGCGGAAGGCCAGCGCATGCCCACCGTACGCGATCTCGCCCGACTGCTACGCACCAGTCCGGCCACCGTCTCCAGTGCCTACCATGCCCTCGCCAGGTCCGGCATACTGCGCTCCCGCGGGCGCGCCGGAACATTCGTACTGCGGCAGTCGCGCACGCATCGCTACGATGCCGGCGACTTGCTGGCCGAAGCCCCGGCCACCGCGCCGGACCGACCGATTATCGACCTGTCCAAGGGCACGCCGGACCTTTCGCTGCTGCCGGACATCCGCCCGTTTCTCGGCAAGCTCGGCACGCACAAGGCATTCGTCAATTCATACGACGGGCCGACCATCCTGCCCATGCTGGAACAGATTTTGCGACGCAACTGGCCGTATGAGCCGGAGGCGATGACTATGGCATCCGGCGCGGGCGACGGTTTGGCGCACACCATGAACGCTTTTGTTCAGCCGGGTGATTTTGTGATTACCGAGGCACCGGAATATCCGCTGATTCTCGACATGATCGAGGCACATGGCGCGATGGCGTTCGGCGTGCCGATGGACGGGTTCGGTATGCTGCCCGACGCACTCGACCGTGCGCTGACCATGCTGGAATCGCAGCGTCTGGCGGTGCCGCACGGCGGCCATCAGGTCAGTATGATCCTGCTGCAGCCGCGCGCCCAGAACCCTACCGGGGCCAGCTTCAGCCCGCAACGCATCGACGCTTTGGCGGACGTGCTGCTCGCGCACTACCCGAATGGCGTTGGTATGCCGCTGATTGTGGAAGACGATCACAGTGGCGATGTGGCCAATGCGTATGCGACATCGTTGGCGCAACGATTGCCGCAACACGTGGTGCATATCCGCAGTTTTTCGAAGTCGCACGGGCCGGATCTGCGCTTGGCTGCGCTGTCTGGGCCGGAGGATGCCGTGGAGGCGATTATCGCCCAACGACGCTTGGGATCGGGATGGGTGAGCCGGTTCCTGCAAGAGATTCTGTATGAAATGCTGGCCGACAAAGAGGCGTTCCACACGGTGACCAACGCCCGGCATATCTACGCCACCCGGCAAAAGACGATGCACGCGCTGCTGCTGCGTCAAAGTTTGGACGTGCATACCGGTGACGGACTGAATCTGTGGATTCCGGTGCGCGACGAGCCGGCGGCGCTGCGACTGCTGGCCGAACAGGGCATCCGTGTGGCCGCCGGCAAGCCGTTCCTGCCGAGCCTGCGTATCAGCGCCGACGCCACCGGAGCCGACGCGGGGGCCGGTGCGGGCGTGGACGCGCATGCCAGTCGAGGCATCCGCGTCACCATCGCACAGCAGGGAGCCGTCAACGAACAAGTGGCCGCCGCCCTGGCTCAGGCGGCGGCCGTAACGCCGAAGACTTCGACGAATCACTCGTAATTCTTCATGAACTGCGTTCGTACGCGCGGCGAGGAGCCGCCCCGTCTGTACGGGGTGATCAACGGGCTGCTGCGCATGCGCAACGGGCTGCGCAGGTCGCAGGAGCTCGACGACCTGGTCGACGTGCTGGCCTCCTCCATCGGCGCCCTGACCAATCCGCGTACCAACTGCCCACACCGGAGAAGGTCGCGCAGGAGAAGCCTCGCTGCTCGAGATCGACGACAGCTTCCAGAAGATCGTCCTCGTACGCGACGTGGTCAAACCCGTCCGCGACGAGCACGGCATCCTCACGATGAGCGTCTACGATTTCCTCCTCGACCCGGACAGCCTGACGATGTGACGCCGTGGATTGGCTACAACGTATTAGACAGTCCGATGAGGGACGAATGACATGAGATTGGAGGCCGACGATGGCCGACCCGAAACATCCCCGCCACTACGACGAGGCGTTCAAACGGCAGATCGTGCAG
>ERZ1673703.823-NODE-823-length-31686-cov-33.569631_pt1 | contig 31686 bp, 23 predicted proteins | sample MGYA00580233_ERZ1673703 | MGnify/ENA primary metagenome ERZ1673703 (study PRJEB41218, sample SAMN15661748) | gut metagenome | host: Homo sapiens | place: Canada: London | collected 2015-08-20/2019-03-30 | study: EMG produced TPA metagenomics assembly of... | reverse complement strand
ACGATATGATCGAAGCCAACAAGGGCTACTGGCCGGAGCTGCACTGAGCAGCCGGCTTTCCCGCCGCCGCAGGCATTGCCGCCTGCGGCGGCTTTTTTGTACGCATTGACCTTTGCAGAGCAAGGGCTTATAATGAGTAGAACCAGTAAAAGCGAAAGGAAGCATCCCCATGCAAAGCAAAGCATTTTCCATGGAAGATCTGTTTGCGTTTCTGAACGCCGGTGTCAGCGCGTTCCACTCTACGGCGGCCGCCGCGGCCATTCTGGAAGCCGAGGGCTACCGGAACTGCCCGGAGAGCGCAGCATGGCACCTTGTGCCCGGCGGCAAATACTACACCACCCGCAACGGCTCGGCCATTCTGGCCTGGCGGATGCCCAAAGGCCCGCTCACCGGCTGGCACGCCGCAGCCAGCCACAGTGACTCGCCCACCTGGCGCATCAAGACGCTGGACGGGGCCGACCACGGCTTTGCCCGCGCCGAGGTGGAGGGCTATGGCGGCATGCTGATGTCCACCTGGTTCGACCGGCCCCTGAGCGTGGCAGGCCGCCTGCTGGTGCGCACCGCTGACGGCGTGGAGAGCCGTCTGGTGCACCCGGAGCGGGCACTGGCCTGCATCCCGAACCTGTGCATCCACTTCAACCGGGAGGCCAACACCGGCCTGAACTACAACCCCCAGGTGGACCTGCAGCCCATCTTCGGGGCCGAGGGCGGCAGCCTGAAGGACACCCTTGCCGCCGAAGCCGGGGGAAAGGCAGAGGACATCCTGGCCACCGACCTGGTGCTCTGCATCACCGAAAAGGCCCAGCGTGTGGGCCTGCAGGGCGAATATTTCATGTCCGGCCGCATCGACGACCTGGAATGTGCCTATGCCACCCTGTATGGTTTCCTGCAGGGGCGCGGTGAGGAAGCGGGCCGCGGCGACATCTGGGTGATGTTCGACAACGAGGAAGTGGGCTCTTCCAGCCGGCAGGGCGCACAGGGCAGCCTGATGAGCGATGTGCTGGCCCGCATTGAGGAGAGCCTTGGTGTGACGAAGGAGCAGAGCATCCGCGCCCGCACCAACTGCCTGCTGCTCAGCGCCGACAACGGCCACGCCATCCATCCCAACCACCCGGAAAAGAGCGACCAGAAGCTGCCGGTGAACATGGGCGGCGGCGTCATCCTCAAGTACAATGCCCGCCAGACTTACACCACCAGCGGCCTGACCGGTGCCGCCTTTACCGCCATCTGCGAAAAGGCCGGGGTGCCGGTGCAGACCTTTGCCAACCGTGCCGATGTGGCGGGCGGCAGCACCCTGGGCAACCTGCTGGGCCGCCAGATCCTGATGCCCATGGTGGATATTGGCGTGGGCCAGCTGGCCATGCACTCGGCGATGGAAACGGCCAGCTGCAAGGATGCGGAGTATCTGGCCAATGCCTGCGCTGCCTACTACAACACCCCCATCTTCCAGCCGGAGGACGGGCAGTGGAAGCTGGGCCTGTGAGCGGGGCTGTGGTCGGGCGCTTTGCGCCCAGCCCCAGCGGGCGGCTGCATCTGGGCAATCTGGCCTGCAGCCTGCTGGCCTGGCTCAGTGCCAAAAGCCAGGGCGGCCGCATCGTGCTGCGCATTGAGGATCTGGACGCCGAGCGCTGCCCGCGCATTTACGCGGACCTGCTGGAGCAGGAACTTGCATGGCTGGGTCTTGTGTGGGACGAGGGCGGCAGCACCGGCGGCCCCCACGGGCCTTACTACCAGAGCGAATGCGCGGACATCTACACCGGGCAGTACAAAAAGCTGGAAGCGCAGGGCCTTGTGTACCCCTGCTTCTGTTCCCGCGCCCAGCTGCACGCGGCCAGTGCGCCCCACACCTCGGACGGCAACGTCATCTATCCCGGCACCTGCCGGGACCTGACCGCCGCCCAGATCGCCGAAAAGCGCAAAAAGAAGGCCCCGGCCTACCGGGTGCGGGTGCCGGACGAGGAGATCACCTTTTTGGACGGCTGCATGGGCCCCCACACGGAGAACTTGCTGCGGGACTGCGGCGACTTTTACCTGCGCCGGGCGGACGGCGTGTTCGCCTATCAGCTGGCCGTGGTGGTGGACGATGCCCGCATGGGGGTCACCGAGGTGGTGCGCGGGTCGGACCTGCTGTCCTCCACGGCGCGGCAGCTGTACCTGTACCGTCTGCTGGGCCTGCAGGCTCCAACCTTTGCCCACTGCCCGCTGCTGCTGGCCCCGGACGGGCGGCGGCTGTCCAAGCGGGACGGGGACCAGAGCCTGGAGAACCTGCGGGAAAAATACACCGCGCAGGAGATCGTGGGCAAGCTGGCCTATGCCTACGGCCTGCAGCCGGAACCGGCGCCCTGCACGCCGGAAAGCCTCATCCCAGGTTTTTCCTGGGCAAAGGTGCCCAAGCAGGACGTCTGCCTGCCGGAGGGGCTGTTCTGAATCAAACTACAACAAAGGGCGGCAGCGCACGTTTTCGGTGCGCTGCCGCCCTTTTGCTTTGTGGGTCACTGCCCGGCGGTTTCCGGGCGGGGCATTCTGAAGGGATCCGTTTAAGCGTGCCAGATCTGCGGCTGTTCGCTGCGCTCAGCGGCGCGGTTGAACAGGGCATCCAGCACCAGTGCCAGCAGGGCACCCAGCACCACGTCGATGCAGCTGTGCTGCTTGAGCAGCATGGTGGAACACACGATGGAGAAGCACAGCACATCGGCAGCCGGACGCATCCAGCGGCGGCGGGGCTCCTCAAACAGGCGGCAGCGGTGGTAGGCCAGCATCAGGGTCACCGAGTTGAACACATGGATGGACGGGCACACGTTGGTGGCAGTGTCGGTGCGGTACAGCATCCGAACGGCACGGGCAAAAAGATCGGTGCCCGGCACATAGTAGGGGCGCAGGTCCAGCCCGGTGGGCAGGATCACATAGCAGGCCAGTGCGATGGTCATACCGCCGAACAGCGGCAGGCACAGCCGCCAGAAGTCCTCGCGCGGGGCCTTCCACAGCAGGTAGAACAGGGTGAAAGGGATCCATGCGAACCATGCAAAGTAGGGCAGGATGGCGTATTTGCAGAAGGGGATCAGATCGTCCAGCCGGCAGTGCACCAGCAGGACACGGGGCATGGAGATCTGCGTCTCCAGAAAGTTGAAAGCGGACAGATACAGCAGAAAATACAGCGCCATGAACCCGATGGGGTGGCGCGCAAACCAGTTGCGTTTCATGGGAAAAAGCCTCCTTTTTGCGACAGGGCAAACTCTTAGCATTCAAAGATTATACGCCCACGTTGTTGCGAAAACAAGAAGGAAAGGTGACAACTTTGTCAAAAAACGCACGATTTATTTGTAGAATCTGCGTAAAATTGGCACCCAAAAGAACCTTCTGACTACAATACGATCCAGCGCGGCGCTTTCTTGCACAGGGCAAAAAAGAAAAACCGCCCGCACCCCGCAAAGGGTGCAGACGGCTTGGAAAACACAGGGGGTCAGATGACGCTCTGTTCCATCCACCGGCCCCGTGCAAAGCGCACGAAGAAGCACAGCGAGCGGAACACCCAGTCCAGGAACATGCCCATCCAGATGGAGAGCAGACGGCCGTGGAAGCCCAGCACCATCACATAGCAGAAGCCCACCCGGAACACCCACATGGAAAGGATGCTCACGGCCATGGTAAACCGGGCGTCGCCGGCGGCGCGCAGGATGTTGGGCAGGGTGAAGCTGGACGGCCAGAAGAACAGGGACACAAAGTTGAACCACACCATCACCTGCAGGGCCATGGTCTGTGCCTCCGGCGAGAGGTTGAACAGAGAAATGACGAACCGGTTGGCAAACAGGAAGGCGGAAAGGTTCATGACCCAGGCACCGCAGTAGGCGGTGAGCAGCAGGCGGCGGGAGTAGTACACGGCCTGCTCCTTCTCCCCGGCGCCAAGGCACTGGCCCACCACGGTCAGGGCGGCCATGCCCACGGCGTTGGCCGGGATGTTCAAAAAGGTGGAGGCGGTGTTGGCCACGGCGTTGGCGGCAATGGCCGCCGTGCCCAGGGTAGAGGTAAGGCTGGACACCGACAGCTTGCCGATCTGGAACATGCCATTCTCGATGCCGGCAGGGATGCCCACCCGCAGGATGCGGCGGATCAGGCTGCCGTTGGGGGCCAGGGCCTTCAGGCCCTCCACCCGGAGGGCGCAGCCGGGCCGCTGCAGCAGCCACAGCACCACCACGCAGGACACCGCCCGGGACACCAGGCTGGCCAGGGCTGCACCCAGCACCCCCATGCCAAAGCCGTAGATCAGCACCGCATTGCCGCCGATGTTGATCACGTTCATCACCAGGCTGGACAGCATGCTGATCTTGCTGTTGCCCTGCGCCCGGAACAGCGCCGCACCGGCGTTGTACAGGCCGATGAAGGGGTAGCTCAGCGCCGAGAGCAGGAAGTAAGTCTCAGCGTAGCGCATCACGTCGGCGTCAATGGAGCCGAAGATGCCCCGCAGGATGGCGTGGCGGCCCACTACGACCACGGCGGCCACCACCAGGCTGAAGCTGGCCAGCACAAACAGGATCTGTGCGGCGGCGGCCTTGGCGTTTTTGGGCTCCCGGTGGCCGATGTACTGACTGGTGACCACGGCACCGCCGGTGGCAAGGGCGCTCATCACCTGGATCATCAGGGTGTTGAAGCTGTCTACCAGGCTCACGCCGGACACGGCGGCCTCGCCCACCGAGGACACCATCAGGGTGTCGGCCAGGCCGATGGTCACGCTCAGGGCCTGCTCGGCGATGAGCGGCAACAGCAGTGCCACCAGCGCCTGCCGGGTGAAGAGCGGGTTGATTGGTTTTTGGGTGGTTGACATGGAAAACCTCCGCAGGATGAAAGGAACTTGATTCAGACACCTTTATCATACAGCGGATGGCGCTAAATTACAAGACGTTGTATACAAGAAATGGCAAAAAAGAATGAAGCTGGGTGCGTTTGCTCTACTTTACCCCCGCAGATAATTGTGCTAAAATAAATCCACAGCCTGTGTGTTCGTGCAGGGAGCACACGGCCGTACAACATGATAAGAAGCAGACCCGAAAAAAGGGGGAGAATTATGCCCAAAACAGCCCATAAAGTCGTGGTCATCGGGCACCGCAACCCGGACACCGACTCCATCTGCTCGGCCATTGCCTATGCAGAGCTGAAAAACAAGACCAGCGATCTTGTCTGCGAGGCCCGCCGCGCCGGCAAGATGAACCAGGAGACCGAATTCGTGCTCAAAAAGTTCGGGGTCAAGCCGCCGCGCATGTGCACCGACGTGAACCCCAAGATCCGCGATGTGGACTACCGCGAGATGCCCGGCATCCCCGGCACCACCAGCCTGCGCAAAGCATGGGAGATCATGCGCGACAAGCAGATCGACACCCTGCCGGTCACCAGCCCGGACAACGAGCTGGAGGGCGTGATCACGGTCAAGGACATTGCCACCGCCAATATGGACGTGTTCGACACCGGCATCCTGGCCAAGAGCCAGACCACCTACCGCAATATTCTGGAAACGTTGGGCGGCACCATGGTGGTGGGCCGCGAGGACGACGTGTGCACCACCGGCCACATCCGCATCGGCACCGCCACGCCCGAAATGCTGGAAAATACCGTGGAAAAAGGCGACATCGTCATCCTGACCAACCGCTACGAAAGTCAGCTGTGCGCCATTGAAAAAGAAGCGTCGCTGCTCATCATCTGCAACGGCTCCAAGGTGGGTCACACCATCCAGCGCATTGCCGAGGAAATGGGTGTGGCCATCATGTCGGCCCCGGTGGACACCTACGCCGCCGGTAAGCTGATCAGCCAGTGCGCTCCCATCTCCTACTATATGACCCGCAGCGACATCATGAAGTTCACCCTCGTCACCCCGGTGGCAGACGTCACCCGCGTGATGGCCAAGGTGCGCCACCGCTATTTCCCCATCCTGGACGAGGACGGCAAATACTGCGGCATGGTCAGCCGCCGCAACATCATCAATCTGCAAAAACGCCGCATCATCCTGGTGGACCACAACGAGGCCACCCAGGCCGTGGAGGGCTTCGATCAGGCCGAAATTCTGGAGATCATCGATCACCACCGCATCGGCAGTCTGGAGACCAGCGGCCCGGTGTACTTCCGCAACCAGCCGGTGGGCTGCACGGCCACCATCATCACCCAGATGTACGACGAGAACGACGTGGAGATCCCGTCCCAGACCGCAGGCCTGCTGCTGGCCGCCATCCTGTCCGACACGCTGGCTTTCCGCAGCCCCACCTGCACCGCAGTGGATGTGAACGCGGCCAACCGTCTGGCCGGCATCGCCGGGGTGGACATCGACGAGTTTGCCAATGAGATGTTCGAGGCCGGTGAAAAGCTGGACGGCAAGACCGCCGAAGAAGTGTTCCTGCAGGACTTCAAGGTGTTCATGTGCGGCGACATCCGCTTTGGTGTGGCGCAGGGCAGCTACATGACCCGCAAGAACCTGCTGGCCGCCGAAAATCTGCTGCGCCCCTATCTGGAAGAGGCCCGCAACAAGCAGAATGTGGAGGACATCTACATGCTGCTCACCGATGTGCCCAAGGAGGAGAGCGTGGTCATCAGCGACGGACGCTATGCCGCCGAGGTGCTGGCCGACGGGTTCGACACCCACCCGGCAGAGGACGGCAGCTGGACGCTGCCCGGCGTGGTGAGCCGCAAAAAGCAGTTCATCCCCGCATTGATGACGGCCTATCAGGAATTGTAAGAATGATGCACCGCGCGGTGCGATCCATCATTCCCCAAGAGGTTGCGATGTTTGATTTTCTGAAACAGAAGGACCGCACCCCGCCGGTTTTGCCGGAAGGCACGGTGCGGCGGCACTTTTCCATCTCCGGGCAGGTGCAGGGGGTGGGCTTCCGCTACCGGGCGCGCTACGCGGCCCAGGCGCTGGAGCTGACCGGCTGGGTGGAAAACGAGGACGACGGCAGCGTGACGCTGGAGGTGCAGGGCGACCCGGACAAGTTCCCGGAATTGTTCGCCATGATCCAGCGCAGCGACTATGTGCGCATCACCGACATCCGGCAGAAGGACCTGCCGCCCGACCCCTGGGAACGGGGCTTCTCGGTGCGCGGCTACTGAATCACCGATGCATGCAAAAACGGCGGACGCAAGTGCGTCCGCCGTTTTGCTCTTTCTATCTTCAGCCTGCAATTTTGAGGGGAGAGTTGGCAGTCCAGAGGGTGCCGTCCAGCAGCCGGGTCAGCGCCAGCGTTCCGTTGGCCGAAACACGGGCCGGGTCCAGCGCGTAGAAGTCGCTTTCCTTCAGGTTATCGGGGTCTGCCGTGGGGCTTATGCCCACCACACAGACCCAGTGCCCATAGGTGTCGCTGGTGGCAATGTGCGGGTAGTTCACCTGGGTCCAGCCGGAGCCGGACAGGTGATACTCGTAAGTAGAGGTGCGGTTGGCGTGTTTGTTCACACCGCTCACCGTGGTATTTTTCAGGTGCACGATCACCGGCCGTCCGGCCGAGAGCTCGTTGTAAATGGTATGCAGGCAGGCGGACAGGTCCCCGGAATACCCGGTGTAGCCGCCGGCGGACCACACGGCACCGTTGGACCACATGCCGCTGCCGGAGCACACCCGCCCGTCCAGAATGGTGCGGGCGTAGCGCAGTGCATACCAGCTGCATTTGCCGGAGGTCTGGTTGCCGATGGAAAGGATCTGGCTGTGGTCAAAAGTCAGCAGCCGGATGCCGTGTTTTTCCTGTAAGGCGGCGGCGTGGGCGCGGGGCGCGGCAAGAGCAAGCAGCAGCACCAGCGCAAGTGCTGCTGCCGCCAGCTGCCGGGCTGCCCGGGCGGGACAGTGCTGCATGGGGAGATCATCCTTTGCCTGTTATTTTTACGACCTCATTTTAGCATGAAAAAATGGTAGAACTGTGTAATTTTTAAAAGTTCCGGCACGAAATCTGAAAAAAACTGCGCATCCTCCTTCAATGGGCGCAGAACAGGGTGTTCCGGGCATGGTGCACCCGGCTCCGGAGGGGGGTAAACCGATGACGGAGCGCTGCGCCGCGGCGGTTGCTGAGATGGCCGCAAAATAAACCCGGATCTTCCTGCCCCGGAGAGCACCCGCTCCCGGGGCTTTTTTGCGCCTTTTTGTGACAAACTCTGCCGCTTGTGATACAATAAAACCGTATTCTGATGCGAACAGAAAGGAACGTTCCATGCAGCTGTTTGAACTGGTCAGCCCACGGCTGTTCCGCCCATTGGCGGGGCCGAACCGGGCGTTTTATGCGGAGCTGCTGCTCCTGCTGTGGGAAGAGTGCCGCCATACGGCCGACTACAGCATTTCCCGTGCGGAGGCCGTCTCCCGCGCGGAGGATTATTTTGCGGCACTGGCAAAGCCCCTGACGCTGGACGCAGACGGTGCCGGCGATGAGGAGGAACAGCCCACCCGCGACCCCCATACGCTGGCGTTGGGCTTTCTGCTGCGGCTGCGCCGCACCGGCTGGCTGGAAGAGCAGCCCGGCAGTTACGAGAGCGAGCCGACCCTGGCCTTTGTGCCGGAAGTGGCCCCGCTGCTGGACGCGCTGGAAGAGATCCTGAATCCCCGTGTGGTCACCTACACCGGCAAGCTGCACAAGGCCTGGCAGCTGCTGCAGGGCGTGGGGGAAGAGAAGAACCCCTACGAGAATGTGCTGCGGGAGGTGGCTTCCGATCTGGAAGCGCTGAACAAATCCCTGCGGGCGCTCAATGCGTCCATCGGCCACTACATCGACCGGCTCACCCGCAACCGCACCCCGCAGGAGGTGCTGGAGCTGTTTGACCAGTACGAAGAAAAGGTGGTGGCGGCGGCTTACCACCGCTTCAAGACCAGCGACAACCTGTTCAATTACCGCGCCTATCTGGAGGAAGGGCTGGACGCCTGCGAGGAAACGTATCTGCCCCAATTGGCACTGGATTACGCCCGTGTGGAGCGCTGCGCCCCCGGTGAGGCCGCGCCCCGTGTGCGGGCCATCATCCAGCAGCAGCGGGACGCGCTGGAAGAGATGAGCAACCTCATCCGGGAGATCGACGCCAGTCACATCCGCTACCGCAAGCGGGCCGTGCAGCGGGCACAGTTCCTGCTGCTGAGCGACCGCTCGTCTCAGGGCAGTGTCACGGCCCTGCTGCGCCGCTACGCCGAGGACATCCGCACCCCGGACCAGCTCTTTGAGCCGGATGACGGCCCGGTGGCCGCCCATCTGCATCTGTACCCGGCGGCTGCCTTTGGCGAAAAGTTTTTGTACCCGCCGGCCGCGCCCCGCACGGCGGTCCCGCTGGCCCCGGTGCAGGCGGAAACGCTGGACCCGGACCAGCTGCGCAAAGAGCAGCAATTGCTGCTGGACTACGCCCGGCTGGCTGTCACCGAAGAGAACGTGGCCCTGCTGGCACAGCAGGCACTGGCTGCCCGCCCGCAGGTGGAGGCATCCACCCTGGCGGAGGAATATCCGGGCGATTTTGCCCGCATCATCGGCCTGCATACCTATTCCCAGTCGCCGCACCGGAACTATGACATCCGGCTCACGGGCAACTGGGTGGAGCGCGGCGGCTTCCGGTTCGAGGACTTTGTCCTGACCCGCCGCAAGGAGGAAAACGATGGCAACGATTAACATGCTGGAAGAGACCGCAAACTACCTGCTCAACCACTGCTTCGTGCTGGGCAGCGTGGAGGATCAGCGGGCAAAATATCTCTATGTGCAGGATCATCTGCCCGAGGTGCGGGCGGTGTTCAAACCGCTGGGCTACGCTGTGCTGCTGTACCCGGCCCCGCTGCAGGCGGCGGCCCTGGTCAACGAGCACGAGGGCAGCCAGGCCCGGCTGCTGAAATACGAGAGCATCCTGCTGCTGGTGCTGCGGCTGCTCTACCTGCAAAAGCGGGAGAGCCTTGCCGCCAGCGCCGATCAGGTGCTGGTGACCGTGGAAGAGGTGCAGACCGAGCTGCAGAAGATGAACCTGCCCCGCAGGCTGGACCAGCAGACGCTGGAACGGCTGATGCGCACCCTGCGCCGGTACAATCTGGCGCGGCCTGTGGGCCGGCTCTCCGGGCTGGACAGCCGCATCGAGGTGTTCCCGACCGTGCTGCTGGCCCTGCCGGATGCCGACCTTGCCGACGCAGCGGCAGAGAGCGCCCGCACCCGCACCGAGCTTGGCCTGTACGAGCGCCCGGAGGGCGCAGACACCGAAGCAGGGGAGGCAGAAGAATGATCGAACTCAAACGCCTGAAACTCATCAACTGGCACAACTTTGAAAACGTCACCTTTGACTGCGCCCGCCTGACCTATATGATCGGCGTGAACGCCGTGGGTAAGACCACCATTCTGGATGCCATCCGCTACTGCCTGACCACCAACCGCAACTTCAATGCCCTGGGCAATAAGAAGAGCGGCCGCACCCTGCAGGGCTCGGTCCACGCCAAGCAGCGCGGGGAAAACGCTTACCGCCGCCCCGGCCATACCGTGGCCTACATCGGCGCGGAGTTCTACGACAGTCTCAAGCGCACCCCCTTTGTCATCGCGGTGCGGGTGGAGTCGGAAGGCCCCATGCAGGAGCTGCACCCCGGCGACCAGACCTGGTACCTCTCCGAGGACGGCTGCACGCTGGAACAGCTGCCCTTCATCGACCCGCGTACCGGTGCCCCCAGCGCCAAGGAGGACTTCAAGCCCGCCGCCGGCCGACTCTCCTACACCCGCAGCCCCAGCGAAGCCCGTGACCGCATCTGCCGGGCGCTGGGCATCGGGCGAGCGTCCAGCCCGCTGGGCAAAAAGTTCAACGAAGTGTTCCAGATGGGCACCAGCATGGACGAGATCCCCAACTTCCGGGAGTTTCTGTACCAGTACATCCTGCCGCAGCCGGAGCTGGATCTGGAAGCGCTGCAGGGCGACCGGCTGGAGCTGGAGAACCTGCACGCTGTGCTGGCCGAAGCCCAGACCCGCGCCGATGCACTGGAAGAGATCGTGAACTATGGCCGCGAAGCCGCCGGAAAGCAGACCGAAGCCCTTGTGAACCGGGGCACGGCCCTGCTGGCCCGTGCTGCTGCCGACGGCGGGGAACAGGACGTGTGGCAGGGCCATCTGGACGCCGGACACCGCCAGCTGGAGGCCCTGAACGCCCGCTATGCCGAGGCCAAGAACGCGGAGGCGGAAGCCCGCCGTGCCTACCTTGCCGCCCACAGCGCAGCCGGTGCCAGCGGCGAGGGCCGGGCACTGGATGCCATGGAGGAAGAGCTGTCCCGCCGCAAGACGGCGCAGGATGCCGCCGCCCGCAAAGCCGCGCAGGCCGAGGATGCCGCATCCAAGGCCGAAGCCCTGCTCACGGCCCTGCGCCGCAGCGGGTTTGCTTCCGGCTGGAAGCTGGAAAACCTCACCGCCGACACCCTGCCGCAGCTCACCGACTGGCTTGCCGCGCAGGAAAAACCGCTGGAAGAAGCCTACTTTGCGGCCCGGCAGAACACCGCCGCCCTGCGCAAAGAGCAGGCGGACAAGCGCGCCGAGCTGGACGCCGTGTCCGGCGGCAAGTGGGTGTACCCCCACGGCGATGCCGCCACCCGTGTGCGGGATGCCGTGAACGCGGAGTTGAAGAGCCGCGGCATGCAGCCGGACGCCAAGATCTTCTGTGAGCTGCTGGCCGTGGCGGACGAGAGCTGGCAGGACTGCGTGGAAGCCTGCCTGGGTGACCGCCGGTTCGACATCCTTGTGCCGCCCGCCCATTACGAGGCCGCCAAGAGCGCCTTTGTGGCCCTGAAGGACAAGGTGGGGCCCATCAGCCTGCTGGACACCCCGGGCATCCGCAAGGCCAACCGCCATGCCGAGACTGCCCCGGCGGACAGTCTGGCGGCACAGGTCACCAGCGAAAACCCGCTGGCGGCCCAGTACGCCGACACCATCCTGCGGCGCATCGTCTGCTGCGACACCCCTGAAACACTGGAACAGTACCCGGACAGCGCCACCCGCGACCTGCTGCGGCACCATCCCTTCCGGCTGGAGCGCCTGCGCACCCCGCAGCGTTATATCGGCCTGGAAGCCCGCCGCGCCCGCGCCGGGGCACTGGCCGAAGAGCTGGAAGCTCTGGCCGAGCGCACCCGCACCGCCGCCCAGACCGAGCAGAACCTGAAAACCGCCTACGACCAGTACCAGAACTTCCAGCGCGGCACCGCGCCGCAGCAGCTGGCCGGCCTGTGGGAGGCCCGCACCGCCGCCGAAAAAGCCCGGAATGCGGTGGCCGAACAGGAGGGCAAGCTGGCCGAATACCGCGAGAACCCCCTGCTGCAGGAGATGTACCGCGAGGAAGAAACGCGGGAAGCCGCCTGGGAAGCCGCCCGCACCGCTGTGGAGCAGGTGGGCGGCGACATCCGCGTGTGCGAAAAGCAGATCGCTTCCTGCGAAGCCGAACAGAAAAAGGCCGGGGAGACGGCACAGCAGAGCGCCGACGCGGCCCGGAAGTTCTTTGCGGCCCATCCGCTGCTGGAGCCGCTGGCCCGCACCCGGATGCAGGCCCTTGCTCCGGCCGACAAGCCCGCAGCCGCCGCACAGGCCGCCGAAAAGGCACAGGCCCGGCTGGACGATGCCCTGACGGCCTACCTCACCGGCACGCTGGAACCCGCCCAGAAGGCCTACAACGAGCACTACGTCTGTGATTACCCGCTGGGTCTGGCGGGGCTGGACCAGTACCGTGCCCAGCACGAGAGCCTTGTGCGCATCGACCTGGAACGCTACGCCGCCCGTCTAGAGCAGGCCCAGCGCGACTGCAAGGACCGCTTCCGCAAGGACATCCTGTTCCGCATGAAGGACGACATCTTCAATGCCCGGCGGCAATTCCGGGAGCTGAACAAGGTGATGGAACAGCTGACCTACGGCGAAGAAGTCTACCGCTTTGAGCTGGAGCCCAGCCGTGACCCGCAGCTGGCTGCGTTCTATCAGGTTATCGTGGACAAGGGCAACCAGCAGATGACCGAGGGCGACTCGCTGGACAACCTTGCCGCCACCGCCGACCCCGCCTACGAGCGGCAGGTGGATGCGCTGATGGAAAAGATCATGGCGGATGTGGACGAGAACACCCGTGCCCGACAGGAGGGCCGCACCGGCATCACCACCCTGTCGGATTATGTGGACTACCGCACCTATCTGGATTACGACATCAAGGTGACCAACCGGGTCACCGGCCAGCAGGCATACCTGTCCCGCGTCAGCCGCGACTCCTCCGGCGGCGAGAATCAGGCACCCTTCTATGTGGCCATCTGCGCATCCCTGCTGCAGATCTACCAGAAGAGCGAGAACAGCATCCGTCTGGTGCTGCTGGACGAGGCTTTCAGCAAGATGACCAGCGACCGCATCCGCCCCATGATGGAGCTGTTCCGCCGTCTGCAGCTGCAGGTACTGCTCATCTCCACCGTGGAAAAGAGCACCGCCATCCAGCCCTACTGCGACATCACCTATTCCATCGTGCGCCATGGCGACGCCAACGCCATTGCGCCCTTTGTCAAATTACCAGAATAAGCAAAAAAGAAGCACGCAGATGCGTGCTTCTTTTTTTGTTTGCTTATCGCAGCGGCAGAACGTCCTCGTCCTCGTTGATCTCCTCCAGGGTGCCGTCCGCAAAGTACCAGGCTTTGCCGTACAATGCTTCGTGCCCGTCGGAGCACATCAGGTAGGAGCCGTCCGGCAGGGCGAGGAAATGCCGTTTTCTGCTGTCGGCCAGGGCAATGTCCTCCATCCGCTGTCCGTCCAGGATGTGCTCCCGGATGAACTGGTAGTGGGGCAGGATGCGCGTTTTGGTCAGGCCGAGGCCGTTCAGCCAGCGGCAGTAGCCGGGGTCGGCGGCTTCGCCTGGCTCCTCCGGGGCGGCATACACCAGCCGGGCGGCGTTCATGCTGCCGGCGCTCACGCCCAGCACGATGCCGTGGTAATTGTGGAACAGCCCCGGCAGGCCCAGCTGGGCAAAAAAGTGGTTCTGGGTGGGCACATGGCCGCCGCACAGCATCACAAAGCCGCTGCGGGGCAGCAGGGTGCCGATCTCTTCCTGATTGCGGGCGTCGCAGGGCACAAGTTCGGTCAGGGGCAGGTGGGCGTCCGCAAAGCTCTGCAGGAATACCCGGCACATCTCGTCGTTCTGGGCGTAAGCGTGGGGGTCTGCCGCGATGACAAGGCCCCGCACCGGGTGGTCCGGCCACACGGCCCGCAGGTTTTCCAGAAAATGATTGCGTCTGTCCAGTACCGGAATGGCCGGGCCGGGCTCAAAGGGGCAGCCGCTGGGGCTGCTGGTCAGAAATAACGTCATAGTTCTTCCTCACAAAACGGTGAATAAAAGCTATGCCCATTCTAGCACGATTCTCGCCCCGGCGGCAGAGCCAGAATCACCAAAAAAATCCCCTGCTTTTCGCCGTTTCGCAAAAAGCAGGGGAGAAGGTTACGCCTTGCGGTAATGGAATACCTTGTCTTTGGTGACGAACATGGCCGCGCTCACGGCCAGGGCAGCCAGTTCGGCGGCGGTCACGGCCAGCCAGATGCCGTCAATGCCCAGAATGGCGGGCAGGATGAGCACCGCCGCGATCTGGAACACCAGCGTGCGCAGGAAGGAGATCAGCGCACTGGTCACGCCGTCGCCCAGCGCGGTGAAGAAGGAGGAGGCATACACGTTGAAGCCCATGATGACAAAGCTCAGGGCGTACAGCCGGAAGGCTCGGCTGGTCAGGGCCAGCAGCTCCGGGTCGTAGCCCACGAAGAACCGCGCCACATAGGGGATGATGACCATGGATGCGGCGGTCAGGGTGACGGCCACCACCGCAATGAGCCGCAGGCTCTTTTCATACAGGTTGTGCACCTCGGCACGGTTGCCTGCACCGTAGTGGAAGCTGACGATGGGCGCACTGCCGAAGGCGTAGCCCACATACACGGCAATGAACAGGAAGCAGGCGTACATGATGACGCCGTAGGCGGCCACGCCGTTTTCGCCGGCAAGGCGCAGCAGCTGGTAGTTGTACAGGATGTTCACCAGCGACATGGACAGGTTGGTCATCAGCTCGGAGGAGCCATTGATGCAGGCGTCCAGCAGCACCTTGCTGTACAGCTGCGTTTTGCACAGGTGCAGGCGGCTGGTATTCTTGTGGTCGAGGAAGTAGAAGATCGGCAGCAGGCCGCCCACGATCTGGCTGAGGAAGGTGGCAATGGCGGCACCCTCTACGCCCCAGCCCCAGACGCCCACCATCAGCACATCCAGCACCATGTTGGTGCAGCCGGCAGCCACCGTGAAGTAAAAGCCGAGATGCGGCTTTTCGGCGGTGACAAAGAAGCTCTGGAACATGTTCTGCAGCGCAAAGGTGGGCAGCGACAGCATCAGGATGCGGCCGTAGCACACGGCGTAGTCCAGCAGCTCGCCCTTGGCACCCAGCAGGATGGCAATGGGCCGCAGCAGCACAAGCCCCAGCACGGCCAGCACCGAGACGGAGATGGCGGCGGCCAGCAGGAACATGGTAAAGTAGCGGTCGGCCTTTTTCTGGTCGCCCTCGCCCAGCGTGATGCCCACGATGGCGCTGCCGCCGGTGCCCAGCATGAAGCCGATGGTGGCCAGCAGCTGGGGCAGCGGCATGATCAGGTTGACCGCCGCAAAGGCCGTTTTGCCCACAAAGTTGGACACGCACAGGCCATCTACGATGCCGTAGATGGAGGTGAACAGCATGGTGCCCACGGCGGGCAGCACGAACCGCAGCAGGCGCGGGTAGGTAAAGTGATCCGACAGTTGGATTTTTTGCTTGGACACGAAAAACTCCTTTCGACAGGAAACAAAACAGGCCGGATAAGCTCCGTGAGTGCACGCCCGGCCTTCCTCTTCTTCCTCACTACGGCAAGGAAGCCTCCGGCGGGGCGCTGTCTGCACGGCATCTTATCCGGCCCGTCCAAATTACGTTGGAAACGGTCCTCCGATGACCGAAAAAGAGTATAGCAGAATCCATTTATTTGTCAAGAGCAAAAAATACGCCCAAAAGCGAAAATTCATAAAATATCTCTTTTCCATTTTTATCAGACCTGTTAGAATGATAAACAGTTTTGATTTTCCGGAAAGGAGTTTTCCTGTTTTGCTGAAACGATTCTATACCGCCATCGTGCACCGGCGCAGAGCGGTGCTGGCCGCGTTCGTGCTGGCCGCCGTGCTGAGCGTGTTTGCTTCCCGGGCGGTGCAGGTGGACTACGACATCAACGACTATCTGCCGCCGGACTCACCCTCCACCATTGCACTGGAGCAGATGAACAGCGCCTTTACCGGCGGCATCCCCAACATGCGGGTCATGGTGCGGGACGTCACGGTGCCCGAGGCGCTGGACTACAAAGAAAAACTTGCCGCCATCGACGGCGTGGAGGCCGTGACCTGGCTGGACGACAGCCTGGACGTGACCGTGCCGCTGCAGATGCAGGACACCGCCACGGTGGGGAACTATTATAAAGATAACTGTGCGCTGTTCACCGTCACGGTGGAGGATGCGAACCGTCTGGAGGCTGTGGCGGCCATTCAGGACCTGATCGGGGAGGACAATGCCCTGGCCGGGACCGCGGTGTCCACTGCTGTGGCTACCAATTCCACCGTCACCGAGGTGGCCAAGATCGCGGCCATTGCGGTGGTGTATGTGCTGTTCATCCTGATCCTGACCACCGACTCCTGGGTGGAGCCGCTGCTGGTGCTGGCGGGTCTAGGGGCGGCCATCCTCATCAACAACGGCACCAACCTGATGTTCGGCACCATTTCCTTTGTGACCAACGCCGCCGGCAGCATCCTGCAGCTGGCCGTGTCGCTGGATTACTCGGTGTTCCTCATCCACCGCTTTGCCGAGTGCCGGGCCGCGCGCCCGGACGCCAGCGCGGAGGACTGCATGGTGGAGGCCCTGTGCAAATCCACCGGGTCCATCCTGTCCAGCGGCCTGACCACGGTCATCGGCTTTCTGGCGCTGGTGCTCATGCAGTTCCAGATCGGCCCGGACCTGGGCCTTGCGCTGGCCAAGGGCGTGGTGCTGAGCCTTGTCACCGTGTTCACCTTCATGCCGGCGCTGACGCTGGTGTGTTACCCGTGGATGGACAAGACCCACCACAAGCCTCTGCTGCCCGGCTTTGACAAGTTCGGGCGGTTTGTGTCCCGCATCATGCTGCCGGCGGCGCTGGCGCTGGCCGTCATCATGGTGCCCAGCTATCTGGCCTCCAACAACAACGAATACTACTACGGTGCCGCCCATATGTTCGGCACCAACACCCGTCTGGGTGCCGATACCGCCGCCATTGAAGAGACGTTCGGCAAGAGCGACACCTGGGTGGTGCTGGTGCCGGAGGGCGACACCGCCACCCAGGCCGAGCTTTCGGATGCGCTGCACGCCATCCCGGAGGTGACGGGCATCCTGTCCTATGTGGACAACGCGGGCGCGTCCATCCCGCCGGAGTTCGTGCCGCCGGACACCCTGAAACTGCTGGTGTCCGGCGGCTACACCCGCATGGTGCTCACCGTGAACGCCGACACCGAGGGCGACGCGGCCTTTGCACTGGTGGAAAAAGTGCGTGCCACGGTGCAGCAGTATTACCCGGATGCGTATGATCTGGCCGGGCAGGGCGTGAGCACCTACGACCTGATGGACACCATCACCGCCGACATGGTCAAGGTGAATCTGCTGGCCATCGGCGCGGTGTTCCTGATCCTGCTGCTCATGAAGCGTCAGCTGCTGCTGCCAGTCATTCTGGTGCTGAGCATCGAGACGGCCATCTGGATCAATCTGGCCATCCCGTATTTCCGGGGCCGCCATGTGTTCTACATTGCTTACCTCATCATCAGCACCATCCAGCTGGGTGCGACGGTAGACTACGCCATCCTGTTCTCGGACCGGTATCAGGAGTTCCGCGAGACGCTGGACAAAAAGCAGGCCATTGCCGCCACCGTGTCCACCGTGACCACCTCGGTGATCACCACGGGCAGTGCGCTGGCGGTGGTGGGCTTCCTGATGGGGGCCATCTCCACCAACCAGCTGCTGGGCCAGCTGGGCAACTTCCTGGGTGTGGGCGGTCTGGTGTCGCTGGCCATCGTGCTGCTGGCTCTGCCGGGCTATCTGTATCTGGCCGACCCGCTCATCATCAAACCGAAAAAACAGCCGAAGGAGGCTTGACGAGATGAAACAGAAGATTGTGCGCCGGGCATCGGCGCTGGTGCTGGCAGGCTGCCTGCTGGCCGGGGCGGCGCTGCCGGCCCTTGCGGCCTCCGCCAAGGAAGAGGTCATCTATGCCAATCTGGATGCGTCCGGCACCGTGACCGGCGTGTATGCCGTGAACAGCTTTGCCGTGCAGGCGGGGGACACCGTCACCGACCACGGCAGCTACACCGCCGTGCGCAACATGACCACCACCGACCCGCTGGAGCACAGCGGTGACACCATCACCGCCACCATGGCACAGGATGGCAAGCTCTACTATGAGGGCACCATGGACACCGCCACCGCGCTGCCGTGGCTCGTGAAGCTGACCTACACGCTGGACGGGGCCGAGATCGCCCCGGAAGAGCTGGGCGGCAAAAGCGGCGCGCTGACCATCCGCCTGCAGGTGAGCCGCAACCCGGATTGCACCGGAGATTTCTTTGACCAGTATGCCCTGCAGGTGACCATGACGCTGGACACCGACCGGGCACAGAACATCGTGGCTGATGGGGCCACCATGGCCAATGTGGGCAGCAACAAGCAGCTCTCCTACATCCTGCTGCCAGGTTCGGACAGCGACGTGACCGTGACCGCCGACGTGACCGACTTTGCCATGAACGCCATCTCGCTGAACGGCGTGAAGCTCCGGCTGAACCTCGACCTGGACGGGGCCGACCTGACCGGCATGTTGGACTGGCTGCAGAGCGGTTCGGTACAGCTGGACGACGGTGCCAACGCGCTGGCAGACGGCATTGCCCAGGTGCAGGCGGGTCTTGACACCCTGAACGGCAAGTCCGGCGAGCTGACCGGCGGGTCCGCCAAGGTCAAGGCGGCCCTGACCCAGATGCAGACCGCCCTGAACGGCGTGTCGGCCTCCACCGACCAGCTCACCACCCTGCTGGACGCCTCCACCCAGATCCAGAACGGCATTGCCCAGCTGGACGCCGGTGCCGCCCAGCTGGATGAGCAGGTGAGTTACGACGCTTACAAGGCCATCCTGAAGGAAAACGGGCTGGACCTGGACCAGCTGAAGGACGGCAACGCGAAAGCTATGGAGCAGCTGGAACAGCTGGCCAGGGTGATGCCCCAGCTCAAGGACGTCATCCTGCTGCTGAAGGGGTCCAGCGCCAACATCGACGCGATGGAGACCTACCTGAACACGGTGCACGACGGTGTGGCCCAGCTGCACGCGGGCAGCAGCACCCTGAACAGCCAGTACGGGCAGTTCGATGCCGGGGTGCGTCAGCTGGCCAATGCCCTGACCGGGATGCTGGGCAACCTTTCGGTGCTGACCGACGGCGTGAACCAGCTGGCCAGCCAGTACGGCCAGCTGGACAGCGGCCTGAACGCCTACACCGACGGCGTGGCCCAGCTGAAAGCCGGAGTGCAGCAGCTGACCGACGGTGCCGCCCGGCTGACCGCCGGCACCGGAGAGCTGCGCAGCAATGTTTCCGGGATCGACATGGGCGACCAGCTGGACAGCCTGCTGGCCGGTCTGAACGGCAGCAGTGAGGTGGAGAGCTTTACCTCTGCCGAGAACACCGATGTTTCCGCCGTGCAGTTCGCCCTGCAGACGGTGGCCATCGAGGCCCCGGCCCCGGCGGCAGAGCCGGAGGCCGCCCCCGTGGCGCTGACTTTCTGGCAGAAACTGCTGAAGCTGTTCGGGCTGTACAAGGGTTAAAGAATTTCATTATGATAAGGGGCTGTTGCAAAATAGCTCTCTGAAAAAAATATGCACAAAACCCGGAACCTTTTCAGGGCCAAAACGGCTCAAAAAGGGTTCCGGGTTTCTGTTTTTGCACTATTTCTTTGTACAAGTTGCTATCACATTTTTATTTTGCAACAGCCCCTTGTGTTTTTACAGGATAAGACGAAACTAAGAACAAACAGAACAGGAAGAATAGCCGAGATATTCACAGTATTCAGGATTGTGAATCCAAAAAGAACCAGAATAATTTTGATAAATGGGACAATCATATGTGTGATAAACTTTTGTCCCATCGTCTAGAATAAATCGGATTTGATTTGTTAGAGAGTAGAATTGCATGGAATTGACATACAAATCGCTTTGAGCAGCTTGTAGTGAGTCGTTTTCGCTTTCTAGGGCGGTGATATCTTCCTGCAATTTTTTATTTTCGTCTGATAAGGATTGATTTTCAGTAGAAAGTGATTGAATTTTGGAGAGAGAAGACTGATAGAGACTATACTGATAAAGGTTAAGCGCAATGAAGACGGCAGAAGTAAGTAAAAGAATAAAAATTACGATTTTAAAGTGATGATTTGGACGAACAGAAGCGCTAGCAGGAAGACTAGCTGAAGAAGTTAGCGCGTCTGAAAGATTTTTTGAATCTGTAGGGGCGGTAGAAATGGCGCTTTTAGAAATAAGGGTGGAAGAAGGGGTTGAGGAAACAGGACGGGGAAAGAAGCCTTTTAATGAAGTTGTTCTATCTACGCGGAAATAGACGGCAGACTTCTTGCTAAAATAAAAATAACTCCACCATATAGCAATGCTAGTGAGATACCCGGCAATGTTGGTTCCAAAAGTAGAAAATAGGTTGTCGAAACCATATGCGTAACCGGCATAGGAGTATTCTATCATACGGAAAAGAACAGTGCCATAAAATCCACAGAGAAGAATTTTGTTGGAATGCTTATAAATTCCAAAGAGTTCGATGATTGGGAAAATCAAATAACAAGCATAAAACCATTGAAATTGATTGTTCATGGTAAGAACAGAGGCGAGATTATACAAAAAACCAAGAACAGTGCTAATACAGAATAAAATCAAAATTCCGGGCAATTTCTCATTGTTATTCAGGGACTCGTTCGCCATAGTGATTCCTCCCGCTTACTTACTCAAAATGATACTCCACCAGCTCGCAGTTGCGGATGCCGGCCAGGGCGTATTCTTCGTTGGTCATGTCGTGGAAGTAGGATTCCACCACCCGGGCGATGCCGTTGTGGGCCACCAACAGGTAGGTCTTGTCCGGTTGGTCCCGCAGTTCGTCCAGCAGGTTGTAGATGCGCTGGGCCAGCTGCAGCATGCTCTCGCCGCCGTCGTAGCGGTCGGCAAAGCAGGTCTTGGAAATGCGGAACTTCTCGCCGTTGCGGGGTGTGCCCTCGTACTTGCCAAAGCACTGCTCCCGCAGGCGCGGCTCACATCGGGCGGGGATGCCGGTGGCATCGGCGATGGCTTTTGCCGTGTCGGCGGCGCGGGACAGGGGAGAATACAGGATCTCGTCGATGGCATAGCCGCCGGCCTTTACCTTCTGGCCCAGGGCCCGGGCCTGCGCCCGGCCCCGCTCGGTGAGGGGACTGTCGGTCATGCCGCAGATCTTGTTTTCCACGTTCCACACGGTCTCGCCGTGGCGGGTAAAATACAGCTTGTGCATGGCAGCTCCTTACTTGCAGTAGCCCGCCTCGATCTCCTGGATGCGGGCATAGAAAAAGTCGTTGGCGGGGGTGGGCATGCCGTACTTTTTGGCCCGGGCGCGCACCACACCGGCAAATTCCTCCACCTCGGTGGGACGCTTTGCCAGCACGTCCTGCCGCATGCTGGGCATGCCGTCCGGGTTGAAGGTGGGCATGGCAGTGCGCAAAAACTGCTCGTCGTTGTCGCGGGGCAGGGGCACGCCCTCCAGATTGGCCAGCCGGATGACCTCCTGCATGGCCTCGTGCATCTTGGCCTGTGCCTCGGCCGACCGGCACAGCCCGCCGTAGGTCAGGTCAAAGGCGGCGGCTGCCTGATTCAGACCGTCGTTCACCATCAGCTTGTTCCACTGCTTGTACAGGATGTCGCTGCAGGGTTCGTTGGCGATGCCGCAGGCGTCCAGATAGTCGGCCACGGCCTGCACACGGCCGGTCATAGCACCGTCCCGCTCGCCGAACTGGATCTTGCCTGCCTGGTTGAACACCAGTGTGCGGCCGCTGCGGGTGGCATCCATACCGATGGCCACGCTCCACAGGGTGCGGCCAGGGTAGGCGGTTTCGATGTGCTCCTCGCTGGTGATGCCGTTGAGCACGCTGAGGATGACGGTGTCCGGGCCCACAAAGTTCTTCATGTCGGCAATGGCCTGGTCCAGCACGGTGGCCTTCACCGCCACCAGCAGCAGGTCCACCGGCTTGCCCTGGGCCGGGGTGACGTAAGAAAACCGGCATTCCTCGCCGTTGCACACCACCGGCTGGGCGGCGTAGCGGGCAATGCGGGCTTCGTCGGCAATCACCTGCACGCCGGGCATTTTGCGCCCGAACAGGATACCAAGGGCCCCCAGACCGATGAGGGCCGAAGTTCTGATCTGATTCATAACAGTTCCTCCGAGATCTTCTGCAGGGTGCCGTCCGGCAGCAGGTGCACCCGGCTGCCCTCGTCGATGCCCAGCCGGGTGAGTTCTTTGTCCGGGCAGGGCAGGGTGCAGCAGGCACCGTCGGTGCCCTCCAGCACCACATCGCACAGCACGGGCTGCCCGGCGGGCAGTTCCTCACAGCCGTACATCTGCTCTTCAATGCGCAGCACACGGTATTCCGGCATGGCACAGCGCTCCTTTGCATTTATGGTAAGTATAATCGTATTATAGCGCAACCGGCTGCCGCCGTGCAAGAGGTTCCTTTGCCGGGTCTTTGCCGCCCCGGCGGCTTGACAGTGCGGTAGGGGAATTGATACAATAAACAGTATCACACAAAACGGGGGAACAGCATGAATATTACGGAACTTCGTTATCTGGTGGCCATCATGAAGTGGGGCTCGGTGAGCGCGGCGGCAAAGCAGATGTACGCCGCCCAGCCCAACGTGAGCAAGGCGCTGAAGAACCTGGAAGAGGAATACGGCATCCGCATGTTTGAGCGCTCGTCCACCGGCATGATCCCCACCGAACAGGGACGGCACTTCATCGAGCAGGCCCAGCGGGTGCTGCAGGAGGTGGACCGGCTGGACGCTGACGCCCGCCGTCGGCAGGGCGAGTGCGCAGAGCTGCGGGTGGCCCTGCCCCATGCCACCTATGCGTCCTATGCGGCGGTGGATTTTCTGCAGCAGGCGGCGGGCAGCGAGCAGCTGCAGGTGCACATCCGGGAGGCTGGTTCCATGGAGGGGCTGGACTTTGTGCTGCGCCGGGGCTACCATCTGGCCCTGCTGCGCTACGCCGAGGAGGACGAGGACTACTACAGCCGCTACTGTGCCCGGCGCGGGCTGCACCGGGAGCAGATCATGGAGTTTGAGTACCGGCTGCTGGTGAACCGCGACAGCCCTCTGGCCCGGCACGAGGTGCATGACCTGGCCGAGCTGAACCGCTACACCGAGGTGCTGCACGATGACTTCCAGCTGCCGGGCGAGGAAGGCAGCAGCCTGCGCTGGCAGGTGAACGAGAACCGCCGGGTGCATGTGTACGAGCGGTGCAGCCAGTTTTCCATTCTGCAGAGCCTGCCCACGGCCTACATGTGGGCGTCGCCCATGCCGCAGCGGGCACTGGAACAGTACCATCTGGTGCTGAAAAAATGCCCGGCCCAGAACCAGCGTATGCGGGATGTGCTGGTGTACCCGGACAAGGGCGGGCTGCGCCCGGAGGAGGAAAAGTTCATCGAGCTGCTGCGCCATCAGGCGGCCCTGACCGTAAAGTAAGGGGCAGACCGGTTAAGAACTGGTAAAAACCAGGACCGCAAAAACCGCCGGGATCGGCAAAGAAATTTGACCCCACAGCCGGAACGATGTGTCGTTCTGGCTGTTTTTGTGTGCAGATAAGCGCAAAAAAGAAACGGAGCTGCAACTAAAAAACTTTGCTGGTATATCAATTTGGATATGCCGGTATGCCGGAACCAGAGTATCGCTTTTATGAAAAATATGTTAACATGAGCACAGAAAGTTGGCTGTCCTGCATGGAAAAGATGGGATGATTTTCCAGACGGAACAGCAAAACCGAAAAGGAGGTTTCTGGTATGATCAGTTTCTTACTCTGTCTTGCGATCCTGATCGTGGGCTATTTTGTCTACGGTAAGATCGTGGACAACACCTTTGGCCCGGACGACCGCGAAACGCCCGCTGTGCGCATCAACGACGGTGTTGACTATGTCGTGATGCCTCAGTGGAAGCTGTTCCTGGTCCAGCTGCTGAACATTGCAGGTCTGGGCCCCATCTTCGGTGCCATGCAGGGCGCTTTGTGGGGGCCGGTGGTCTTTTTGTGGATCACCTTCGGCACCATCTTTGCAGGCGGTGTGCATGACTACTTCTCCGGCATGATGAGCGAGCGCAACGACGGCGCTTCCATTGCCGAGATCACCGGCAAGTACTTAGGCCCCGTGATGCAGAACGTCATGCGTGTGTTCTCGGTGGTGCTGCTGATCATGGTGGGCACCGTGTTCGCCGTGGGCCCTGCCGGCCTGATCGTGGAGCTGTGCAGCCAGAGCGGCGCTTCCGGCGTGCTCACTTCGCTGCTGTTCTGGCTGATCATCATTCTGGTGTACTACTTCATTGCCACCTTCATCTCCATTGATGCGGTCATCGGCAAGATCTACCCCATCTTCGGCATCTGCCTGATCATCATGGCTGTGGGCGTCATCGTTGGCATCTTCACCAACCCCGCCTACACCATCCCGGAGATCTGGGATCATTTCGGCAGCATGCATCCGTCGGGCACCCCGATCTGGAGCTTCATGTTCATCACCGTTGCCTGCGGTGCCATTTCCGGCTTCCACTCCACCCAGTCGCCCCTGATGGCGCGCTGCATGAAGAGCGAGAAGCAGGGCCACTTCGTGTTCTACGGTGCCATGGTGTGTGAGGGCGTCATCGCTCTGATCTGGGCCGCAGCCGGCTGCAGCCTGTACGAGGTGACCGGCGGCCTGAACACCGGTCTGGCCGAAGCACTGGCCATGGGCCAGTCCAAGGCCATCTACGACGTGTGCTCCAAGACCATGGGCGGCGTGGGCATCGCACTGGCCATGATCGGCGTGGTGGTGTGCCCCATCACCTCCGGCGATACCGCGTTCCGTTCTGCCCGTCTGACCCTGGCCGACTGGTTCAAGATCGACCAGGACAGCTACGCAAACCGCCTGAAGCTGTGCATCCCCGTGCTGGGTGTGGGCGCGTTCCTGGGCATCGGCAACGCGCTGGGCTTCATCAACTACACGGTCATCTGGCGCTACTTCAGCTGGACCAACCAGACGCTGGCCATGATCGTGCTGTGGGCCGCCTCCATGTACCTCTTTAAAGAAAAGAAGAACTTCTGGATCACCGCTGTTCCCGCTACCTTTATGAGCGCCGTGTCCAGCACCTACTTCGTGCTGGCACCTGAGTGCCTGGGCGGCCTGCTGAACAGCAAGACCGCTGAGGGTGCCACCATTTACAATACCGCTGTGGCGTACCCCGTAGGCGTCCTCTTTGCCGTGGCCATGCTGGCCATCTTTATCCACGCGACCAAGAAGAGCGCGGCAAAAGCCTGATCTCCCCGGAAGGCAGCCGACACCTTCCCGTTTTCTCCGAAGCCCCTCCACCGGTCCCATCCCGGCGGAGGGGCTTTCTTGTGCAACAAAATTGCACGAATAGGAGATTTTTAGACAAAATTGAACACCTTGCACAAAAACGGGCCGAAAACTTTGGCAGAGGGGGATTTTGCACGATTCCGGAAAAGGTCTTTTGCCATCGGATAAGAAAATTTGCCGGTGATTCGTTTAAAAACAGCCGACAATATTCCGACGAAGTATGGATGTATATACTTTTTGATATGGGAACCATACCAGAAAAATATTAACACATTTATGAAATAAGTGTTAACATAAAGCCAGAGATTGGTCAGAGCCCCGGTGAGGTCGCAAATACGAACACCGGCGGCTTGAAATCAAAAAGGAGGTTTCTGGTATGATTAGTTTCTTACTCTGTCTGGCGCTCTTGATCATCGGCTACTTTGTCTATGGCAAGATCGTTGACAACACGTTCGGCCCGGACGACCGTGAAACGCCTGCTGTGCGCATCAACGATGGTGTTGACTACGTTGTGATGCCCCAGTGGAAGCTGTTCCTGGTCCAGCTGCTGAACATTGCAGGTCTGGGTCCCATCTTCGGTGCACTGCAGGGTGCTCTGTGGGGCCCCGTGGTGTTCCTGTGGATCACCTTCGGCACCATCTTTGCAGGTGGCGTGCATGACTACTTCTCCGGTATGATGAGCGAGCGCAACGACGGTGCTTCTATCGCTGAGGTCACCGGCCGTTACCTGGGCCCTGTCATGCAGAACATCATGCGTGTGTTCTCGGTCGTGCTGCTGATCATGGTTGGTACCGTGTTCGCAGTCGGCCCTGCCGGCCTGATCGTTACCCTGTGCAAGAACGGCGGTATGTCCGGTATGCTGACCACCACCCTGTTCTGGCTGATCATCATTCTGGTGTACTACTTCATCGCAACCTTTATCTCCATTGATGCCATCATCGGCAAGATCTACCCCGTGTTCGGCATCTGCCTGATCATCATGGCTGTGGGCGTTATCATTGGTATCTTCACCAACCCCGCTTACACCATCCCCGAACTGTGGTCGAACTTCCACAGCATGCATCCGTCGGGCACCCCGATCTGGAGCTTCATGTTCATCACCGTTGCCTGCGGTGCTATCTCCGGTTTCCACTCCACCCAGTCGCCTCTGATGGCTCGCTGCATGAAGAGTGAGAAGCAGGGCCACTTCGTGTTCTACGGTGCCATGGTCTGCGAGGGCGTCATCGCTCTGATCTGGGCTGCAGCAGGCTGCGCTCTGTACACCATCACCGACGGTAAGATGACCGGTCTGGCCGAGGCTCTGAGCGCCGGTCAGTCTGCCGCCATCTACGACGTCTGCCTCAAGACCATGGGCAATGTGGGCGTGGCTCTGGCCATGATCGGCGTGGTCATCTGCCCCATCACCTCTGGTGATACTGCTTTCCGTTCTGCCCGTCTGACCCTGGCCGACTGGCTGAAGATCGATCAGGACAGCTACGCAAACCGCCTGAAGCTGTGCATCCCCGTGCTGGGCGTTGGTTCTTTCCTGGGCATCGGCAACGCACTGGGCTTCATCAACTACACCGTCATCTGGCGCTACTTCAGCTGGACCAACCAGACCCTGGCAATGATCGTTCTGTGGGCTGCTTCCATGTACCTGTTCAAGGAGAAGAAGAACTACTGGATCACCGCTGTTCCCGCTACCTTTATGAGCGCCGTGTCCTGCACCTACTTCGTGCTGGCTCCCGAGTGCCTGGGCAAGATGATCAACACCTATGCAGACGGCAAGCTGGTGGCTTACAATACCGCCGTTGCTTACCCCATCGGCATCGTCTTTGCCATTGCAATGCTGGCCATCTTCATCTATGCCACCAAGAAGCACACCGCTTCTCAGAAGGCATAAGGCTTTGACCGCACTGCTCAACTGAACCATCTGCGCCCGCCGCTGCCCGACCAAACAGCGGCGGGCGCTGTTGTTTTTGCAGCGCAGAAAGTTTGGGAAAACGCACAAACCTTTTTGGCAAATCTTAGCGGCCAAAGGGGTTGCATTTGCACCGGTAAGGTGCGAAAATAGAAGCAAATCTAAGCAAAGAAGGGAACGACCCATGATTTTCAGACCCGCACAACTGGGCATGGCAAAACTGGACCGACTGGAGCTGGAGGCAGACAAAAAAGCCTGCCGCAAGATCGGCCCCTGTGGTGTCGGCAAAAAGGCCCTGTACCTCAACAGCTTTTACATCGACCGCCGCTATTATCTGCCCTATGGCAGCATCTCCCGCGTGTTCAAGCGGGTGGCCATGAGCTCCGGCGGCTTTACCGGCAAGGGCATGTTTGCCTCCATGGCCTACCTTGTGGTGGAGTACGACGGCGGCAAGCAGAAACAGTGCAATTTCAAGGATGAACGGGACGTGGACAAGCTGCTGGAGGTGCTGGCCAAAGAGCAGCCGCAGATCCCGCTGCTGAGCGAAGCCGGTGAGCAGGCCCTGCAGAAAAAGGAGGCCGAAAAGGCCGCCCGCAAGCTGCCGGAGCTGACCGACGAGGCAAAGCACAGCGTGACGGTGCTGCGCAAGGCCAAAGAATATCTGGAGGAAAAGCCGGAGCTGGCCGAAGAGCTGAGCGCCGCCGAGCGCCGCAAGCGCGCCCAGCTGCAGAGCAAGCCGGTGTACCGCTATGTGGCGCTGGCCATCTTCGTGTTCGGCATCGTGTCGGCGGCCTACGGCCTGTATGCGGTGACGAACCATGTAGGCAACTACGGCATCTACTTTGCCTTGTTTGGCTTTGCGGCCATCTTCCTGTTCTCCAGCTACAACATGCTGCCCACGGCCCGCAACAACAACAATGCCATCATGAAGCGCGCCGACAAGGCGGAAGCGGCCATGGCGGAGTATGTAAAGCACTACCCCAATGGTGCTTTCCCGGTGCCCAGCTGCTACGCCCATCCCATCGTGCTCAAGCAGATGACCGACGCCATTGAAGAGGGCCGTGCCGTGACCGTGCCCGAAGCACTGGACGCTGTGGAAGCTCGCCTGAAATCCCTGAACGCGGACGTGCAGGTGGAGCAGGAGGAATACGACGAAGTGGTGGTCATCAAGGCCATGTTCCTGAACCACGATTATCAGTGAAATCTTTTAAGGGACGGCTGCATGGTTGATGCGGCCGTCCTTTTTGTTGAGGCTAACTTCTTGCACGGCCGACAGCGGCGGCCTATAATAAAAACAGGAATGCAAATTACCCCGGATGGAGGAAACAGCTATGGATATGGTCACCCTTGGCAGCACCGGCATCACGGTGAACAAAAACGGCTTCGGCGCACTGCCGATCCAGCGCATCTCGCAGGAGGATGCGGTCTATCTGGCCCGCAAGGCCTACCGGGCGGGCATCCGCTTTTTTGATACTGCCCGCGCCTACACCGACAGCGAGGTCAAGCTGGGCGAGGCCTTTGACGGCATCCGCACGGAGGTGTACATCGCCACCAAGACGGCGGCGCAGAATGCAGAGGACTTCTGGAAGGACCTGCACACTTCCCTGACCAACCTGCGCACCGATTACATCGACCTGTATCAGTTCCACAACCCGGCCTTCTGCCCGAAGCCCGGTGACGGCAGCGGCCTGTACGAGGCCATGCAGGAGGCCAAAGCCAAGGGCATGATCCGGCACATCGGCATCACGAACCATCGGCTGGCGGTGGCCCACGAGGCCATTGACAGCGGCCTGTATGAGACGCTGCAGTTCCCGTTCAGCTACATTTCCGGTGAGCAGGAGCTGGAACTGGTCAACAAGTGCAAGGCCGCCAATATGGGCTTTATCGCCATGAAGGGCCTTTCCGGCGGGCTCATCACCAACAGTGCCGCCGCCTACGCCTTTGAGGCCCAGTACGACGGGGTGCTGCCCATCTGGGGCGTGCAGCGGGAAAAGGAGCTGGATGAGTTCCTCTCCTACATCGACAACCCGCCCCGCATGACCGGAGAGATCAAGGCGGTCATCGACCATGACCGCGCTGAGCTGTGCGGCGAGTTCTGCCGGGGCTGCGGTTACTGCATGCCCTGCCCGGCGGGCATCGAGATCAACAACTGTGCCCGCATGAGCCTGCTGCTGCGGCGCTCGCCCTCGGCCGAGCACCTGAGCCCGGCGGGCCAGGCCAAAATGAAAAAGATCGAGGGCTGCCTGCACTGCAACCAGTGCAAGGCAAAATGTCCCTACGGTCTGGATACGCCCGCTCTGCTGGCCCGCAATTACGAGGACTACAAGCGGGTCCTGGCCGGAGAAGTAAAAGTATAAGGCAAGCAAAAAGCGCCCCGTGTGAAACTTCACACGGGGCGCTCTGCGTTTGATGCGGTCAGGCCGCCTGCGGCTCTTTGAAGAGAGCCATGGACTGCTTGTAGCAGTGCACAAAGTACAGGATCTCGGCAAAGGCGGTCAGGGTCCAGCTGCAGGGGTACAGCAGGTACAGCGCCGGGATGGTGTGGAAGTGGGCAAAGATGGTGTACACCCAGATCACCCGGAATACGCAGGAGCCCAGCACCACGATGACGGTGGGTACCACCGTCTTGCCCAGCCCGCGGGAGGCGGCGATGGTGCAGTCCATAAAGGCGGAGACGCAGTAGGCAAAGGCCATCACGGCTACGCGCTTCATGCCGGCATCAATAACGGCGGTTTCGGTGGTGAACAGCGCAAGGAAGGCCGGCCCGCAGAAGAACAGCGCCGCGCCCAGCACAAGCCCCACGCCGAAGGAGTAGCCCAGACTGATGAAGTAGCTCTTCTTCACCCGGTCAGGCCGGCCTGCGCCGTAGTTCTGGCTCATAAAGCTGGCGCAGGCCATGTAGAAGGCCGCCATGCAGTCGTAGATCAGCCCATCCGCGTTGGCGGCGGCGCTGTTGCCCTTGACCATCAAAGAGTCAAAGGAGTTGACGCCCGCCTGAATGAACAGGTTGGCAATGGCAAAAATGGCATTCTGCAGCCCGGCAGGTACGCCCAGCGCAAGGATGCTCTTGGCCTGCACCGGGTCCAGCTGTAATTTGTGCGGGTCCAGCGCGTAGCAGTCCTGCACCCGGGTCAGCGCCCGCAGGATCAGAAACGCGGAAACGCACTGGCTGATGGCGCTGGCCAGCGCCACGCCCACCACGCTCAGATCGCACACGATGACAAAGAACAGGTTCAGCGCAATGTTCAGGGCACCGGCAATGGACAGATACATCAGCGGCTTTTTGGTGTCGCCGATGGAGCTGAACACCGCGTTGCCGAAGTTGTACAGGGCCAGCGCCGGCATACCCAGAAAATACACCCGCAGATACAAGATCGCGCCGGGCAGCAGATCCTCCTTGGTGTTCAGCAGCCGCAGCATGGCGGGGGAGCCCAGCAGGCCGATGAGCAGCAACGCCACACCGGCAACGGCGCTGATGATGGCCGCCGAGTGGACGGTCTTTTCCACGTCCTTGGGGTGACGCGCACCGTAAAAACGCGCCACCAGCACGTTGATGCCGTTGCTCAGGCCGATGAGAAAGCCGGTGAACAGGGTGACCAGAATGCTGGTGGAGCCCACGGCACCCAGCGCCGTGGACCCGGCAAACCGGCCCACGACCGCCACGTCCGACATGTTGAACAGTACCTGCAGCAGGTTGGACAGGGCCAGCGGCAGGCTGACCAGCAAAATCTGTTTGGCCAGAGGGCCTTCCGTCAGGGTTTTGGTGGTTGATTTCATAGTCTCTTTTTTCCTTTTCCGCTTCCAGACACCGTGTCCGCGCACACCGGGGCACAAGCTCTATTATAAAGCCCGGCGGCGCTTTTGCAAGATGAAAAATACAGAAAAACAAAAAGAGGCTGCCGCACAGCGCACTGTGCAGCAGCCCCGGGCTCAGCCCAGGTCCTCGCCGTTGGTGGCAATGACCTTTTTGTACCGTAAACAATTCCATGGTGGTCCTCCTTGTCCGTGTGATGCTGGCTTTATTATGACAAAAGGAAGGATGGAAAAACAGGGCGAACATTTCTGTTTGCATTTTTTGCGCGGCTGTGCTATACTACTCTATACTGATGAATGTATCAGCCCTCGTGCGATCGTAGCTCAGCTGGATAGAGCGTTCGGCTCCGACCCGGAAGGCCAG
>ERZ1673703.811-NODE-811-length-31940-cov-22.593884_pt1 | contig 31940 bp, 16 predicted proteins | sample MGYA00580233_ERZ1673703 | MGnify/ENA primary metagenome ERZ1673703 (study PRJEB41218, sample SAMN15661748) | gut metagenome | host: Homo sapiens | place: Canada: London | collected 2015-08-20/2019-03-30 | study: EMG produced TPA metagenomics assembly of... | reverse complement strand
ATTTATCGGGCAATGAAACCCAGACCGTAATCACCAAACAACTGTTATGGGAAAGACGGTTGCTGGATTTAAGCCTGCGCAACAACCTGCTGAATATCCGGATTACCAAAAACACGCTCCAACTCATCCCGGCTAATCTATCCTGTCTGGAAGATGCATTGGCCGACGGAGAAGAATTCCGCATCCTCCACCGCCCTGCCGATTGGGAAAGTCCGGCGATGGACTTCGGGATTTATTCCTCCATACCGGAGTCTGATCCCATGGTTGGTTTCATCAACTCGGAACTTTCACAGAAAAGGTTACGTTTCTATCTGCCCGAAAACGATTTAGGTAAGGCACTGACTCACTTATACCGCTCTTCGCGTACTTCTATCGAAGAGAATGGAGCCAACACACTCTATCTGGCTCTCGGACTTTTGAAATGGTACGAGACACCTTCCAGCGAACGTCCCCGCTATGCCCCCATCTTGCTATTACCGGTTGAAATTATCCGTAAATCGGCAGCCAAAGGTTACGTAATCCGTTCCCGGGAAGAAGAAACAATGATGAACATCACCTTATTGGAAATGCTTCGCCAAAACTTCGGAATCACCATATCAGGATTGGACCCGTTGCCTACCGACGAAAGCGGCGTAAACGTCAAGCTGATCTATTCCATTATCCGCAACAGCATTAAGAACCAGCGTAAATGGGACGTGGAAGAGCAAGCGATTCTGGGCATCTTCTCTTTCAACAAGTTCATCATGTGGAATGATATTCACAACAATGCCAACAAACTGATTCAGAACAAGATTGTGTCCAGCCTCATCAACGGAAAGATAGAATGGGAAGCCGCCACAGAGGAAATAGATGCAACGGATATGGACAAACAAGTGTCGCCCGCAGACATTGTATTACCCATCATCGCCGATTCTTCGCAACTGGAAGCCATCTACGAAGCCGTACACGACAAGACTTTCATCCTGCACGGGCCTCCGGGAACAGGAAAATCGCAAACGATTACCAATATTATCGCCAACGCGCTTTACAAAGGAAAACGTGTTTTATTTGTAGCGGAAAAGATGGCTGCCCTCTCCGTTGTGCAAAACAGATTGGCAGCTATCGGGCTGGCTCCGTTCTGTCTGGAAATTCATTCCAACAAAACAAAGAAATCCGCCGTTATCTCTCAACTGAAAGAAACCACGGAAATTATCAGGCAGACACCTCCCGAAGAATTCAGAAAGGAAGCGGAACGCCTGCTGAATTTACGGGCGGAATTGAATCAATATATCGAAGCCCTGCATAAAGAATACCCGTTCGGAGTTTCATTATATGACGCCATTATTCATTATCAATCCGTGGACGTCGAATCTTGTTTTGATATTCCACAAGCTTATCTGGATACATTAGATAAAGACACATTTGCCCAATGGGAAGATGCCATCGAGCTGCTAGTCCGGACGGCCAATGCGTGTGGACATCCTTACCAGCATCCATTAACCGGTATCTCGATTACCGAATATTCATCAGCCGTTAAGGAGGGATCCTCCCAACTGCTCACCGGATTTATCGACCTGTTGACCACCATCCGGCAGAAGCTGGATGTATTCTCCATACTTCTAAAAGATACGGATATACACCCTACACGCAAGGATTTCCAGACAATCTCCCACATCATCCGGAGAATACTCGACATTCCGGAACTGACTCCCGGATTGCTGACTTTGCCATTGCTCAACGAAACACTGAATGAATACCGGGAAGTAGTGGTTCACGGACGGAAACGGGATGAACAAAGGAAAGAGATAGAAACCGGATTCACCCAAGAAATCCTGTCCATCAACGCAAAGCAGATGTTAGCCGAATGGAACCGGGTATCCGATCAATGGTTCCTTCCCAGATATTTCGGACAACGGAAAATCAGAAAGGCAATCAACGTATATGCTTTAAAAACGATTGAAACAGAAGACATCAAACCTCTGCTCCACCGCATTATCCGGTATCAGGAAGAAGCAGAAGCCGTCCGGAAATACATCGGGCAACTTCCCTCCCTATTCGGACGCCCCGGCAAGAACGAGGATTGGAACACCATTGAGCAGATAATCGACGACATGACTTCCCTTCATTCGCATTTGTTGAACTACGCAAAAGACATTGCCAAAGTTTCGCAAATCAAGCAGAATTTGTCCGTACAACTCACAGAAGGAATTCAAACATTCAGAGACATCCATGCTCATTCTTTCAATGAACTGTATCAGCTCGCAGATACACTCACAGCCACCGAAAAGAAATTGTCCGGCATGCTGGGTATCTCGATCGAAGAACTTTATACCGATTCAGCCGACTGGATAACGATTGCCTTGTCAAAAGCCCGAACCTGGAAAGAGAACCTCGACAAGCTCAAGGACTGGTATCAGTGGCTACAAGCCTACCAAACCCTGCATAGTCTGGGAATAGGATTTATCGCGACGGAATATAAAGAAAAGAATATTCCTACCAGCCAACTTACAGACAGCTTCCGCAAGAGTTTCTATCAGGCGGCTATCCGGTATATCATTGCCAAAGAGCCGACTTTGGAATTATTCAACGGTAAGATATTCAATGATATCATTGCTAAATACAAACAAATATCCGCCAAATTCGAAGAAACGACCCAAAGAGAATTATTTGCCCGGTTGGCCTCCAACATTCCGTCTTTCACTCACGAAGCCATCCAAAGTTCCGAAGTGGGTATCCTTCAAAAGAATATCCGCAACAATGCCCGCGGCATATCTATTCGCAAGCTATTCGACCAAATTCCCACTTTGTTGTCGCGCATGTGCCCGTGTATGCTGATGAGTCCTCTTTCCGTCGCTCAATTCATCGATACGGACGCTGATAAATTTGATTTGATTGTCTTTGATGAAGCCTCACAGATGCCTACTTATGAAGCGGTGGGCGCCATTGCACGGGGTAAAAACGTCATTATCGTAGGCGACCCGAAACAAATGCCTCCTACCAGTTTCTTCTCGGTCAACACCATTGATGAAGACAACATTGAAATGGAAGATTTGGAGAGTATCCTTGACGACTGTCTCGCTCTGTCTATCCCTTCCAAATATTTATTATGGCACTACCGAAGCAAACATGAGAGCCTCATCGCTTTCAGCAACTCCGAATATTACGATAACAAACTGATGACTTTCCCTTCTCCGGACAACATTGAATCGAAAGTCAGGATAGTCAACATCAACGGTTATTATGATAAAGGCAAATCGCGCCAAAACCGGGCGGAAGCTCAAGCGGTGGTAAACGAAATAGCCAGAAGATTGAGAAGCGAAGAATTAAGAAAGAAAAGTATCGGTGTGGTGACTTTCAGCATCGTTCAGCAAGCCTTGATAGAAGACTTACTTTCCGACCTCTTTATCTTCCATCCTGAACTGGAAACTCTTGCCCTGGAATGTGACGAACCGTTGTTTATCAAAAACCTGGAGAATGTGCAGGGAGATGAACGGGACGTTATTCTCTTTTCTGTGGGCTACGGTCCGGATGCAGAAGGACGTGTCAGCATGAATTTCGGCCCATTAAACCGGGTAGGTGGCGAAAGAAGGTTGAATGTGGCCGTTTCACGTGCCCGGTATGAGATGATTATCTATTCCACTTTAAGATCGGATATGATTGACCTGAACCGGACTTCCTCTATCGGAGTGGCCGGATTAAAACGTTTCCTCGAATATGCGGAGAAAGGAACCAGGAATACAATCAACAGTGTGACAGCCCAATCAACGGAAACAACAGCCTCCATCGAGAATATCATTGCCGATAAACTGCGTTCATTGGGATACACCGTGCATACAGACATCGGATGCTCCGGTTACAAAATAGATATAGGTATCGTTGACACCGAAAATACCTCCAACTATCAATTAGGTATTATCTGCGACGGCAAAAACTACAAACGTACCAAGACCGCACGTGACCGGGAAATTGTGCAAAACAATGTACTGAAAGCACTCGGCTGGGATATCTACCGAATATGGACTATGGACTGGTGGGAAAAACCGGACGAAGTAATAGCAGCTATTCAAGAGGCTATCGCACGCAAAATGAGTTCAAAGGTTAATGCCAAAACAACGACAAGCATCGGAATTGGATCTGATCCAATGACAGCAGAAAAAGAATCTGTGAACAAAAAGTCGACAGACAAAGAAAAAATAACAAAAGAAGAGCCAATAAAAGAAGCAGTACCGACTGCAGAGAGAGATAACAATGAAATTTCATTTGTACTCAAAGCATCACCTGCCACTTCTGAAAAGCAAACAGCTTCCGCATCTTCCGCACAAAGCGGAATACAGCAAAAGTACCGATCGGCAAAGATCACTCCAGGCAGCTATTCGCCGGAAGACTTTTTCTTTAGTGAAAGCTATTCTATCCTCACTTCTCAAATACGGAAGATTATAGAGAATGAAGCTCCGGTCAGCAAATCATTACTTTGCAAGAAGATTCTGTCTGAATGGGGAATCAGTCGTTTGGGAGCACGGGTAGAATCACAGATAGAGACGGCTTTAGATACACTAAATATCTATCGTACTGAACATGAAGGATTGGTTTTCTGCTGGAAAGATAGAGAGCAATGCATCTCCTACTCTATTTATCGTCCGGTTTCCGAGCGGGAAGCGACAGATATAGCTCCTGAAGAGATAGCCAATGCCATCCGACAACTGTTGACAGACTCCATCAGCCTGCCTGTGGCAGATTTAATAAAAGCATGTGCACAACAATTCGGCTTTGCCCGTATGGGATCGAACATAGACGCTGCCATGCAAAGAGGTATTCGCGAAGCCGTGAAAAGGAATTATGCCAAAATTGAAAACGAACGGGTGACGATTGCGGATTAAATGTTGGTTCGAGTGATCCTGTCTAGTAGATTCAGGTGACAGAAATTAAATCAATACCCTTTCTCCAAACGTTTCAGGGCAGCAATAGAATCGGATACATAGCTATTGTCCGGTTCTATTGACCGCCAATAACACAGCTCTCCAATCAGCCGTTTCAGATAGACAGGATCACTCGAACCAATCCGTCGTTGATGTTCTGCCAAACCTTTCGTCAGGATGAAATAGACATTCTTCCGGATTTCCCTCTTTCTGGCTTTAGGGATAGTCAGTTTCACACCGGAAGAGATGGACACTCCCGTGATAATCTTTCTACCATACTCATTGATGAAACGGGTCTTTTTATGATTCGGTTCGAATTTCTCATCACGAATGATTTGTTTAATATGGGGAATAATCTGCTCTTTGGGAAATACATCTCCCGAAAAAGTCAGGTCATCGGCATACCGGGTATAAGTCAGTCCGTATTCCGCTGCCAATGCCGCCAACTTCCTATCCATCTCATAACTAACGATATTACTTAACGACGGACTTGTAGGTGCTCCCTGCGGCAAGTGTCTGTGCAAACAACACAACGTTCCCAATACTTTAGATACATTTTCCGGATAACCGATCTTCTCAAATGTCTTTTTCACTCTCGGACTCCGTATAGAAAAGAAAAAATCATGAATATCCATTTTCAACACATACCGCTTTCCTAAATGAGGATTGGCATTGTCAATTACAGAATGACCATTCCGGAAACCTACCGCTGCCGGATGAATCATTGTTACAGGTGATAATATACGAGAATTAATAGTCGTTTGAATGGATTGCATTGTTTCGTTAGGAGCAGAGATCATACGATACCCTCCTTTTCTTTTTCTCATCCAAAATTCCCGGTAATGTACAGAAACGTTTCGTAGTATTTCCTTCAATTGTCCCGTTTCCATTCCCAACAGATTGGCACACCAGACAACAGCCGATTCATCATACTTTTGAACATACTGTGCTCTTGAAACTGTCGCTCCCAAAGCATGCCTAAGCCAGGCTCCATGCTCCCATTTTACTTTAGTAGTCTTTTCTTCCTTACTACCGTCTGTCGCTTTCCATCTTTTATACCCCTCTTGTTTTCTGCTTGAGGAAATCATCTTATAAATCAGAAAACCAGTGACAATAAGTATCGTTATTAGAATTCCGTCCATTTTGTATTATGTATATAAACAAAGAGAAGAGAGGATGAGTTATTTACTAAAATAAATTTAGGTATTTATACCTTAGAATTTATTTTCTAGGAAAAATACCTGTGCTTACGAGGCGACTACACCTCTTTGATGCTAAATTCGGCCCTCATCCTCTCTTATACAAAGATAAGTATAATCTTTCGATAAAACAACCGGAACGGAGAAAAACTATCGGTTGAACAACTCAAACGTGAACTTACAGCCTATTCCTCCGAATTTCCAGTTTTCGCTGCTTACGAAGACTCCCACGTCGAAAATATGCGTACCGATGCCATATCCGACTTCCAGATAAGGTTGAAGATGCGGCATAGAAAGTGCACTGATGTAAATACGTTCATTCTGCACATAACGGGTGTACTTCATCAGATGCCGGAGAATAAGGAATGGAGCTTCGTAGGTGAAATGTCCCCGCACATAACGACGGGAGGAGTTATACCAACGTGAGTCAAGCACCTGAAATACTCCGCCGATTTCATCATTCCAACCTACGGGAAGATTATGGCGGGAGAAATTGGCAAAGTCCACAAAATACAACTCATCCTGATTGGTGAATGCTCCGAATCCGAAACGATAATAAATATTACGCATCAATCCCAACCGGATTTGATGCTGAAGGTCAAACTCTATTCTTTCATATTCACCCGTACTCTTGAACACTCCTTTAATACCTCGTTCATAATCGACCGAGAAAGTCGGGTATAAAGAATGGAGGTTAATCTTTCGCTTTCCGTTCATATAATAATAGAGTCCCGGAGTCCACTCTATCCGGATGCGGGGAGCAAAACTGATATAAGTGTTCTTGAATTTATCCATAAATTCCGGGGGCGGCATCGGATAATCACCGGTAATCACAAAACGGGAAGGCTCTACCGCTGTTCTTTTATGGGCAGAGAAACCCAGACCGATATCCAGTCCGTTGACTACTTCAACGGTATGACGGAAATTGAAATACAAGTCCTTAAAATAATCGAGATGAATTAAATCGAAATTGAAGATACTGTCCGGCATAGCTTTCAGTTCGTCCAGCACTTTACTACTATAAATACGGTTACCGTTACCCACATTCAACCGGAAGAATCCCCGTTTCTGCGGCCAGTATTCAAAATCGGCATTCAATGACCAGTAGAATTCCTTACGCGTAAAGTTGTATCCGAGTTTAGGCACAATGCGAAGTAACTTATCCCCTCTGAAAAGACGGTTATAACGAAAATCCTGTCGATAAGACAAACCATTGCTTCCACTATAACTGAATAAGAGCGGATTGATAAACGGAGAAAATCGCACACTTCCGATATTGGACAAATTGAATTTATAATCTTCTACCATCAAATCACCCATCGTTCCCCAAAAGGCCTGACTCTTGGACGGCTTTTCTACCGTTGTCGTGTCACGTCTAAGCGTATAGTCATGATATAGTTTTTTCTCACTTTCATTCAAAGGAATCGGCCGCATGATAGCAAAGGTAGAGGCGTCCGTCTTATAAGCGTTCGTGTCACACTGTAAAGAGAAAGATTCCGAAAGGTTATATTTTCTCTTCTCTTTCTTGCGCACCTTTTTTTCTTTCAGTTCGATGGATTTATAATCTAAAGAAGCGGTGTAATTACCATCCACCTTATTTCCGAGAAATTTGAAAAGAGCTTCTACGTCATAACGCACCGGCAGGAATTCATTTTTCTTGCCTACATCTCCCATCTGAATCCAACAGGTAAATGTTATCAGCTCCGATCTTCCCGAAAAACGAATTTCACGAACACTCCAAACGTTACTGCTGACCACCATATAGCCACCCACCAACTGATCGCTCTTGGTACGGGGAATAAAACGGATTCGATAATCCAGATTATTAGGGTCTCCCATCACGCTGTCTATTCGGTATTTATAGTATTTCTGTCCGTTTTTAGCCAGTGGTGATAATAAGCGTTCATCGTTCAGCAGAGATGAAGAGTAGATATTTACATTAAAGTATTCTAGCAACCCCGGCAATCCCCTGTTTCCCCTCACTGTTCCCTGGGAGGCTTTTACTTTTTGATCGTAAATATTGGGAGCCGTATAATGAAGATCACTATATGTTTCAAGCAGATATTCGCGAACCCCCTTTTGCAAACGAAACATAGAAGGTACATAACGAAGAATAAAATTCTTCTTCTGAATGTCCATCTTACCTTTTATATATAGGTTCGCACGATAATCGCTGACGATCGTTTCATACAAAGGTGCAAAAGTCATTACACGTTCTATAATGGAGTCGGCGGAGATTTCCTGATGGGTATAAGGATTCATTATATAATTATTGGCTGCCCCCTTTGGTATAAAAGAGAACAGACACAATATGCATCCTATCAATATTTTATCTCTCAATCGTCGTATCTCCTTCATTAACGCAGGCAAATATAAAAAAGAATATCGAAAAGCAATGGAATTAAGCTACTAAAAAGAGTTATCAGGGGAAGGAAGCTTTTCACACCGGATTAATATAAATATAAGAATAAACAAAAACGACTCATGTTTGAATGCATGAGTCGTCTATTAATAATAGGAGAAAGATTATAATTTCTCTATTTCTTCTTTCGAAATACCCGTAGATTTTATGATAATATCATTATCCACTCCTAATTCTTTCAATTTACGGGCTGTTTCCCGTATACCTTTTTGTATACCTTTTTGTTCTGCAAAGTCCAACGTATTAAAATAATCGTTGTAAACTTTCCATTCTTCCTCGTACTGCATTCTTTCCTCCTGGGTCATATTCGCTTTGGAGGCTAACTTTTCCAGTCGTTCAAAAACGGCTTTACGAGCCTTGAAAGGCATTCGATCAAGTGTATCCATGTGCTTTAATATATAAATCCAGCGTTCAAAATCATTTTCACATTCATCCTCTTCTTTATTAAAGTTCGGCAATTCAATAAAAATCTGCCGGAACTTACTATTGAAAAGCTTACCTGTATCCCTGTCAGAAAGGACAACATCCGTTCTGATTTTAGAGGGTATATCCTTGTCCATCACGAAGTTCATGAAGAACACTCCGTACACAGCATCTAATTGAAAGTTCCAAATCCCTTTTCTCGCTTGTTGGGTAATAGCCCTAGAGAGATAGAAAAGGGCACGGTCTTTAAAGTAAGGCTGTTCCCGGTTCTGCATTTCTACGATAATATGCTCCCCCGTATTGGTTCTACAATATATATCATAGATAAGTCCTCGTTCTGTTTTTACTTCCGGCTGCTGTTCGTTGTTAAGGAACTGAATGTCGGTAATTACATGCTCTCCTACGAGCAAATCATTCAAGAAGTCAATTAACAACTCCTTTTCTACCTCTCTGCCGAATAAAAACTTAAAGCCAAAATCGGTAAAGGGATTGATAAATCTTCCCATTATTATGTTGTGTCTCAATTATAAAACAAAGATAGAGTTTTTTTGTTGAATTTCCTCAAAGATAGGATAAAAGAAAACTTCAATATTCATAACAGTATGGATTTGAACTAATTCATAGTATAGGAGCTTGAACTAAACATTACATAATGAAAAAACTATCTATCATACTATCATTCATTTTAGTAATGTTTTAATTATCACTGTAATATCTATGATAGATAGCTTTAAAAAAATGTATCTATCATACTTTTACCAGTAAAAACGGGTTACCTATCATCTACAAAATAGCCGTATAAATATCCTATAAGCATAAGACGGCTTGTTTTTGTCACAATGAAGCCATATAAATCCGAATATCGCAGCTCAAAAATCCCACTTAAACAGCGATAAATTTATAGCCCACAAGTGTGTGCTGCATAGCCCGCATATGTAGGCTGTATGGTTTACATGCGTGGGCTGTACGGCACACACTTGTGAACTATAGAAATACTGCCGCTCCTCATAGATAATTAAGCTGTCAAATACAGGTTATCACCCTATAAAGTGTGCATTCGTATGTCTTTAAATGGATTATCTCACCTAATGCTACACTAAAATAGATACAGTATAGGAATGATAGATGTCCCTTTTTACTAATAAAAGTATGATAGATACATTTTTTTAGAGCTATCTATCATACTTATTCTTTTGATAATTACAATATTATTAAAATGAATGATAGTATGATAGATGTTTTTTCTATTGTGTATGACCGAATCCATACAGTTTCACTCATTTTCGCACTGTTTCATTCATTTCCATACAAATAGAAACTAAACAAATACAAGTCTAATGTATTTCCGCATAAAAAATAGAAAATTCCAATATCGGTTAATATAAGGTATTAGTATATACTAAATGAAAAAGAAAGATGCTTACTCCTACCTTTAATTTTTCCTTTTATTCTTGACAAAGAAGAAAATTGTCGTATCTTTGTGATACTCTTCATATCAACCAGGCAGGGAACCTGCCTCGTTTTCGTGGCAGGCATTTTTATGCCTGTCCTGATGCTTCATATGGCGGTTTCGTACCTCCGTGTGGAGTGTTAATGCACCCACTGCCTGGTTGGTGAAGAGTAACGGGAAAGGCGGAACCGCTCTTATTTTATAGAAAATCTTCGCCTACCACCTTATTCATAATTATATTATGGAAACAAAACAAGTTACCGTTCAACCAGCGGTGGGAGGCATGATAAAGGCTTCCAAAGATTCATTTGTTATTCCTAAAGAAGAATTAAAGGATTTCTACCTTAAATTCGCTTTCCTCCTGAACCCGGATTCCTGCTCCGTAAACCGCACCGAATTCGAACTATTAAACATTCTGCTGAAAGACCTGAAAAAAATCTTGGCAGCATTGACTCACCTCAACACCCATCCTTGGGATGAAGGCATCGCAGAAATCCAAATTTCATGCGGTGTTTACTCCCTACAAGATAACTTGAGCAAAGAAAAACGTATGCAAATGAACACCTCTACGGGTAAACACCTACAATTTCTCACCCAAATGGCTATGAACAGTCCAGTGTTCAAACAGTTATTCAGGAACTATCACAACCATTATATCCAAGTGGAAAGTTTGGTTAAACAGATGGCTAAAGAAATGGACCAACAGAAGCAATAAGAACAGAAGTTGGAGAATCAACAGAGGGGGTATCTTTAGAAAAATACATTCATTTCTAAAAATACCCCCTTTAAAATAGGGGTACTTTCAGAAAAAATATATAATTTTGCGCCATCAACCGATAAAAAGTAGACCATTTATGTCAAGAATGCGTTTTTTTGCCTTACAAGAGCTTTCCAACCGGAAACCTCTGGAAGTAACTGCTCCTTCCAACAAACTCTCTGATTATTATGGTAGCCACGTGTTCGACCGCAAGAAGATGCAGGAGTATCTTCCCAAAGAAGCCTACAAAGCTGTAACCGATGCTATCGAAAAAGGTACGCCTATTAGCCGCGAAATAGCAGATTTGATTGCTAACGGCATGAAAAGTTGGGCCAAGTCACTCAACGTCACTCACTACACACACTGGTTCCAGCCTCTGACAGACGGAACAGCCGAGAAACATGACGGTTTTATCGAATTCGGCGAAGATGGCGGAGTAATCGAACGCTTCTCCGGAAAACTACTGATCCAGCAAGAGCCGGACGCCTCTTCTTTCCCCAACGGCGGTATCCGCAACACTTTCGAAGCACGAGGATATACCGCCTGGGATGTTTCTTCACCGGCATTCGTGGTAGACACCACTCTTTGTATCCCAACTATCTTCATTTCTTATACAGGCGAAGCACTGGATTACAAAACTCCATTATTGAAAGCACTTGCCGCCGTAGATAAAGCAGCAACGGAAGTCTGCCAACTATTCGACAAGAACATCACACGCGTATATACCAATTTAGGATGGGAACAGGAATATTTTCTAGTTGACTCTTCCTTATATAATGCACGCCCCGACCTCTGCCTGACGGGACGGACACTGATGGGACACTCTTCCGCCAAAGACCAACAGTTGGAAGACCACTATTTCGGCTCCATCCCTCCACGTGTCACGGCATTTATGAAAGAACTCGAAATTGAGTGTCACAAACTGGGTATTCCCGCCAAAACCCGTCATAACGAAGTAGCCCCCAACCAATTTGAGTTGGCCCCTATCTTCGAAAACTGCAACCTTGCCAACGACCACAACCAGCTTGTCATGGATTTGATGAAACGTATCGCAAGGAAACATCACTTCAATGTACTCCTACACGAAAAGCCATACAGCGGAGTAAACGGTTCGGGCAAGCACAACAACTGGTCGCTCTGCACCGACACCGGCATCAACTTGTTCGCGCCCGGAAAGAATCCGAAAGGAAACATGCTATTCCTCACTTTCCTGGTAAACGCCTTAATGATGGTTTATAAAAACCAGGATTTACTGCGTGCCTCCATCATGAGCGCCAGCAACAGCTACCGTTTGGGAGCCAACGAAGCTCCTCCCGCCATTCTCTCCTGCTTCCTGGGTTCACAACTATCGTCTACTCTCGACGAAATTGTCCGCCAGGTAGGAAACGAGAAAATGACACCGGAAGAAAAAACCACTCTTAAATTAGGTATCGGACGTATCCCCGAAATCCTACTGGATACTACCGACCGTAACCGCACCTCTCCTTTCGCATTCACCGGAAATCGTTTCGAGTTCCGTGCCGCAGGTTCGTCTTCCAACTGTGCCGCCTCCATGATTGCAATCAATGCCGCCATGGCAAATCAGTTGAACGAATTCCGCGCATCAGTAGAAAAACTGATGGAAGAAGGAGTAGGCAAAGATGAAGCCATCTTCCGCATACTGAAAGAAACGATTATCGCTTCCGAACCGATTCGTTTTGAGGGCGACGGTTATTCTGAAGAATGGAAACAGGAAGCCGCACGCCGCGGACTGACTAACATCTGCCACGTACCGGAAGCCCTGATGCACTATATTGACAACCAATCCAAATCAGTGCTGATTGGCGAACGTATCTTCAACGAAACCGAATTGAACAGCCGTCTGGAAGTGGAACTGGAGAAATATACCATGAAGGTGCAAATCGAAGGCCGTGTATTGGGCGACCTCGCCATCAATCACATCGTACCGACTGCCGTTGCCTATCAGAACCGATTGCTCGAAAATCTTCGCGGACTGAAAGAAATATTCCCGGCTGAAGAGTACGAAGTGTTGAGTGCCGACCGCAAAGAGCTGATCCGTGAAATTTCACACCGGGTCACTTCCATCAAAGTACTGGTTCGCGAAATGACCGAAGCACGAAAAGTTGCCAACCACATGGAGAACTACAAGGAAAGAGCATTTGCATACGAAGAAAAAGTACGTCCATACCTCGATCAAATCCGCGATCACATCGATCATTTGGAGATGGAAGTGGACGATGAAATATGGCCGTTACCCAAATACAGGGAACTGTTATTTACTAAATAAAATGCCTATAAGATTGCACGAAAGCTCCCACTTTTGTGCAATCTTTTTATAGATTCGTTCATTTTCTCATTTTTTCTTTTTACTTTTGTGCTGTATAACACAGTTTTGTAGCACTCATGGTAAAAATGAATATGTCAGACATCGATATTTCGGAACCGTTATCCGATATGTTAGCTCCTTTAAATAACGAGCAAAAGGAGTTTCTGATGAACAATTATACGATACAAACCTACAAAAAAAATGAAACCATCTACTGCGAAGGGGAAACACCTTCTCATCTGATGTGTCTTATCAGTGGGAAAGTAAAAATCTTCAAAGATGGCGTGGGAGGTAGAAGTCAGATTATTCGCATGATTAAACCACGCGAATACTTTGCTTATCGTGCTTATTTTGCCAAACAAGATTTTGTAACTGCCGCAGCAGCTTTCGAACCCTCTGTTGTTTGTCTGATTCCTATGAATGCTATCTTAACTTTAGTTGCCCAGAATAATGACCTGGCTATGTTTTTTATCCGCCAGCTTTCTATTGATCTCGGCATCTCAGACGAACGCACTGTCAATCTGACACAAAAGCATATCCGCGGACGCTTGGCCGAATCTCTCATCTTCCTGAAAGAAAGCTACGGCTTGGAAGAAGACGGATCTACTTTGAGCATTTATCTTTCACGCGAAGATTTAGCTAATCTCTCTAATATGACTACTTCGAATGCTATCCGCACATTGTCACAGTTCGCTACGGAACGACTGATTACAATCGACGGAAGAAAGATCAAAATCATCGAAGAAGAAAAGCTGAAGAAAATAAGTAAGATTGGATAAGAAAATTCCTGCACCAGTCGCTCCACCCTAAATAGTGAACATACATATAGAAAATATAATTGCAGACATCAGACGTGGTAACAAACAGGCTTTCAAAAAGCTATTTGATGACTACTATCCTATTCTTTGCGTGTTCGCATCCCACTATATTGAAGACAAAGAAGTTTGCAAAGACATTGCGCAAGATGTATTGTTAGCTTATTGGGAACGGAAAGAAGATTTCGACAACATTTTGAAAGTAAAAAGCTTCCTTTATACCGTCACCCGAAATAAATGTCTGAATCACCTAAAACATGAACAATTAGATATTCCTAATTTTTCCGGACAGGAAGAATTCGATAGTGGTTTTGAAGCTGCTATTATCGAACAGGAAACATTCCACATGGTTCGCAAAGCGGTAGAAGAATTGCCTACCCAAATGCGAAATATCATCTTATACTCTATGAAAGGGTTAAAAAACCATGAGATTGCTGACAAATTGCAAATTTCAGAAGGCACTGTCCATACGTTAAAGAAATTCGCCTATCGCAAACTTCGCGAAAGTCTCAAAGGCATAAATTACACCTTATTACTATTTTTATGCAAATAAAGTAACTTTTTGATTACCCCGTTTTTTCGATTGGATTGTTTTACTTATATAACAAATCGAAAAAACGATGAATTCATTCAAAGAAAAATTTAAAATTGCAAAAATCTTAGCTTCCTTATTTACTCATTCGTCTACTCCCGAAGAGAAAAAAAACTATCATGCGTGGTTGGATGAAAATCCGGAGCATCAAAAAATAGCCGACCGGATATTAAATAAGGAAACGTATGAAGAAAACAGCCGGTTAATAAAAAGCTTCTCTTCACAAAAAGCGTGGGAGAAAGTCTATCCGTTATTAGGAGGCAATCAATCGGGTACTGTTTTTTCGTGGAAAAAGAGTCTGAAATATGCAGCTCTCATCTTATTGTTATTAGTACCTGCTTCTTACTTTATCTATCATTGGATATCCGAAGAAACGATTAGCGACATCACTCCGGGAACCCTTGGTGGGGAACTGATCTTGAGTGACGGCAAATCTTTCAATCTTTCCGACAATAATCTTCCTGAGAATGCAGTCAGAGCATTTGTGATCGATTCTAAAGGGATCAACTATCAGATTCCCGCCAACAAACCGCAAGTAAAAGAAATCCAAAACACACTACGCACATTGCAGGGGATGGAATGTCTTATCACGCTTTCCGACGGCACGAGGGTACATCTCAATGCGGAAACCCGGCTGACTTATCCGGTTTGTTTCAGCAGCAAAGAACGTATTGTGCAAATTGAAGGGGAGGCTTATTTTGATGTTGCCCCGGACAAGGAGCATCCGTTTATCGTAAAAACATCGCATACATCTATCCGGGTAACGGGAACGTCGTTCAACGTAAGAGCCTACGCTGATGAAGATACGGAAAGTACAACCTTAATCAGTGGAACAGTAAGAATCAACAGTGGAAATGAAGAATTCGAATTAGTTCCCAACCAGCACTATACATATAATAAAAATACCGGTACAAATACCGTCGCCAACGTAAACACTGATTTGTATACATCTTGGGAATCCGGATCATTTATCTTTTTAAATGTCCCTCTTGAGAATGTGATGTCATACCTGTCCAAATGGTATGGATTCCAATATTCTTTTGAAGACGAAGCAGCCAAACAGGTGCGTATCGGAGCTTACCTTAACCGCTACGCCAACATGAACCCGATTATCGACATGATTACAGAATTAAATCTGGTCAATATCAAACAACGGGAGGGCATCCTGCACATTTCCTACAAACAGTAATAATACATAATATAACTAACGCATTATGAAAAAACGAGTAAAATCCCTGCCATGGGTGGTATCTTATGCAAGCAGAAACTTTGTGAAGTTCTGTCTTTTATGGATATTCTCCCTTTCTTCACTCATGATTCAAGCACAGGACAATCAGAGAATCTCCATCGACTTGAGAGGAGAAACGCTGGAAGCAGCGCTCTGGTATCTGCAGAATCGTACGAAATTTGTCTTTATGTATGGAACGGAAGATGTCGCTAATGTAACTGATATCACCATCAGAGCCAAAGACAAAACGATTACTGAAATTCTGGATGAATGTCTGGAAGGCACTAACCTGACTTACGAAATCTCTGGTAGCGCAATTGTTATAAAGAAAAGACAAAGCCAAAAGATAACCATCAGCGGTTGGGTCCGGGATACTAACGGTGAGGCCTTGCCCGGCGCTACTATCACGATCCGAGGTTCTAAACATGGAGCCATTGCAGGATTGGACGGGCAGTACACGTTTAATATTCCAGCACAGGAAGGGTTGATTCTTACGTACTCTTTTATCGGAATGGAAAAGAAAACGGTAAAATATACGGGTAAAAAAACCATTAATGTCACTCTGAACAGCTCCACCAGCACAGAAATAGATGAGGTGGTGGTAACCGGATACCAGAATATTCAACGTCGTGACATCGTTGGATCTATTACCAGCATCAAAGCAAAAGATATCATCATGCCTTCGTTTACTACTATTGACCAAATGTTACAAGGACGTGTAGCGGGTATGGTTGTAACCAATACAAGCAGTCGTGTAGGTACTGCCCCCAAGATTCAGATTCGAGGTACCAGTACGTTGCAAGGAAACCGTGACCCATTGTGGGTAGTAGACGGCATTATCCAGGAAGATTTTCAGGTAACATTAGACAGTGGCGACCTGATGACTAAAAATTTGCAAGACATTATCGGTAACCAGATTTCGTGGTTAAATCCCGCCGATATCGAAAATATCACCATCTTGAAAGATGCTTCCGCCACTGCCATCTATGGTTCGAAAGCCTCTAACGGTGTAATCGAAATCACCACCAAGAAAAATACTACTGACCGACTAACCGTAAACTACTCCGCCAACTTTAACATCGGACAACGTCCTAATTATGGGATGTTCAACTTCATGAACTCTCAAGAACGTGTCCGTTTCTCACAAGAAGCGTTTGATGCAGGGGTTAATTATATAGAAACACCTTATAAGGATCTTAACACCTATGAAGGTATATTACGGATGCTGCAGGAACATGATATTTCAGACATCGAATACAGAAAGCTTTATAACGATATGGAAACCCGTAATACAGACTGGTTCAAACGCCTGACACGTCGTTCGTTCAGCCATACTCACAACGTTAGTGTTTCCGGCGGAACAAACAAGTTCAGTTATTCAGCATCCATAGGATATAATAACAGTGAAGGCCAGGAAATCGGCAACGACAACGAACGTATGACAGGCCGTATCGCCCTGATGTTACGCCCTATAGAAAAGCTAACTATCAATCTGACTTTAAACGGTAGTGTTTCTACCACAAATGGCTTTTTCAACGAAGTCAACCCAATGAGTTATGCTACTAACACCAACCGCATCATCGATCCGGACGCTTATTATATGCAAAGGAACGGCTACAACTCTAAAACTGGTAAGATACAAACCCTTTCATACAATTTTATCAATGAACGGGACAACAGCGGTTCAAAAGCACGTTCGAACTTCATGTCCGCCTCACTAGATGTAAACTGGCGTATTCTTGATTGGGTAACCTACCAATTCACCGGAGGTTATTCGAATAACAATAGTACGAATGAAAGCTGGGCTACCGAACGTACTTACTATATTGCCAACGAGTATCGCGGCTACGATTTTAATTCCGTTACTCCCACCAGTGCTGAATTTAAAGCTGCGCAGCTTCCATTCGGAGGTATATTGTATACAAACGACAACAACCAGTATTCCTACAATATTCAGAACAAGTTACAATTCAGTAAAGCATTCAATCCTGATAACCGATTGAACGCATTATTGGGTATGGAACTCCGTTCATCTACAGCGAAAGGAACAGCCAATAAAGTTTGGGGATATGTGCCGGACAGAGGTGAACGTATTGTTGCTCCTACCATACCAAGTGAAGTGATAACTCCCAACAATCCTCCAACAGGCTGGGGAATATTAGGAGATATTTATAGTAGAGGCTGGCAAAGAACAGACAATACCAACAACTTCCTTTCATTCTTCGCTACTTTCGCATATTCATTCAAGAATCGCTATGTAGTCAATGCCAATGTACGAAATGATGCCTCCAACGTTTTCGGGCAGGATATAAACCATCGTATCGACCCGACTTATTCATTCGGTCTCTCCTGGAGAGCATCAGAAGAGGCTTTCTTTCAAAAACATTTGAAATGGATCACTACACTTAATTTCAGAGGAACATTCGGTATTCAGGGAAATGCTTTAACACGAGAAAGTCCTGAACTAATCTTAAGCCAACAGGGAGTACAACCCGGATATAATCGCTACTTCTCCACTATCGGCCAGATACCTAATCCATATCTCTCCTGGGAACGTACCAGAAACTGGAACTTCGGCGTGGATCTGGAACTGTTCCGTATGTTCTATATGAATCTGGAATATTATACCAGACGTTCCAATGCGGTAATCACCGTAGATTTGCCATTCGAATACGGAATTGATGATATGAAACGTAACGGTGGAATTATTTACAATCGGGGAATTGAATACACATTATCATTCACGCCTATCCAAAAGCGCGATTTCAGCCTGAACATCAACCTGAATGCCTCTAAAAACTGGAACAAAGGTGGAGAAACCAAAATTGACAGAAACACAGCAATGTACTTGAGAGGAGGTAGTACACAGATATTAAAAGAAGGTTATCCGCTGAGTGCATTCTGGTCATACTCTTTTGCTGGTCTTGACGGAAGTAATGGTAAACCAATGTTCAACTACGTTGAGGTCCCAGATGAAGAAAAGAGCAAAAGTATCGATCCGACTACTTACTTGGTATATTCCGGAGAAACAGAGCCGTACTTCACCGGAGGTCTCGGTTTTAGTTTCCGTTACAAATCTTTGTCATTAAATACCAGTTTCTCCCTTTTATTAGGTAGTAAAAAACGCTTGCCGTCACCTTACAGTGATTTTCAAGGAAGCGGCAGTATGATGCCGGATCCAACCAAAAATGTAAACCGCGATTTACTAAACCGTTGGCAAAAGCCCGGAGATGAGGTCTACACAAATATTCCCGGACTTCCGACATGGCCGATAGAAATAGGGTGGACCCTGCCTAATACAGATAGTGCAGAATCAGCTATTGAAATGTGGGAGAAATCAGATGCTATGGTAGTCAGTGGTTCATTCCTACGTTGTCGTAACATCGGATTATCATGGCAAATGAAAAAAGAATGGTGTGACAAGATCCATGCAAAAAACCTAGCTATCAATTTTAATATGGATAACATATTTGTAATAGCCAGCAAACGTTTCAATGGCTTCGACCCGGAATTAGAAAACAGTATCATGCCACGATCTTTCTCACTGGGACTTAATATCGGATTTTAAACTATAAACAAAGAAAGATATGAAACTTAAATATTTAATCTATACAATTACATTGACAAGTCTCACTGCCTGCAGTGATTTCTTAGAGCCCAAGTCACAAAGCAAATACATCCCCAAGGATGCCAATGCATTACAGGAGATGCTTATTGGAGAGGCTTATCCCCAACAAGGGAATACCAAATTTCTAGCCTATTTGGAAATACTTGCAGATGATATCGATCAAAATCAAGTGGAGGGTTACGAATTCCCTGAAAATGAACAGGGAAAAATGGAAACATTCGAGGTACTGTACAGTTGGCAACCCAATATGTTCGAAATGCAACAAAAATTAGGACAAGAGCCGAGCAATACATGGGGAAACCTTTATGAATATATTTTAGGAGCCAATGCTGCACTTGATTATACTGACGAAGTGTCCGGTACAGAAGCTGAAAAAAATTACATCAAGGCACAATCCTATGCTTTGAGGGCTTTCTTCTATTATATGCTGGTTAATCAATACGGACTTCCATATAATTACGACAAAGAATCATTGGGAGTTCCTCTAAAAATTGACAGTAAAATGAGAGATGAAGGTGAGGTACTGATGAAACGAAATACGGTAGAGGAAGTATATCTACAGATTGTTGCCGACCTAAACGAAGCAGAACGTTTATTCTTGACTCTCTCCGCCGCACAACAATATGAGCCAAACTACCTCGTTAGCCTACCTATGGTGCAATTATTAAAATCACGTGTGGCTCTCTATATGGAAAATTGGAAAGAGGCAAAAACGTATGCAGAAAAAGTTATCAAAGATTGGAACTTTTCACTGCGCGATCTGAATACAATCCCTGCACCGGAAGCGGGTATGAAAGAACCTTATTATACATTCAACACCTATGATTCTCCAGAAGTTATCTGGAGTTATGGAACCATAAGAGATTTGACAGGTGAATACGAAGGTTATATTGAAAAGGAAGGTAAGAATAATAACGATACCAGAAGAAAATTCAAAGCAGCAGATGAGTTGATTAACAGTTTCTCGGAAGGTGACTTACGCAAAGATCGTTATATTACTCGGGAGATACAGTATAATGAAGATGTCCCAGAGAGCAGTACATTTTATAATACGTATCTTCCCTATGGCAAATATAAGACGCTCCGTTCTGTCCCCACTTCCGGAAGCAGTGATTATTTCGCACTCTCTTTCCGGGTAGCAGAAGCTTATCTGAATTATGCTGAAGCTGCTGCCATGAGTCAAGCAGAAGGAGAAGCTATCACCACTATGAACGCACTACTGGAAAAACGATATGACGAAGGAAACATACCATCCTTTTCGGGATTGAGTGGAGATGATCTTATTACCAAGATACGTGAAGAACGCAGAAAAGAACTTTGTTACGAAGGCCAACGCTGGTTTGACTTACGTCGATATGGCATGCCTTCCATACAGCACAAATGGGAAGGAAAAATTTACACATTAACAAAAAATGATCCTTCATACGTATTACCTATACCTCCAAATGTATTGCAAAGAAACTTACTATTGGAACAAAATCCGTTCGGTCCGGAACGGGTTGGAGTTTCCATAACAAACTAACTATAAATTATAAAAATAATGATCGTTAATCCTAAACAACAGAAAATTATGAAGCCAATATATAACGTATGGATATTATTGTTCTGTCTCACATTCACGTCTTGCTACGAAGATGATTCAATTATCCCGACACCAGACCCACTTGCACAGGCCGGAGGATTTGAGTTTCCCCAAGGAGATAATTCTTGGGACAATGATGCCATGAAAATCTACCAAGACTTCGGAGTGAAAATAATATATAAAGATATCACAGAAAAAGACCTCAATAAAAATTGGACAGGTGGTGGTATCGGTGGCTCTACAAGAGTGTTCGAAAATTGTCTCAATGAGGAGATGGCGGCATTCTATATTACTTTTATGAAAAATCATATATTCCCTTATCTTAATCGGGAAGTTACGGACAGAGTATTTCCCATGTATTGGTATGTGGGATACAATTACTCGGTATTTGCCTCCATTGTACCGGGAGTGTTAGAATATTATGTAGCATTATCCGAACATGAAGAAAGCCAAACTGACTGCTGGGTAACTTGCTTCTGGGGAGATGCAGCTCACAGCACCTATGATGATCCAATCTCTGGATGGAAAACCCCTATTGCCGGCAACAAGGACAGTTTTACTGTGCGTCGCTTCAAAATAATTGATGAAGTTATAAACACAGCCATCACCAGAGGTAACATTATCGTACCCGAAGATGAATTTGATGCAGGATTCGACCATTCAACTAAGATTGTCAGAAATGAAGATATTGAAAGCAAAGCTGATCCTAATTATTATCTTAGAAGAGGCTATCCCGGTGATGTAAATTCATTATCAGCAAAATATAGTAAACCACATTCTGATAATCCTCCAACAGCCAAAGAAACATTTATCGGTTACATGCAAATAGCCATGCGTCTTACTAAGGAAGAACGGGAAGCAATGTGGCCTTCGGCAACCTATCCATTTATGAGTAGTAAGTTCGAGTTTGTAACCAATTATCTAAAAAAATACAATATTGACCTGGAAGCTATCGCTCAAGGACCGGAAGAATGGGATATCAAACCTTATCCGGAACTACCAGAAGCTGATGCAGGAGATGACGATGATGATCCTTGGGGAGACTGGTAGAACTTTTTTCTTTATCCAGTAGTAACCAAGTTATTAAAATAGATACGGATAACGACAAAGCTATTCGTTGCTTTACGATATATTATAAAACTCAATATTATGGAATTAATAAAAAGACTCTCACTAATACTATTGCTTTTATGCACCACCTCCTCCCTATGGAGCAACGGCGGACTGCAGTTTAAGGGAAAGTTAAGGATACTTAGACCTACTACCTTACAAGTAAAAGATTTGAATGGAAACCTTGTTTTGACTTGTTCCATCAGCCAGAACGGAGTATTCGAAACAGAAAAGAAAGAGATCCAGCCCGACGTATATACGCTATGTATCGGGAAAACGGAACAAAACATTTACTTTGAAAATACTTCTGTTAGTATCAATGGCTTTTTCGATGAAAAGAATCCCGAACAAAGCTCACTTTCATTCACCGGCATTGATCCGTTTCTGACTTTACAAAACTATATGCCGGCCGAAAGAGATCCGGATAAAGCAACAATCTCGACTTCTGCCAAAGAAAAACTGACGCCTGCCATGGCGTCAGCATTAGCTTATCTGGCAGATGTGAATGATTACCCATCCAACAAAATGTTATTGGATATGATACCGGAACAAGATAGGAATTCTTTGTCTGCCAAATGGTTAATCAACAAAGTAGAAGTTCTCTCCCACCAGATCATCGGTGCAGAATGTCCTGGTTTTACGTTCATTGACAGCAATGGAAAGAGTGTAAGTTTAAAAGACTTCCGTGGAAAAATTGTCGTACTGGATTTCTGTGCTTCCTGGTGTGGTCCTTGCCGCAAAGAGATGCGCAGTATGCTGACAATATATAATGATCTGAAAGCGGATGATTTAGAATTCATCAGTGTTTCGTTGGATGACAGCGAAGCAAAATGGAGAAAAATGCTGGATGAAGAAAAACTGCCGTGGGTGATGTTGTGGGATAAAACAGGATTTCCCAAAAACAGCAAGACTCCAAGCGCTATTCAGGCTGCTTACGGTTTCTACTCCATCCCTTTCCTCGTTGTCATTGACAAAGAAGGCAAACTCGCTGCACGTAATGTCCGGGGTGAACAGGTGCGTGAAGCCATTTTAAAAATAAGAAAATAACTAGATTGTATAAATTATAACTCATCAACAATGAAGAAACTTATATTTCCTATCGTATGCTGTTTTATCAGCATTACAGTATCGGCTCAGTTAGTCAAACAAGAAGCAGAAACACAAAAGAAACAATCCGAACTGGACTGGTTTAACTGTTCTTTCGACAAAGACAGTGTATATGGTGCCGAAGTAAACAAGGCTTACGAGTATCTGAAAGCTAACAAAAAGAAAGCTAAAAAAAGACCGGTTGTTGCATTGATCGGAACAGGAATGGACGTAGAACACGAAGACCTGAAACATGCAATCTGGATGAACCCGAAAGAAAAACTAAACCAAAAAGATGATGATAAAAACGGGCTTGTTGACGATATCAATGGCTGGAACTTCATCGGAGGTAAAGACGGTCAAGTAATGGAAGCTCTGACGCGCGAAGGAGAACGTGAATTTTTCCGCCTAAAAGATAAATATGCTGACTATATTTTCGATGGAAAAAAGTACTATAAGATTGTCAATGGAAAACGCCAAGAAGTTCCCGTACCGGAAAATATGGAAGAATATAACTACTATCGCTATAAAGTCATGCCGGAATCAAGAATCGGAGGAACCTATGGTGGTCTCCAACTTTCTTATGTAATAGAAGAATATGTTGAAAAGTTCGATAAGGACATGAAAAAACGCTTCCCCGGAAAAGAGTTAACCGTTGAGGACTTCCAAAGTTGTTATGATCCCAAAGCAGAAAGAGACAGTCTTTCAGAAGTTGCCTTTGTGTTTACTGCCTACTATTTCAGTATCTATAATACGGATAAATGGGAACCCGTATATCAAAATATGGGAAAGAAAAGTGTAGCAACAGCCAAAACGTCCTATGAAGATGCTTTAAAGAAATACGGAACTGATAACCGGAAAGAAATTGTAGGTGATAATCCCTTGGATATTAACGACACACAATATGGCAATAATGTACTGTTGACGTCTGACGCAGCAACAGGAGTTATGAAAGCGGGAGTGATCGCAGCCAAACGCGACAACGGTGTCGGAAGTAACGGTATTGCCGATAATGCAGAAATTATGACTTTACGTATTCATCCGGGAGAAGGAGAACCTTATTTAAAAGATATGGCACTGGCCATCCGGTATGCAGTAAACCACGGAGCGGATATTATTTTATTGCCGGAACAAAATTCGTTATACCCGGAAGAACAGAGACAATGGGTAGCAGATGCGCTGAAAGAAGCTGAAAAGAAAGGAGCATTGGTAATAGTTCCGGTTTGGGATCTGTCAGTAGATATGGATAAAGATGAATTCTTCCCTAACCGGAAGATGAGAAAAGACGGAGAACTTACCAATTTTATGGTGGTTGCTTCTTCTGATAAGAATGGAAATCCGGTACTAAACACCAATTACGGTGCAACTACTCTCGATCTTTATGCACCGGGAACAGATATTTATTCATCCTATATGGGTGATACGTACCAAAAAGGTACAGGTGAAGGAATGGCTTCGGCTACTGTAGCCGGTGTAGCTGCCTTAGTGAAATCATATTTCCCTAAATTAACCGGCTCGCAAATCCGTGACATACTACTGAAGAGCGTCACTTCACGCAAAGGGGTGGAAGTGGAAAAAGGAATCCGCGTAAACGACAGTCCTTCACAAGACTTGTTCCTTTTCGATGATTTGTGTATTTCCGGAGGTATTGTAAACGCTTATCAGGCAATTTTGGAAGCAGAAAAAGTCAGCAAATAAAATTAGCTTATGAAGTATACGACTCGTATGATAGGAACCGTTGTCGCCTTTTGCATGGCGGTTCCTGTATTCGCCCAACAATATAAGGCAACTATACCTTACCGGATGGTAGGTGAAAAGATGATTATCGAAATGAAAGTGAACGGCACGGCACGTCCTTTCATTTTTGATACAGGAGGACGTACGGCACTCACGACTCAAGCCTGCCAGGCACTGCAAATGGCAGCCACCGACTCGGCTAAAGTAACGGATGTGAATAACGTGGAAAGCTATTACAAGACTACCCGGATAGAGAACCTGACTACCCCCGACCATGTTATTAATTTCAAAAATGCTCCGTCACTGGTCATTGATGAAGTAAAAGGCTGGGAATGTTTTGGAGTAGATGGCATCATCGGCAGTGATTTATTCGCCAACACCATTGTCACTATTGATTCACAAGCCAAAAATATTATAGTTACCTCTGCTGAAAAGCCATCGACAGTGTCTTTACGAAAGATGTTGAATTTCACCAAAGGGGGCGGTATGCCGATCGTCAGCATACAAATAGCTCCGGTTAGCAATATAAATGTATTATTCGATACAGGTAGTCCCAGTCTGTTATCACTTATCGAAAGTGATTTTGAAAAAATCAAACTGGAAGCCTCTATGGAAGTGGTTTCCGAAGGGTATGGAGAAGGGAGTATCGGAGTATCTGGCCAGGCGGACAAAGCTTCTTCTTACAGGGTTCGTATTCCATTGCTATCAGTCGGAGCCACCAAATTCCGTAACGTAACAACCAGCACCAACAATCACCCTTACACATTATTGGGCGTCAAACTGTTGCAATACGGTAAAGTGACCATTGACTATCCACGCGGAAGATTCTATTTCGAAGCATTTCAACCGGACAATGAAATAAACAATCAAGGTAACAACTTTGACTTAACGGTCAAAGACGGAGATTTGTTTGTATCTACCGTATGGAGCAGTACGAAAGGTAAGATAGCAGTCGGAGACAAGGTAGTTAAAATCAATGGCAAACCTGCTAAGAAATATGACTTCTGCGAAAGTATTCTGAACGGAATACCGGAATTAAAAGAGAAAAAGAAGACGAAACTGACGATTGAGACAGCTTCCGGAGTAAAGGATATTATCTATGAAAAAGAATAATATGAAAAGTATAGGAATACTGACCGGCTTATGGCTGCTATTATTTCTAAACTGCGGACAAAGAATGGCAGCGCAAATCCGGAATAAGGTTTGCGACACCATTCCTTATGAGTTTATACAAGAGAAAATCATTATCCCCGTCACTGTTAACGGTATAAAAGTGAAATATATCGTCGATACGGGAGGAAGAACCGGAACGATGTATGATGCCGCAACGGAAATGAAAGCTACTGCCGCAGGATATATGCGTATCTCCGATGTGAATGCACAAGGCTCCAATTATCAGGAAGCGCACGTACAGAATGTTTCTATCGGGGAAAACTATAAAATCAAGCAGTTGAAGACGATGGTACTGCCTAAGAATCCATTCTTCACCGGACTAGGGGTTGTCGGTATTCTTGGAGGAGACGCTTTCGCACAGTCGGTAGTCACATTCGATTCCCGTTCTAAAATAATGGTTATCAATTATCCGTATCGTCCCGAAGGACTAAAAGTAACGGATGGGATTCCGCTGTTGGATGAGACGGATCATCACTCCATTGTCAATGTCCGCTTAGGGGACAATGACTTCAAGGTTCTGTTCGATACAGGTGCGGGAGGCTTTCTGCTTTATTCTACAGAAGATTATGAAAGGCTGTCTGACATTTCGAAAGTTACTAACCATGGATATGGTATCGTAGCTGCCGGAATAACAGGTCTAGGCAAGCCGGTGGATATAAAGAAGGTGACTGTTCCTCCTATCAACATCATGGGGAAAGAATTCACGAACGTGGGTAGTACGACCACAGTGATGAATGGAAGCATCATCGGGGTGGATTTACTGGAATACGGTAAAGTAATTATCGATTATATGCGCAGACGATTCTACTTTTTCCCGTTTGAAGAAGGAAAAACCGACATGGGCGGTGCTCCCGCTCTCTGGAACGTGAGTATTCTGCCACGCAATGACAGATTCGAAATTACAACGATCTGGGACAGCATGAAAGATAAAGTTGCTTTCGGCGACCAGGTGATTAATATCAACGGTACTTCTTTGGACGATTGTCCCATGAGCCAAATGGCTGTGGAAGATATCATGAACGCCATCCCCGGTGATACCGGTTATATTATTGTCAAGAAAGACAATCAAGAGAAAAAGATTGAAATCAGGAAAGAGAAATGAACTTTAAACAGAAAAAAGATATGAAGCGAATAATAACAAAGATGTATCTCTGTCTACTTGCATTTTGTATTGCCGGAGGAATCAGTGCACAGACACAGAACAGTATGACAGAGGTCATTCCATTCAAAACCATTGATGGAAAGATTATCGTAGAAGCCGCCATTAATGGCGAAGTGGCAGACTTCGTCCTCGATCTGTCAGGACATAACGCCCTGCTTCCTGAGGCTCTCAAGAAGTTACGCATCGACACGGGGAAGAACGGTACTTTTAGTGCTTATCAGGATTTTGTATTCAAACAAGTACCTGTTGGAAAAGTATATGAAATGGCAACAGTTGCTATTGGCAACAACACGTTTAACAACGATCTGCCTGCTTTCACTCTGGAAGACGAACCATATCTGCGCAAGCTGGGAGTGATGGGTGTATTAAGCGGTGCTATTTTCCGCACTTCCGTTCTGACTATTGATATGCAGCGGAAAAAACTCACAATTACGCAGCCCTATCGTCCTTCTTACATGAAATTAAACTACCGGGAGAACTTTGAGCTAATTACAGGATTAGGAATCGTATGTCCGATATCCATTCAGGGAAAACCCGTTTCTCTTGTTCTGGATACATGGAGCGAAGGATTAGTGAATCTTACCGAAAAAGATTTCAATACATGGAGCACACAATATACCAAAGGAACCAACCAAAAAGTTTCCAATGGATATAAAGAAGCGACTCAAGAAGAGGAAAGCCTCATCTTACCTGAAACCATGTTTGTAAAAACAAAGATTGAGGATGCCATGGCAGTGAAGAATCCATACCTGAAACGCTCCGTATTAGGCAAAAAGATATTGGACTACGGAATCATATCCATTGACTATATTCATCAGAAAATTTATTTCCAGCCGTTTGACATGGTTCCTATACCGGAAGCGGAAGCTAAAGTAACGGAAACTAAAGTTGAAGACGGTAAACTGAATCCGATTACCCGCCAATTCTTCCTCGAACACATCTTCGACTACAGAAAAGGGAACGATTTCGTTTATAATGGCGACAAACCGGTTGTAATTGATTTCTGGGCAACTTGGTGTGGACCTTGCATGCGCTTACTTCCGGAAATGGAAAAGCTGGCTGAAAAGTATAAAGGTAAAGTTGTATTCTACAAGGTTAATGCGGACAAAGAAAAGGATTTATGCAATCACTTCGGTGTACAGGCATTGCCTACCTTATTCTTCATACCTGCAGGCGGCAAACCGATTATTGAAGTCGGAGCTACTCCGGAGAAGTACGTACAAATCATCGAAGAGCAACTACTGAAATAAAAACTCTCTCTTAATTATATAACTACATTAATCTGAAACTTTAGCTAAAAGCCGGACATCATTCCGGCTTTTTTATTTCCATATCATTGGAACTTATCATTAAAACAAGTACATTTGCCCTGTCAAATCTATTTATAACTTAACACACATTTTGACCATGAAGAAAAGTATTTCTCTTCTTCTTTTGTCCTTGCTAATGATTACCCCCAGTTGCCAGAAGACAAAAGAAGCGGCGAACGAGTACAACATCGTTCCCAAACCCAACCAGATTCTTCCACAGGAAGGACGCTTTGAACTAAACAACAAAGTCTGCCTCGTAGTTCTCTCGGATGCTCCGGAAGTAAAAAGCATTGCCGACAGCCTGGCCGAACAACTAAAACTGACAGCAGGAATCTCCTTGAAAGAAGCTGAAAGTGCAGATGGAAAAACGGCGATCTCTTTTGTTGTACAGGAAGGTATGCCGAAAGAAGGTTATAAATTATCGGTCACTCCCAGTCTCATTACACTCACCGCTTCCCAGCCAAACGGATTCTTTTATGGAGTGCAGACTCTTTATCAGTTACTCCCTCCGGCAATTTACGGAAAGCAGTTGGATAAGAAAGCTGACTGGTCGGTTCCTGCCGTAGAAATCGAAGATTCACCCCGTTTTGTTCATCGCGGACTCATGTTGGATGTATGCCGCCATTATGTACCGATAGACTACATTTACAAGTTTATCGACTTACTGGCTATGAACAAGATGAATGTCTTCCACTGGCATTTGACAGACGATCAGGGATGGAGAATCGAGATCAAGAAATATCCCAAATTGACGGAAATCGGTTCCAAGCGTGAAAAGACATTAGTAGACTATTACTATGTAAACTATCCGCAAGTATTCGACGGAAAAGAACATGGAGGTTATTATACACAGGAGCAAATCAAAGATGTAGTGGCTTATGCTGCAAGTAAATACATCAATGTTGTTCCCGAAATAGAAATGCCGGGACATGCATTGGCTGCACTTGCCGCCTATCCGGAATTGTCATGCGACTCTACACAGACTTACAAAGTATCTCCTACCTGGGGAGTATTCGAACAGGTATTCTGTCCGAGTGAAACGACTTTCAAATTCTTTGAAGGAGTGATGGATGAAGTTATAGAATTATTCCCCAGCGAATACATTCACATCGGTGGCGATGAATGTCCCAAGACAGCGTGGAAGAACAGTGCTTTCTGCCAGCAGTTAATCCGCCAGTTAGGGTTGAAAGATGATACAACTCCCAGTAAGATAGACGGAATAAAGCACAGCAAAGAAGATAAGTTGCAGAGCTATTTCGTTACCCGTATGGAGAAATACCTGAATAGCAAAGGCAAAAACATCATTGGCTGGGATGAAATTCTCGAAGGTGGTCTGGCTCCCAATGCGACTGTTATGTCATGGCGCGGTGTAGAAGGCGGTATGAACGCAGCCAAAGCAGGACATAATGCCATCATGACTCCGAATCCTTATGTATATCTGGACTACTATCAGGAAGAGCCGGAAATTGCTCCGACTACTATTGGCGGATACAATACCTTGAAGAAAACATATAGTTATAACCCTGTTCCGGACGACGCTGACGAGCTTGCTAAGAAGCATATCATCGGAATACAAGGTAATATTTGGAGAGAATATATGCAGACTTCAGAACGTACAGACTACCAGGCTTTCCCACGTGCAATGGCTATCGCCGAAACGGCCTGGACACAAAACGCAAACAAAGACTGGAAGAATTTCTGCGAACGGATGGTGACTGAATTTGAACGTTTGAAAGTTATGAACACCCAACCTTGTCTCAACTTCTATGACGTAAATATAAATACGCACGCAGATGAAAACGGCCCTTTAATGGTATTGCTGGAAAGTTTCTACCCGAATGCGGAAATCCGGTATACAACGGACGGCAGCGAACCGTCCAAAGTGTCCATCTTATATGAAAAGCCTTTCGTTCTTGAAGGTAATATCGACCTGAAAGCCGCTGCTTTCAAAGACGGAAAGATGTTGGGCAAAGTAGCTCACAAGCCACTGTATGGCAATTTATTGACAGGAAAGCCCTATACGGTTAATTATACGATGGGATGGACAGGCGATATATTCGATGAAAACGATGTATTAGGAGCTGACAAAACCACCTTTGGACTGACCAACGGCAAACGAGGCAATAATGCTTCTTATACTCCGTGGTGTAGTTTTGGCATCGTGGAGGGTAAGGACTTGGAATTTATCGTTCATCTGGATAAACCGACACAAGTCAGCAAAGTTATTTTCGGTTCTTTATTCAATCCTGCCATGAGAATTCTTCCTGCAGGAGGAGTTGCTGTAGAAGTATCAGCAGACGGCAAGCAATACACACGGATAGCCGAAAAAGCTTTGAAACACGATTATCCGGAAACAGGAAGAATTGCATTCACCGATTCCATTGAGTTTGAACCGGCACAGGCTACATTCCTGAAAGTCAAAATCAAGAATGGTGGCACACTGCGTAATGGTGTCAACTTTGAAAAGAATAACGGGCCGGAAGTCATTCCTGCCGAATTATGGATAGATGAAATAGAAGCGTATTAACCAAAGACAATCGACAAATATTGTTCGAAAAGCTTTGAGTTTATAAAATAAAGGGGAGCAAGACTCCCCTCTCAACAAAATCACCCACGCTACAGATTAAACTCTAGCGTGGGTGATTTTCATATTTATAAGGGTTTTAATACCCTCCTATGGTCGGATATAAACCGGATTAAATGAGTCCTTTGGCAGAAAGATAACGTTCTGCTTCCAAAGCAGCTTTACAACCACTTCCCGCAGCCGTAATAGCCTGACGATAATGCGGATCGGCAACATCTCCTGCCGCAAAAACTCCGGGAACTTTTGTACGGGGACTATCACCTTCCGTGATGATATAGCCCACTTCGTCCGTATCAACGTATTCTTTAAAGATTTCAGTATTCGGTTGATGTCCGATAGCCAGGAAGAAACCGTCGATAGGCAAGCTATAACGTTCTTCATCCGGTTCACCCCAACGTTTCACCAGGTTTACACCCTCTACGCCATTGTCACCAAACAAACCAACTGCATTGTGTTCAAAA
>ERZ1673703.775-NODE-775-length-33247-cov-6.450922_pt1 | contig 33247 bp, 25 predicted proteins | sample MGYA00580233_ERZ1673703 | MGnify/ENA primary metagenome ERZ1673703 (study PRJEB41218, sample SAMN15661748) | gut metagenome | host: Homo sapiens | place: Canada: London | collected 2015-08-20/2019-03-30 | study: EMG produced TPA metagenomics assembly of... | reverse complement strand
GCGTAACCCCTAGAAACGGTTGCCGCGGAAGCCGCCGCCGTTGCGGCCGCCACGATCGCCACCGCGACCGCCGCGGTCGTTACCACGGTTGCCGCCAAAGCCGCCACGGTTGCCACCGCGATCGCCATAGCCACCACGGTTGCCGCCAAAGCCGCCGCGACCGCCACGGTCGCCGCCACGGTCACCAAAGCCGCCACGGCCGCCACGATCGCCACCGCGACCGCCGCGGTCGCCACCACGGCCACCACGATCGCCAAAGCCGCCGCGACCGCCACGGTCGCCGCCACGACCACCACGGTCGTCACGGCCGCCGCGAGGACCGCGATCCTCGTCCAGGCCCATGGCGACGAGCGGAGCGATAACCTTATCGAGAGCGGCCATCAGCTCGGTGGCCTCCTCGTAAGAAAGCTCGGGCAGGAGCTTCTCCTTCTTGTTGGCAAGCTCGACCAGGCCCTCAGCGGCATCCTCGGCAGCGAAGACGACGATCTTGCGCATATCGCCCTCGGCGTCGTCGATGCGGCCGACCAGATCGGCAGCCTCGGCCTCGGCCATCAGGCCATCGAGCTCACGGAGGCGCATGCCCAGCAGGTCGGACATTTCCTTCTGCTCCATCTTGGGCTTGAGGTCAAGAAGCTTGATGGCGCGCTCGATGTTCGCCATGCGCTCGGCCTTGGCCTCCTCCTCCTTGGAAATAGCAAAGCGACGGCTACGCAGCAGGCGGGCGGCCTTCTGCATCTTGTCCATCAGCTCTTCGTCATCGTAATCAACGGCGGCCTCGACAACCTCGGCCTCCTCCTCGGCGGAAACCTCGTCAGCAGCCTCAACCTCGGCAGCTTCGGTCTCCACGGTCTCGACTGCCTCAACCTCGGCAGCCATGGTCTCGTTCTCGGTCTCGTTCATGATCTCTTCGTTCTCGGACATGAGACTCCTTCTTAGCCCTCTCGGGCATCATCGCCCCATTCGCGGGGCCCGTCGCGCACTCTTTGCGCTTTAAACATTCATGCCTCTCGGCAAAACGTCCATTAGTTTATGGTGTTGCCATCCAATCTAGCTGCAGAATCTATGTGCACACATTAATGCGACATGTGCGACTCGCGACGAGCGTACACCAGCGACGTCGCGAACCCGACCACGGCAATCACAGCCGCCACACGCACGGCAGTTGCAAATCCAATCGCCTGGGCAACGTCGGTCGCAGCGCCAGCCGCGCCGGCAGTCGCCGCAGAACTCGAGAGCAGACCGATAAACAGCGATGGGCCAAACGATGCGGCAATCATGTTCCACGTGTTAAGCAATGCCGTTCCGTGGGGATGCTCAGCGGCAGGCAGCGTCTCCAAGCCGGCCGTTTGCGAGGGGCTCAGCACCAAACCGACTCCGGTATACACCACAACGGTCAGCGCCACAACGACGCCGATGTTCATACTTGCCGCCGTCATCGAGATGGCAGTCTGCCCCACGGCAATCAGGGCAAAGCCGACCGGCAGCAGCGGCCATGCGCCACGGGCGTCCATCACGCGTCCGCCCACAATCGAGGTCACGGCGTTGCAGGCAATCGCCGGCAAAATGAGCAAGCCCGCAATAAGTGCGGTCATGCCGTATGCGCCCTCAAAATAGAGCGGCAACAAAACGCTCATCGAGAACGTCGTCATCATCGACACCACCACAAGCAGGCACGCGGGCCAAAAACGAACGCTCGCCATGGGATGCACGTTAAGCACCGGATGCTCGAGCTTGAGCTGACGGGCCGCAAACAGGCCGAGCAGCACAATGGCGGCGAAAAGCGCCACGATGCCGGCAATCGGATTGGTCGAGAACTCGCCTACGGAATGCACGAATGCCGTAATGCCGGCAGCGAGCAAAACAACCGACAGAATATCAAGCGTGGTGCTCGAGCGCTCTCCGACATTCTGAACAAGCTTAACGCCCGTCGCAGCGACCACAATGCCGCCCACCAGCGGCACTACAAACACCGCCCTCCAGCCGAACAACGTGCACATAAGACCGCTGATTACGGGTCCAAACGCCGGCCCTAGCGTAATGCAGGCACCGCCCAGGCTCAGATACAGACCGAGCTTCTCGCGCGGAGCGCAAGACAGCACCACGTTCATCATGAGCGGGAACAAGATGCCCGATCCCGCAGCCTGCAAAATACGGCTTGGCAGCAAAACGCTAAATGACGGAGCGAACAGGCACAGGACTTCGCCGGCGACCATACATCCGCATGCGAAAAACAGCAGCTTGCGCGTCGAGAAACGGCCGGACAGGAAGGCCATGATGGCCGTAAAGATCGACGTCACGATCATGTAGCCCGAGACGAGCCACTGCGCCGTGGTAGCACTCACCGAAAAGGCTGCCATAATGTCGTGCAACGCCACGTTAATGATGTTCTCGTTAAACGCAGCAACAAAAGCTGCAACATACATTACGACGAGAATTGCCGAGGTTGTCGACGGTGATTGAGTTTGCTTTTGGGATTTGGTCCCCATGCATTTCCTTCCTCTTGAAACGACAGTCGCATCGCCCCAGAGGAACAGTCCAGGGCGAAAATGAGCCCTAGACTTACGCCAGACGCCGTACACGACGAGTCTGGCAACATGGTCCAACATCGAAAGATTGTAACGCGGACGCGCGGCTTTCCTTCCGCGCTATTATTAAAAGTCCACGAAAGCATGAGACATGAGGAGCCCGCCATGATTAAGCCCATCATGAAATCCGAGTTCTTTTTACGCCTGCCTTCCGAAGACGCGGGACCCGACGATGCCGCGACCGGGCAGGACCTCCTGGATACGCTCCACGAGCATGAGCACGAGTGCGTGGGCCTCGCCGCCAACATGATCGGCGTGCGCAAACGCACCATCTGCGTAAAGGACGGCAACAGGACACTCCTGATGTACAACCCGCAAATTCTTGAGCAGGTCAATGCCTATCAGACGAGCGAAGGATGCCTCTCGCTGATCGGCGAGCGTCCCTGTACCCGCTATCGCCGCATTAAGGTTGAGTATTTGGACGAGAACTTCGTCCACCGCATCAAAAACTTCTCGGGCTACACCGCCGAGATCATCCAACACGAAATCGACCACTGCAACGGCATCGTGATCTAGTTCCGCGAACCAAGGAAAATGATCTGTTTTCCTCCGTCCCTAATGGACCATGGTAACGCCGCAGGCTGAGCACACGACAGCGAGCGAGCCGCATTTGCGCCAAGGTGACGTGAAATGAGAGGGCGCTGACCTTCTGGTCGCGCCCTCGAAATTGAACGTCAGATTGGCGTGAATGCGGCTCGCGCAGCGTCAAGCGGTCCGCCGTTCGGTAGAACGGCGGAACTAATTAGCTCTGGCGGTAATGGTCAAAGAAGTCGGCGAGGTCTTCGAGCGACTCTTTGAGCACTTCCATGCGCGGCAGGTACACGATGCGGAAGTGATCGGGCTCAGCCCAGTTGAAGCCGCCGCCGCGCGTAATCAGGATCTTCTTCTCGTGCAGCAGGTCAAGGGCGAATTGCTCGTCATCGGTGATGTTGAACTTCTTCACATCCATCTTGGGGAAGATGTAGAACGCCGCACGCGGCTTAACCACCGAGATGCCGTCAATCTTGTTGAGCGCCTCATACACAAAGTTGCGCTGCTCGTAGACACGGCCGCCGGGACGGATGTAGTCGTTGACCGACTGATGGCCACCGAGTGCCGTCTGAACGATCGACTGAGCCGGCACGTTGGAGCACAGGCGCATATTAGAGAGCATGTTGACGCCCATGATGAAGTCGCTCATGCAGCGCTGGTTGCCCGAAAGCACCATCCAGCCAATACGATAGCCCGCAATCATGTGCGACTTGGACAGACCGCTAAAGGTGACACAGGGCAGATCGGGGGCGAGCGAGGCAATCGAGACGTGCTCATAGCCGTCCATGCACAGGCGGTCGTAAATCTCATCGGCAAAGATCATCAGCTGATGCCTGCGTGCAATCTCGACGATGCCCTCGAGCACCTCGCGCGGATAGACAGAACCCGTGGGGTTGTTGGGGTTGATGATGACGAGGGCTTTGGTCGCGCTCGTGATCTTGGACTCCATATCCTCCAGGTCGGGATACCAATCCGCCTGTTCATCGCACAGATAATGTACGGGATGACCGCCAGCAAGGGTTGCGCACGCCGTCCAGAGCGGATAGTCGGGGCTGGGGATCAGAATCTCGTCGCCATTGTCGAGCAGCGCGTTCATCGAAAGCTGAATGAGCTCGGACACGCCGTTGCCCGTGTAGATATGCTCCATCTGAACGTTGGGCAGGCCCTTGATCTGCGAATACTGCATGATCGCCTTGCGCGCGGAGAACAGGCCACGCGAGTTGGAATAGCCTTCGCAGTCGGGCAGCTGCTGGCGCATGTCCTTGATGACCTCATCGGGCGTGCGGAAACCGAAGGGCGCCGGGTTGCCGATATTGAGCTTGAGGATGCGCTCGCCCTCGTCCTCCATACGGGCGGCCTCGTCGACGACGGGACCGCGCACGTCATACAGGACGTTATCGAGCTTGGTGGATTTAGAAAAAGTACGCATGGTGGTGCTCCTTGCAATTTGAGCTGAGGGATGGGGTTCGGGCTTGGAATCGTTGCGGGGTGATGATGCCTCGCCTTGATCGGCGTCGCCGGCAAGCAGCCAGGTAACATCGACCTCCAGAATACGGGCGAGCAGCTCAGCCACATCGCGCCGCGGGATCGTCTTGCCGCTCACATATTGGCTCATCTGACTCTTGCCGAGTTTTTTGCCGAGCATCTCCGATGCGCGGATCACGTCCGACTGGCGAACGTCGCGATCGGACATAGCCTGTCGCAGGCGATCGCTAAACGTCTCTTGGGCCACTAGAACCTCCTTGTTGGCAAAGTTCAATTTATAGAACACGAATTGAACCATGGTTCAATTTAGCAAGCAGTATAACGCGGCGCTTCATTCGAAAGTTCAATTTCATAAGAAAATGTATCGGACTCCGAGATCTGCCCAAAGCAAACAATGGCGTGTACACGTTTAGAGGTATTCGAGAAAACGGGCGGCGGCAAGCGAAACGTCAGCCGTGCGATATATCGCATTGATCTGCCGATGGGGATGTCCCTCGAGCGAACGCACGGCAACATCGAACTGACAACGGCGCAAGATGAGCGCGGGAAGAATGCTCACGCCCAAGCCGTCCTCGACCATAGCCATAATCGCATAATCATCCCAGGTCGACAGTTTTGAGCGCACCGCCAGCCCCGCCCGACGGAACAGCGGCGTAATCTCGTCATCGGTGCCGCGTTCTAGCAGAATAAACTGCTCGTTGGCTAAATCGGCAAGAGAAACGACCTCCGCCGTGGCAAGCAAAGAATCTGCCGGCACTACCGCCATCAACTCGTCGCGCACCAAAGACCGCGATGCCATGCCGTTTTCTCGTGGCTCACGCGGGATAAAGCCCAGGTCGCAGCGGCCTTCCGCCACCCATTGCTCAATCTCGGAGTAATCACCCATCAGCAGCTCGTAATCGACATCCGGATGATCGGCGCGAAAGCGCGCAATCACCGGCGGCAGCACGTGGGTCGCCACACTCGAAAACGTACCGATGCAGATTTTACCGCGCATGAGCCCGCGCATCTCATCCACCCGTCGCTGCAAGCGAGTGAATTCCTCGCAGAGCGCCTCGACAGCCGGCATGACCTGCCGCCCGTCGGCAGAAAGCACTACGCCCTCGCGACTGCGGTCGAGCACCTTAAAGCCCCAATCGGCCTCAAGATCGGCCACCATACGGCTCACGCCCGACTGCGAATAGCTCAGCCGCTCGGCGGCGCGCGTAAAACTGCCGGCGCGCACGGTCTCGAGCAGCACCTGCATCTTTTGGATATTGGTCTCCACGGCACGTCCCCACCCTTGCATGAGTTTTTGTCATGTTTTCCATGCATTATATTCGCTTTTCTTCTATTGCCAGTTCACGCATAGTGAACATGTTCGGATATAGAGGGGATGTCAGCGCATGAACAACGGACTGTTTACGTACTTAGCAGCATTGCTATTGTTTGGCTCCAACGGCATCATCGCCGCCGCCATCGCACTGCCGAGCTCCGATATCGTGCTACTGCGCACGTTTTTGGGCGCCCTCTCGCTTGTCACTATCCTTGCCATCACCCAACGCCATAAGTTGCAGGCGCCATCTCGCCCCCGCGAAGCCGCAGCCCTCCTCCTCTCGGGAGCCGCGCTGGGCGCCAGCTGGATTTTTCTGTTCCGCGCCTACCAGACGATCGGCGTCGGCGTATCCTCGCTGCTGTACTACTGCGGCCCCATCATTGTCATGGCCCTCTCGCCATTTATCTTTGGCGAAAAACTGACCGGCGGCAAAATCGCCGGGTTTATCGCCGTCGCCTGCGGTGCTTTTCTCATTGCAGCACAAGGTCTAGGCGGCAATATGCCCATTGCGGGTATCGTCTGCGGTATCGCCTCGGCATTTTGCTATGCGCTGATGGTCATCGCTAGCAAGGGTGCGCCACACATCGAAGGCCTCGAGAACTCCACGCTCCAGGTGAGCGCCGCCTTTGTGACCGCGCTGGTCCTCACGCTCATCACGCAGGGCGCTCCCTCATTCCTGTCCGCCAGCGTCGCCGCCAGTATTGATTGGCGCGCCGTCGTCATGCTCGGCGTCGTCAACACCGGCATTGGTTGCCTGCTCTACTTTAGTGCCGTCGCCAAGCTGCCCGTCCAGACCGTCGCGGTCGTCGGCTACCTCGAGCCGCTTTCGGCCGTCGTGTTCTCGGCCGTCCTTTTGGGCGAAGCCATAACACCGGTCCGCCTGATGGGCGCCGCGCTTATCATCGGCGGCGCGATTTTTTGCGAACTCGCCGGCAAACGCGCAAACGCCAAGGCTGGCATCGCCCAGACAGTACGTGCTTAAAAGCCCCTGCTTTGAAATGCTACCTGCGTAGATAAATAATCCCCAGCTGAGGATTATTGTCTAAAATAACCTGATGTGCCAAACTGCTCTTGTATGTATAAAGACGGCATAAAGATTATCTGTCCTAAACAGATAACCGGATGTCTAAGGGAGTCCACGTGGCACACAACAAACTGGAGGCAAGCCCCCAAGACCAGCGTGGTCAAGGCGGGCACGGAGCCATCCCCCTCTCCGCTGGCATGCTGCTTGTAACGCTCGGCGTCGTCTATGGCGACATCGGCACGAGCCCCATGTACACCATGAAATCAATCGTCGCCAACAACGGCGGCATCGGTACCGTCAGCGAGGACATGATCCTGGGCGCGCTTTCGCTCGTCATCTGGACCATGACACTCGTGACCACGGTCAAGTACGTGGCAATCGCCATGAAGGCCGACAACCACAACGAAGGCGGCATCTTCGCCCTGTTTAGCCTGGTGCGAAAAGTGGCACCATGGCTGATCCTACCTGCCATGATCGGCGGCGCGGCGCTGCTCGCCGACGGCATCCTCACTCCCGCGGTCACGGTCACCACAGCCATCGAGGGCCTGCGTACCATCGAGTGGGGCCACGCGCTGCTTGGCGACGGCCAGACCAACGTCATCATCATCACCATCATCATTATCTGCGGCCTGTTTGCCATGCAGCGCGCCGGTACCTCGTCGATCGGCAAGCTGTTCGGCCCGCTCATGACGCTGTGGTTCCTGTTCCTGGCAGGCGCCGGCCTGTTCAACATGCTCGGCAACCTGTCCATCCTACGCGCGCTCAACCCCATCCGCGGCATCATGTTCCTGTTCTCGCCCATCAACCACTCGGGCATCATGGTGCTCGGCTTCGTCTTTCTGTCGACGACCGGCGCCGAGGCCCTCTACTCGGACATGGGCCACGTGGGCAAGGCTAACATTTACGCATCCTGGCCATTCGTAAAGGCGGCCCTCATCCTTAACTATCTGGGTCAGGGCGCTTGGCTGCTCGCCAACAGCTCCAACCCCCAGATGCTCGCGATGGATATCGTTAACCCGTTCTATATGATGCTTCCCGAGCCCCTGCGCCCCTTTGCCATTGTGCTTTCGGCCGTGGCGGCCATCATCGCCTCGCAAGCGCTCATAACCGGCTCGTTCTCGCTGGTATCCGAGGCTACGCGCCTCAACCTTATGCCGCACCTGCGCATCCACTACCCCAGCGACACCAAGGGTCAACTCTATATTCCGCTCGTCAACAACATCATGTGGGTCGGCTGCATCTTCATCGTGCTGCTGTTCCAAAACTCCGAGCGCATGGAGAGCGCCTACGGCCTCGCCATTACCGTAACCATGCTCATGACCACGACGCTTTTGACGAGCTACATCGCCGGCATCCTCAAGCACAAGCTGGGTGCCTGCGTCTTCGCCCTGCTCTTTGGTGCCATTGAGCTGTGCTTCTTCGCTTCGTGCCTCACTATGTTCTTTGACGGCGGCTACGTCATGATCTTCCTGGCCGCGCTGCTGTTTGGCCTTATGTATGTGTGGCGCCGCGGCACCGCCATCGAGCGCACGCAAACGATCCTGCTGCCCGTCTCCAAGTACATCGATCAGCTCAACCGCCTGCGCAACGACGAGACCTATCCCGTGCTCGCTGACAATCTGGTATTTCTCACCAACAGCCCCGACCCGCTCACGCTCGACCGCGACGTGCTCTATTCCATCCTGGACAAGCACCCCAAGCGCGCCAAGGCATATTGGTTCATCAACGTGCACGTTACCGACGAGCCCTATACGCACGAATATTCCGTTGAGACCTTTGGCACAGACTTCCTGTTCCGGGTGCGCTTGGACCTGGGCTTTAAGGTCAATCAGCGCATCAACGCCTACCTGCGCCAGATCGTTGGCGACCTGATGGCATCGGGTGAGTTGCCGCCGCAGCATCACACCTACTCTATCTACGAGACACGCGGCAACGTGGGCGACTTCCGTTTTTGCATGCTGCGCAAGATGCTTGCCCCCGAAACGGACATCAACCGCAACGACCATCGCGTCATGGCCATCAAGTACGCCGTCCGCCGCGCCTGCGGAAGCCCGGCACGTTGGTATGGTCTCGAGAACTCGGCCATCATCATTGAGTACGTACCGCTCTTTGCCCGCATGCGTCCGGCAGTCAAACTCATTCGCACCCAGGTGCCGCTCGAGATCCTGATCGAAGAGGCCGAGGAAATGGAAGTCGACATCTTCTCGGACGACCTGGTCAACGGCAACGAAGCCGGCAAGAGTATGAACGTCGATCCCACCGAGTTGCTCGAGAGCGTCGCCGATACGCCCGAGCAACAGCAACTCGACGGACTCGAAAGCACCCAGCTCAACGACGCCAACTTCTAACACGCCACCAGCCATTGACGACAACGGTCCCGCATCTCATGGGAGATGCGGGACCGCTTTGCATTGCAGTAAAGCTAACGGCTACGAACGACGCGGCTCGGGAACCACGAGCCTATCGGGGCTCGCGCCCTCGGCATCCATCAGGCTCACGTAGCGAATCGACGGATCCCCATACATCGCGTAGTAATAATTGCCCGTGCGCGCGCTAAAGCATCCGGTATAGATAGTCTTCTCGAACTTGCCATCGCCCATCCTGGACGCCCCCTCAATCATCACCACGCCCTCGAGTGAACGGAACATGCGGACGACGTTTTCGGTCTCGCTCTCCTTTTGCGGGTAATTGGCATTGAGGTACGCCGCCTTTACAAAACGGCTCGGCGAATAGCAGTCACCCGGAATACCGCGCATGCCGGCACCCGCGCCATAGGGCTTGAGCTCGGCGCCACGCCATGTCGCCGTCTGCGGAAAATCGCTTGTGGCCGTGATATAGGTGCGCAGGTTTTCCATGTGCCACGGGAAGGTGGGCTGATTGGCAAGGGTGTCGACCGGATCGTCGTATACATGCAGGCCGTCAGCCATCATCTCGACCACGATGCTGCGCTGGCTGTCGCCGATAATCCAATGGAGCAGCGACACGCCCAGCCCCTCTCCTGCAGATTTGGCAACAATCACCGTGTCGCGCAGCGCGGCCTCGACCTCATCGACCGTCGAGAACGTCGCTGCCACCCACAGGGGAAACTCATAGGCCGCGATATTGGTCTTTCCATCAACCGGCCCCTCGGCATACTCGGCATAACCCGGGAAATTGAGGCCCGCCACGGCGAGGCCCGCATCGTTGCCGCAATCGAAGAACATAGGGTAGTTCTTGTAATCGATGCACATACCGATCACCGCGTGTGCCGCTGTCGCGTCGTCGATAAACGAATACGGAATGTGAAACCCGCGCGGCATCACGCGAACCTGTTGGCCGTAGTCAAAGCTCCAGTCGAGGTTGCGGCCCAGATACATGTGACCAGAATTATCGGTAAATCGAATACTCGTACACATAGCGCCTCCTAGCTTTACGTTCCTGCTAAGTTCATTGTCTCCAAACAAAAAGGCGCTAAACACAAAAGCCCGGACATGACAACAACGTCATACCCGGGCTATTCAAGCAGGATAAACTCAACCAAGTTAACCCCGCAGGTCGTCTAAGGGGTCAAAGTGCCGCAGATTGCCACGAAAGAGGAGTGAAGCGTACTTAAGGTACGCGAGCGACGATTGAGCGGCAAGGTGCGGTGCTTTGATCCCCTTAGACCAACTTGCCGAGACAGTGGTCGATCATATGCTGGATCATCTGTGCCTCAAAGCCCGCGTAGTCGCGACGGCACTCCTTCATCTTGCCGTCGACGATCACGTCATAAGCGACCTTGCACTTGATGTAGCGCGTGGACTTGGTGACCTCCTCGTGCGTCAGGCAGCTCTCCTCCATCTTGCTGGCGCCCAGGCCAAACACCAGACGGGGGTTGTAGAGCACGTGGGGCTCGCCGGCGTCGTCCAGATAGACGCAGACCTTCTTGGTAACGCCAATCTGGTTGGCGGCAAGGCAGCCGGCATCGTCGAGCGACTTGATGGTATCGATCAGGTCCTGTGCCACCGACTCATCCTCGACGGTCGCAACCTCGCAACGCTGGGACAGAATAGCCTCGTCGTGGCAAAGCTCTTTAATCATACGTTCCTCCATAGGGGTCGTTGTAACCGCTTAAGTATACGGTACCCACACATTTTCATGCGAAAAATACCGTCCGGCTGCTACAAAGCGCCGAACATCAACATGCGAGGAACAACAGCGTCGTAAAGGGGCTATAGTGGGTGAGTTCGTGTCAATCGGCCTAAACTCGGGGCCGAACAAGGAAAGGGTATGCATGGACGAACTATTTCACGTCAGTGAGCGCAAGTCCACAATCGGGACCGAACTTCGCGCTGGACTGACAACATTCCTGGCGATGGCCTACATCATCGCCGTCAACCCCGCGGTGCTCTCGGGCGCTGGCATCGATGCGGGAGCGCTCGCCTGCGCCACCTGCCTGGGCGCCGGCATCATGACCATCTGCATGGGCATCTTCGCCAACCGCCCGCTCGCCTGCGCATCGGGCTTAGGCGTCAACGCGATGATCGCCGGAATCACCACCACCGTCTGCGGCGGTGACTGGCACGTGGCCATGAGCGTCATCTTCCTTGAGGGCGTCGTCATCTTGCTGCTCGTGCTTTGTGGCCTGCGCGAGGCCATCATGGACGCCATCCCGGTTGTCCTGCGTCACGCCATCTCGGTGGGTCTGGGCCTGTTCATCGCCATGATTGGCCTGTGCGATGCCGGCATTATCACCGCTGGCGCCGGTACACTCGTCGGTCTGGGCGACATCACCTCCCCCACCTTCATCGTCGGCATCATCTCCATCCTGGTGACAGTCGCCCTCGCCTGCCGCAACGTCCCCGGCTCGCTGCTCATCGGCATCGTCGTCGCCGTCATCGCCGGTATCCCCCTAGGTGTGACCCAGGCTCCGACCGGTATCATCGCCCCGCTCGATTTCTCGAGCATCGGTGGCCCCATCGCCGACGCCGGCGGCGTGCCTGCCATCGTCAAGGTCCTTACCGACCCCGCGCTCCTCGTCATCTCGTTCTCGCTGCTCATGAGTGACTTCTTCGACACCATGGGCACCGCGATGGCCGTGGCCAAGCAGGGCGAGTTCCTCACCGACGACGGCAACGTCGAGAATATCAAGGAGATTCTGATCGTCGACTCCGCCGCCGCTGCTGTGGGCGGTTTCATGGGCGTCTCCTCCATCACCACCTTCGTCGAGTCCACCTCTGGTGCTGCCGACGGTGGCCGCACGGGCCTCACCTCCGTCACCACCGGCGTGCTGTTCATTCTCGCCGCGTTCTTCTCCCCCATCGTCACCATCGTTTCCAGCGCCGCCACCTGCGGTGCTCTGGTCTACGTCGGCTACCTCATGATGAGCGAGGCCTCCGAGATCGACTGGTCCGACGTGTCGCAGGGTTTCCCGGCGTTCATGATTGTCGCCGGCGTGCCCTTCACCTACTCCATCTCTGCCGGCATTGGCCTGGGCTTTATCGCCTACGTGATCGTCGCACTCTTTAAGGGCGAGGCCTCCAAGATCAAGCCGCTCATGTGGATCGCAGCCCTTGCCTTCCTCGTCTACTTCTTTGTGGCGTAACAGCATAGTCTGCTAAAGCAAAACAACAAGGCGCGGAGTCGCATCGAGCGGCTCCGCGCTTTTCTTTTAAAGCCAGGCAACGCACGGACGCGCGATACATTGCTTCCCAAGTTTTGGACATTTTGCCCTCCAAACGGCACTACCGCCGGCTACATCCTGCAGATATGCCGGGCTTAATCGCATAGGCCCTATGAGGATGGGAGTAACCATGGCCGCCTTGTTCACGACCCCCAAGCGCAATGACAAAACCTCTGGAGCCCATTTTGTCGAGCCCGACGTGCGCCGTCGCACGCTGCTCGCACACGGAAGCTGGCGTCGCGTGACGCGCCGCATCGTCTGCGGCCTGACCTGCGCGCTCACGGTGAGCTCGTTGCTCATGCCGAGTGTCTCGCTCGCGGCGGAGTAGGTGGACGTCGGCGGCGTCCGCCACGAAGCGGCCGCGGGGCCCGCGGGAGACGCCGCCGGCACCTGGTCATGGGATGGCGCCGATGACATGAAGCTCAACGGCTATAACGGCGGCGTGATCGAGGCCGCTGGCAAGCTCAACATTGCCTACGAGGGCAAGAACACCGTGAAAACCGAGCCCGATTACACCGGAGCCGCCATCAAAGCGCAGAAAGGCACTAGTCAGGAAGCAGAGCTGAACATAACGAGCTCGAATAGCTCGGATGAGCTCAATGTGACAGCCGAGTCCGATGCAATTAAATCCACAGGCGACCTCTCCATTTCGGGTCCAGGCACTGTGAACACCACAAGCACTACTTCCGACGGAATTGAGGCAAAGGGCGATCTCTCTATCACGGGCTCGGGCACCGTGAATGCAGCGGGCGGTACCGAAGGCATCCAATCCAAGGGCAAGACCACCATCGATTCCTCTGGCACAGTGATCGCTAAAGGAGGCGAAGGTTACGGCGTCGCCGCGGGCAGTGACCTGATCATCAAAGGCGGTGGCAAGGTAGAAGCAAGCTCGATAGAAGAAGCGGCGATTTGGGCTGACGGCAACATCGACATCTTGGGCGGCAGCCAGGTTAAGGCAAACTCCGAGGGAGATCTTGCCGTCGACACTGAGGGCAGTCTCGCGGTCACGAACGCCTCCCTTGACGCAAGCGGTGTTGAATATGGTGTCTATGCCTACAAGGGCGTTACGCTCGATCACGCGACCGTAACGGTCCGTACAAGCGCGAACGGCGGCCAGGCCATCGCCCTCATCACTGACGGGGGCGACATCGTCATCAAGAACGGTTCCATCGTGGACGCGTTCGCGGAAGGCAAATTCTCGGTTGCAATCTCAACCAGAAACCACCAGTCAAACGTCGCTGGCGGCCACATCTACATCAGCGACTCCGTTGTTAAGGCTATAGCCCGCTATGTCGAGTCCGATAGCGACGGCCCCGATCACTACAGCAACGACCAAAGCGGCGTGGTCATTCCCGAGCATAGGGGCGTGAACATCGGCATCTTTGCCCGGACCGAGGAGGGCATCACGCCCGCGACCATCTCGATTGTCCGCAGTAAGGTCACAGCTGAGGGAGACACGGCGGCAATCTTCGCCCTTGCCACGAGCGCGGACGGCGAGACCATCGGCACCATCGAGATCGAAGGCGCTCCCATCCAGACGCCCACAGGCGGCAAGATCATTGGCTATCGCAACAAGGAAGAACTCGACGACGGCATCTTCTACGAGGTGGGTCAAACCATCGGCACGGGCGACGCTGTGATCGACTCCCCCTATAACGAAGCTGTCGCCAAGAGCACGGTCATCGCGCCTCCCGAGGAGATCAAACCCGAGGAAAAGCCCGGCGAGACCAAGCCCAAGGGCTCCAAGTCCGAGGGCACGAAGACGACCAAGACCGTTGCGGTTGCAGCCACGGGAGCCAAGACCACCGGCAAGCTCGCGGCAACCGGCGACACCTCGGGTGCGGCCATCGTGGCAACCGCCCTTGCAGGAACAGCCGCCATCGCCGCGGGCGCCGTGGTGAGCCGCAAGCGCTCGTAAACACTTTTTCGCACGGGACGGGTGGATCGCGGCCCTTGCCTTCCTCGTCTACTTCTTCGTAGCGTAAGGGCAAGGCTGCAAAAGCTGAACAATAAAGCGCGGAGTCGCCATGCGGCCCCGCGCTTTTCTTTTAGCGCCGGTCCCTGCGCCGGCGTGCGGCCTATTTCTCCCCCATTTTGGCCATTTTGCCCTCCAAACGGCACTACCGCCGGCAATATCCAGCAGATACGCTGAATCTAGTCGTATAGGCCCTATGAGAACGGGAGCAACCATGGCAGCCTTGTTCACGACCCCCAAACGCAATGACACTACCGCCGGAACCCATGTTGCCGAACCCGACGTTCGCCGTCGCATAGGACTCGCGCACGGCAGCTGGCGCCGCGTGACGCGCCGCATCGTCGCGGGCGCCGTGTGCGCGCTCACGGTGAGCTCGCTGCTCATGCCGAGCGTCTCGCTCGCAGCGGAATGGGTCAAGGTCGGCGGCAACAAGTACAACACCGCGGCGAGCGACGAGGCCGGTACCTGGTCGTGGGACGGCGCCGACGACTTGAAGCTCAACAACTATAACGGCGGCGAGATCCAGGCCGCAGGCAAGCTCAACGTGAATTACTCGGAAACCAACATCGTCACTGCCGAATGGATCGAAAGCATCAACGTTTCTCATGGCACTAACGAGAATGCCGAGCTCAATATCCAAGGCGACGAGGGCGGCACGCTCAGCGTGACATCTACTGAGGACGCTATCCTCTCCACGGGTAATATCAACATCGACGGAGCCGGATCCGTCAACGCCACGAGCACTGGGTTTGATGCCATCAATGCCGGAGGTGATCTCGCTATCAAAGGTTCGGGCAACGTCAACGCCACGGGTGCATCGGATGGCATCAGGGCAAACGGCAATATCACGATTGACGACAGCGGAGCCGTCACCGCCAGGGCTACCAAGGACAAGGGTATTGGAGCCGACAAGAACCTCACCATCAAGGGTGGCGGGACGGTCGAGGCAAGCTCAGCCGATGGTGAGGCCCTTTGGAGCGGCGGTAATATCAACATCTCGGACGGCAGCCAGGTCAAGGCAAGCTCCGAGAAAGACGCTGCCGTCGAGGCCAAGGGCAGCCTCGCAGCCACAAACGCCTCCCTCAACGTAAACGGTGTTGAATATGGCGTCTATGCCCACAAGGGCATCACCCTCGACCATGCAAACGTGACGGTCCGTGCAAGTAAAGGCAGATACGGTGGCGCCAACGCCCTCTTCACCTACCAGGACGACATCGTCGTCAAGAACGGCTCCACCGTGGACGCGTTTGCGGAAGGCGAGGTTTCGGCTGCATTCTCCACCAGAAACGATCGACCCAACGAGAAGGGCGGCCACATCTACATCAGCGACTCCGTTGTCAAGGCCATAGCCCGCTATGTCGAGAACGGCGACGGCCCCATCCCCTACAGCGAAAACCAAGATGGCGAGACGAGGCGCGAACCCCAAGGCGAGAACATCGGCATCATCGCCCAGACCAGCGAGGGCGTCACACCCGCAGTCATCTCGATCATCCGCAGCAAGGTAACGGCCGAAGGAGATACAGCGGCAATCTTTGCCCGTGCCATGAGCGCTGACGGCAAGACAATCGGCACCATCAAGATTGAGAACGCCGCCATCCAGACGCCCGAAGGCGGCAAGGTCATTGACTATCGCAAGCTCCGTGACGGCATCTACGAGGCAGGCCAGGCCATCGGCACGGGCGACGCCACGGTCGACTCCCTCTATATCAAAGCAGTCGCCAAAAGTACGACCATCGCACCTCCCGAGGTAGCCAAGCCGGAAGACCCCAAGCCCGACGAGACCAAGCCCGCAGAAAGCAAGCCCGCGGAGTCCAAACAGAACCCCAAGCCTGAGGGCTCAAAGCCGACCAAGGCCGTTGCGGCTTCAACCACGAAAGCCAAGACTACCGGCGTGCTCGCGGCAACCGGCGACACCTCGGGTGCGGCCATCGTGGCAACCGTCCTTGCGGGAACAGCCGCTATCGCCGCAGGCACCATGGCGAGCCGTAAGCGTTCTTAAACGCCTCTGCGCACATGGCAGCTCCCGCGAAGGCCCCGAGCCCCAGCACCGTTTAACAACGCCACCGCCGAGCTCCCCTCCGGCGGTGGCGTTTTCCCGTTCGCGCTCGCGCGGCGCGCATGCGATTGTTCTTAATGCAGCCCAACCTGTATGTGCCAGCGTGCGACAATTGGGACTGCCAATATCGCAACACTGAGAGAAGCCTGCCTTGGAAGCGCAAAAGCAGATAACCGTTCATTCGGAACACACGGAAGGTGCGCCCGTCATCTACCTCCCCGTAGTCATGGGCAACGGCGGCGAGGTCTATGACCGCTGCCGAGAGCTCGACTGTCCGCCATTCGCCCTCGTCACCATTGGCGGGCTCGATTGGAATCGCGAGCTGAGCCCCTGGGCATGCGACGGGACCGTACGCGATGCCGAGCCTTTCGGCGGCCAAGCTGCCGATTTTCTTGATGAGCTGCTGAATCAGATAATCCCCCAGGTCGAGTCGTCGCTTCCTCAGCCGCCCACCTGGCGCAGCATTGCCGGTTACTCGCTCGCGGGCCTCTTCGCACTCTGGTCCCTCTGGCAAACCGACGCCTTTGACCGCGCCGCGAGCGCATCGGGGTCGCTATGGTTTCCCGACTTTGTCGACCGTGCCAGCACGGCCCCTTTTGCCGGCAGCCCGCAAGCCGTCTACCTGTCACTCGGCAAAAAGGAAACCAAGACGCCCAACCGCATGATGCGGCATGTACTCGACGACACACGCGCGATGGAAGCGTTGCTCGTCGAGCGCGGCATTCCAACAACGCTGGAGCTCAACCCCGGCAATCACTTTGCCCAAACCGACTTACGCATGGCCCGCGGCATCCACTGGATACTGACACATTAAAAATGGTGCCCACACGCATATACGCATGGGCACCATATCTTGTTTTAGCTGAACGCAGCTGCTACTCAGCAGCCTCCTCAAGCTCGGAGACATCAAACTCAAAGTCGTTACCCGGCAGGATGGCGTTGAGCACAATGCCCACCAGCGAGCCCACGGCAAGACCGGACAGCGAAATGGTCACGCCGCCCAGCTCCAACACGATGGCGCCGGCGGTGCTGTACGCGATGCCGAGCGAAAGCACGAGCACCAGCGCGGCAACCAGCACGTTGCGGTTGTTCTGGAAATCGACCTGGTTCTCGATGAGGTTGCGGACGCCCACAGCGCTGATCATGCCGTAGAGCACGAGCGACACACCGCCGATCACACACGCCGGCATGGCCGCAATGACAGCCGCGAACTTGGGGCAGAACGAAAGCACGATGGCGCAACACGCGGCAATTCGAATTACGCGCGGGTCGAACACGCGCGTCAGGGCGAGCACGCCGGTGTTCTCACCATACGTAGTGTTGGCCGGAGCGCCAAAGAGCGAAGCCAGAATCGTGGCAAGGCCGTCGCCGAGCAGCGTGCGATGCAGACCGGGATCGGCAATGAAGTTGCACTCGCAAGTCGAACCGATAGCAGAGATATCGCCGATATGCTCGATCATGGTCGCGAAGGCCAGCGGCATGATGGTGATGATGGCCGTCGTGGCAAGACCGCTATCGAACTGCGGCCCAAAGAGTGCAAACACGGTGTTGTCCCACACGATGGGCAGACCGACCCACGGAGCGGCGGCAACGCCCGAGAAATCAACCTCGCCGAGCGCAGCCGCAACGGCATAGCTCACCTCAACGCCCAGCAAAATCGGCACGATCTTGACCATGCCACGGCCCCAGATGTTGCAGATGACGATAACGGCAACGCCAATGACAGCCACAAGCCAGTTGGTCTGGCAGTTAGCAATAGCGGAACTTGCCAGGATCAAGCCGATGGAAATGACGATGGGGCCAGTCACCACCGGCGGAAAGAAACGCATGAAACGCTTGGCGCCAAACGCGCGGAAGAGCGCCGCCAGCACCGGATAGAGTAGACCGGCGCAGGCTACGCCCAGGCAGGCGTAGGGCAATAGCTCGGCCTCGCCGTTGGGCGCGATTGCGGCATAGCCTGCGATAAAGGCAAACGATGAGCCCAAAAATGCCGGCACCTTACCGCGCGACAAGAAGTGGAACAGCAGCGTGCCCAAGCCGGCAAACAAAAGCGTCGCCGAAACCGAGAGACCGGTGAGCACGGGCACCAGCACGGTGGCGCCAAACATGGCAAACAGGTGCTGCAGACCGAGCAGGAACATGCGCGGGCGGCCAAGCGACGATGCATCGTAGATGGCATCGGTGACGGCGGGCGTCGAAGACTGGGACATGGATGTCCTTTCGAATGGAAGGGCGATCGGGCATATCGGATAACCTGCCCGAACGATACAATCCGAACCATTGTACGCGATACGCCATGCCTCGCACGCGCCGTCACCTGCGAACGTCACCGCTATTTCCAAACGCGCTCGGCAACGCGCTTGACCAGCGCGATCTTTGCCCATTGCTCGTCCTCGGTCAGCTTGTTGCCAATCTCGCAGCTGGCAAAGCCGCACTGAGGCGACAGATACAGGTTCTCGAGCGGTACGTACTTTGCGGCCTCACGGATGCGCTCGACGATAACATCCTCGTTCTCGAGCTCTGCCGCCTTGGTGGTTACCAAGCCCAGCACGACCTTCTTGCCCGGGGCAACGTACTTGAGCGGCTCAAAACCGCCGGCGCGCGGCGTATCGAACTCCAGGTAAAATGCATCGACATCCTCGTTTGCGAACAGGTACGGCGCGATGGGGTCATAGCCGCCCTCGAAGGCATAGGTGGAGTGGTAGTTGCCGCGGCACACATGCGTGTTGATGACCAGATCGTCGGGCTTGTCCGCGATGGCGGCATTGTTGAGCGCCACGCCCAGCTCGCTTACCTTTTGCAGGTCGACCGGGCTCATGCCGGTTTTGGCGACAAAATCGGTATCGCAGTAGATGCCCCAGGTGCAGTCATCAAACTGGATGTTGCGGCAGCCTGCTGCGTACAGGTCGGCGATCACCGTGCGATAAGCGGCTGCAATGGCGTCGGCAAGTTCCTCATCGGTCTTATAGACAGCGCGCAGGCTCTCCTGCTGGCCATCGCAGCGATCGAGCGTGACCTCAGAGAACGTCTGGATCGGCGCCGGAATGGTCTGGCGTGCGACCTGGCCCTCCTCCTCAAGCGCCTTGACGAACTTAAAATGCTCGACGAACGGGTGGTTCTCGCCGCTAATGGGACCGGTAACCACGGCGGTGTCGGCCGTCGTCTCCTCGTCATGGAACATATAACCCGTGCGTGAGGTGCGGCGCTCAATGCCGTTAAGGCCCCACATAAAATCGAGGTGCCAGTAGCTGCGGCGGAACTCGCCATCGGTGATCACCTGCAGGCCGGCGGCCTTCTGCTTGGCCACCAAATCGCGAATGGCATCGTCCTCGACGGCCTTAAGGCCGGAAGCGTCGAGTTTACCCGCGACATAGGCGGCACGGGCGTCCTTTACAGCCTGCGGACGAAGAAAGCTGCCGACGATATCGGCGCGAAACGGCGCGTTCGGTTGAATCGAAGTGCTCATAGATATCTCCCTTTGCATTGGTTGCTTTACTGGGACAGAGTATGAGCGCTCATATGACCATCGTAAAATATACGTTTATAACAGTTTGATATAGATGTTTCCTATATCAGTCTGGACTGTCATAAAGAGACTTGAACCGTGCGGAGCACAGCAGCCTAGATATGCTGACGAATCGCGTCGATATAGGCCCGACCGTAGCGCGTAAGCGTCGTGTTCTTGCGCGTGATGATGCCAATCTCCATGTACTCGTCCACGTCGAGCGGAATCGAGATAATGCCGGGGCCGTTGAGCTCGTGGCTGATCACGCCCGAGCATACCGTGTAGCCGTTGAGGCCCATGGCCAAATTGAACAACGTCGCACGGTCGCGCACGCGGATATTTTTGCGACGCTCGAACGTCGAGGTCAGCTCCTCGGAATAGTAAAACGAGTTGTAGCTGCCCTGCTCGTAGGACAGGAACGGGTAGTCTTCCAGATCCTCGAGCGTCACGCTGGAGCGGTCCGCCAGCGGATGGTCGGCGCAGACGAAGACATGCGGCGTGGCGCAGAAGAGTCCTTCGAACACGAGCTCGTTGGCCACCAGCATGCGCTCGATGACCTCGCGGTTATGCTCGGATAAGTACAGGATGCCCAGTTCGCTTTTCATATGCGCGACATCCTCGATAATCTCGTGAGTCTGCTCCTCGCGCAGGGTGAAGTCGTAACGCGCGGCATCGAACTCGCGGATCACGTCGACAAACGCGTTGACGGCAAAGGAATAATGCTGGCAGCTCACACTAAAGTGCGGCACCTGCTCGGATGCGCCCTTGTACTTGCCCTCGAGCAGGTCGGCCTGGTCGAGTACCTGGCGCGCATAGCCCAAGAAGGTCTCGCCTTCCTCGGACACAATGACGCCCTTGTTGGTGCGCTCAAAGATGTGCACACCCATCTCGTTTTCGAGATCGCGAATCGACGCGGTAATCGAAGGCTGCGACACAAAGAGACGGCGCGAGGCCTCGGTAATGCTGCCGCATTCGGCAACTTTGACGACATATCTGAGCTGCTGGAGCTTCATGGCTGTCTCCTTAGCTGTTCGCGAAATTCGCGTCGGCTGCACCCTCCTGACGCATAAACGGCGGCATCTCCCCCGTCGCGGCGCAGGCGGCAATCTGATGCAGAGCCCCGGCGACCGCATCATCTGCCGCGGCGCCGATATGCCAGCGCGCGGCAGCCGTGACGGCCTCATTGGCATTGGCGACTGCAACGGAGTTGGGAACGGCATCGATCATGGGCAGATCGTTATCGGAATCGCCAAATACGGCCACCTCGTCGGGCGTCAGGCCCAAGGCGCGCGCCAGCTCCAGCGCAGCGCAGCCCTTGTCCCAACCATCCGGAAGGATGTCGAACAGGCGCACTCGGTTGTTGGGAAACACAAGCGAGAGTTCCGGCACCTCAACGGCAACGCGCTCGCGTAGCTCCGCGAGCTCCTCACGCGAACGGGCACTCCAGATATTCGCCTTAAACACCGGCGCGCCATCGACGACGGGACGACACGGGGCCTCTTCGCCTTTGAGCCACGCATTGCCGCCCGACTCCATAGCGCGACGCACACGCTCGGGATTGCTCGTCACGCAATAGGCATCGTTGCCCCAAAAGTCATCGCCCAGGCTGTAGACTTTTAGAAATGTATCGTCGGTCTCTTGCTCCAGATAGTCAGCCAAACGCATCAGAGCATCGTTGTCGATTGCGCGCGAAGCGACTACTTCGCCGTCGACAAACATCACCTGGCCGTTACAGAACGCACCGGTCGAAAAACACTCGGAACGGTTTTTGAACATCCAGCCCATCGCGGACGGCTGACGACCCGAAACCGGCCCAAAGTGCAGACCCGCCGCCTGCATGGCATGAATACCCTCAATGGCGTAGTCGCTGGCGCCGTCATGCCCGGCTGGAATCAGTGTATCGTCCATATCGGTCAGCACAAGTTTAATCATAAGGCCCCCATTCGTATCGGTCCTACCTATTGTAACGACCTGCCAAAATAAACCTGTCCCTTTTTGGCAGGTGCGCTAGTATAGGGAACAACAGATTCGATGCGGGAGTGCCGGCGGTGCAAACCACAAGGCTGAGAGGGCATGGGGCCCAATCCTTTGAACCTGTCAGTTAATGCTGGCGTAGGGAGCATGCCGCCTTTACAGGGGCGCTGTCTATGCACAGCGCCCCTTTTCTATGCCAAGGAGGCATGTGCAGTGATTGATTCGGAACAGCTTAAGCAACATATGGTCAAGGCCGTAGAGGAAATTCGCGCCACCAATCCGATGGCCGGCTCCATCACCAACACGGTGACGATCGACTTTGTCGCCAACGCACAGCTCGCCGTGGGCGGATCGGCCGCCATGGTCTATCTGCCCGACGAGGGCGAAGCGCTCGTTGCCGGCGGCGGCGCCATCTATCTCAACATGGGCACGCTCTTCCCTATCTACGAGCAGACGATTCCCCGCGCGGCGAAGGCGGCACACGACGCCGGCAAGCCCTGGGTGCTCGATCCGGTGGGCCTGGGTATCGGCAGCCTGCGCACCCAGCTGGTAAACGAGCTCAAGCAGTACAAGCCCGCCATCGTGCGCGGCAACGCCTCCGAGATTATCGCACTCGCCGGCCTGTGGGGTCTTGAGGGCGAGGCGGCCGATCTGAGCCGCGTGCGTGGTGTCGATACCACCGACACGGTCGACGCCGCCCGCGATGCCGCCGTGGCGCTCGCTCGCCACACCGGTGGCGCCGTTGTGGTCTCGGGCGAAGTCGACCTAATCACCGACGGCACGACGGTGGCCAAGTCTCACGGCGGCAGCCCGCTCATGTCCAAGATCACCGGCTGCGGCTGCTCGCAGGGCGGCGTGCTGGCCGTGTATGCCTGCGCCGCCGACCCGTTTACGGCAGCCGTCTGCGGCACCGCCGTCTACAACGTGGCCGGCACGCGTGCCGCCGCTGTCGCCGACGCCCCGGCAAGCTTTAAGGTCGCCTTTATCGACGAGCTCTACCGCGCAACCGCCCAAGACATCGCCGATAACCGACTCGAGCTCGAGGAGGCATAGGCCATGTCCGAGCCCGCAACCAATGCCGGCATGAACACGCTCGTCGCCGTGGCCATCGCCCCGTGCGGCACCGGCGATGAGCTATCCGCCGAGGTCGCCGAGGTCGTGCGTGTCATTCGCGAGAGCGGCCTGCCCAACCGCACCACCTCCATGTTCACCGAGATCGAGGGCGACTGGGACGAGGTCATGCAGGTCGTGCGCGACGCAACCTTTGTGTTGGCGAGCAAGGGCATCCGCACCGAAGTCGTGCTCAAAGCCGATATTCGACCCGGATTTACCGACACCATGACCGGCAAACTCGAGCGCATGGAAGCACAGATCAAAAAGCAGGAGGAAGCACGATGAGCATCCGCGACAACCTTGATATCTCGGCCTATCTGGTACTCGGCCCCGAAAACACGCTCGGGCGCCCCGTGGGCGATGTGGTGGCCCAGGCGCTCGACGCCGGCTTTACCTGCATCCAGGTGCGCTCCAAGGTGGCAAGCGCCCGCGAGATCATTGCGCTGACCGGCGACGCCGCGCAGGCAATCGCTCAGGCCGGCAAGACCGGTCAGGTCGCCTTGCTGATCGACGACCGTCTGGACTGTGTGCTTGCCGCGCGCGAGCAGGGTATTGCTGTCGACGGTGTGCACGTGGGCCAAAGCGATATTCCCGTCGAGGTCTGTCGCAAGTTGCTGGGCCCCGACGCCATCGTGGGCCTTTCGGCCCGTTGCGAGGAGATGCTCGAGTACGTCAAGACCGCCGATATGAGTTTGGTCGACTACCTTGGCATCGGCCCACTCCACGAGACCGAGACCAAGCGCGACTGCGGACGCGCGGCCGACGGCTCTATCATCACCAAGAGCTTTGAGGACCTGGCCGCGCTCCATGCGGCAAGCCCCGTGCCCATCGTGGTGGGCGGCGGCGTCAAGACGGCCGACCTTCCGCAGCTCAAGGCTACCGGCGTCGACGGCTTCTTTGTGGTGAGTGCCGTCTGCAGCGCCGATGACCCCTACGCCGCGGCCAAGGAGCTCGTAGACACCTGGCAGCAGGCATAGGCGTAAGCCGAGCAGTTGCTCCGCGGCCCCATAACTTCAGCAATGGAAAACGCATCCCAGTTTGGACGTCCATTCTGGGATGCGCTTTCCGCTGAGCACGCGGCAGTTTGCCCTACTCTGCCAGATATGCCTCCAGTGCCGGCAAGGTCGCCTCCGCATCGCGGCGACCAATCTGGTAGATGCGTTCAAGTTCATCGGGCTCGCGACACAGCGACGGCACCTTCACCGATTCGCTCGGCCGCACCACAAAGATCTCGCCGGCAGCCTCGCGACGTGCCAGGTCATCGAGCGTGGTATTGTAGACCTCATGCCGATGCTCAAGCGCTGCGACAAACTCCGGATAGTGACGGAACACGCGTCGCAGCATGGGCATCACGCTGTTGGGCTGCTTCACAAAGCCCGCTGGCTGCGTGAGTACCACGATATTGCGGTCATACCCCTGCGCAAACAGCCATGCGCTGGGAATAGAATCAGCCACGCCACCATCCAGATACTTATGCCCGTCAATAGCAACGGGACGCGTCGCCACGGGAATTGCCGACGACGCCCGGATCCACTCGATATCGCGCTCGTCGCCATACGGCAGATCGTGATAGACGGCCTTGCCCGTCTCGATATCGGTACACACGCACGTAAACCGCATGGGGCAGGCGCGATATGTCTCCAAATCGATGGGATCGCGCTCGATGGGCACCTCGTGATAGGCAAAATCGGCATTGAACATGTCGCCGGTTCGCAACCAGCTCGTCACGCTCGCATAGCGCTTATCGGCACAATAGGCTTTGTTGTAGCGAATGGCGCGGCCGATCTGGCGCGATTTAAAGTTGTAGCCAAACGCCGCGCCCGCCGAGACACCCACCATATGGTCGCAAGTTAAGCCATGCTCCATCCATACGTCGAGCACGCCCGCCGTATACATGCCGCGGTAGCCGCCTCCCTCGAGTGCCAGCCCCACCGTGCGCGTCGTATTTGACTGTGCCATGCGACCATCTCCGTCCCCGCAAATTCAAACGGAACAAGTATACCCGTCAACATATATCGTCTCAGTCGCATTTTCATCGAACATCGCATCGTCGCGCCACCGCCTGTCGAACAATAGCCGCCCACAGCATGTGCACCCATATATAATTGTGTGCTGTTGTTTACACTACTCAGCTGTTATCAACAGCGAACATTAGCCGACAAATTAACTCAACAACGCAGCAAGGCGGGGGCCTGGATACACGCAAAACGCCGAGCAACGACGCGTGTACACAACAAACTCGCCCGACGCAATCCGCCCCGACCTCAGAAAGCCGCTTAGAACATGGATACTGTCAGCAATTACACCGAAACGCTCGAAAAGACCGTCCGTGACCTTCTCGAGCGGCAGGAGGATCTGATCAGGACTGCCTTTACCGACCAGCTTACTGGGCTTGGCAACCGTGGCGGCTTTGCCCGTTCCCTCGAGGAGCTCTGGGAGCAGGACGCCCCCGTTACCATGGCGTTCATCGATATCGACAATCTCAAGCACTGCAACGACGTCTTTGGGCATGACGAGGGCAACCGCTATATCTTGCAGGTAAGTCTCTATCTTAAGCTGTATATGAAGGTGGGCGAAGCGGCGTTTCGCATAGGCGGCGACGAGTTTGCCATCCTATCTACGATTGCAACCGAGGACGACCTCGCCGAACGGCTGAAACACTGCCGAACGGTTCTGCTCAAAAACAACGATTCCGAGATGCCCCGCTCGTTTAGCTACGGAGTGTCACATGCCGACCCTGCCCTGGGCGAAGCTTCCAATCGCATGACGCTCGATGCCGACCATCGCATGTACGACTACAAGCTACGTCATGCCATGCACCTCGATCGACGCAATATCACGCAAGTCCACGCCGACGACTTCGAAATAAGCGATCGTATTTTTGACGCCTTTTCGATGCTCAACGAGGGCCGTTATTTCTTTATCGAGAACTTGGACAAACATCGCACCCTTTGGTCACAAGGTGCCTTGCGCGATCTTGGCCTTCCCTCGGAGCACATAGACAACTGTCGCGATTACTGGAAAACGCGCGTCCATCCCGACGACCTTGAGGCCTGCATCAACGACATCGACCAAGTCTACAACGGCACCAAGCACCGTCGCGTCATGCAGTATCGTGTGCGCAACGCCGTCGGCGACTACGCCCTTTGCCGTGCTCGCGGGTTTCGTATCGACGGCGACGGAAATGTCCCCTCGCTCTATGTCGGCGAGCTCGTCAACCACTCACTTGCCGAGACCGTCGACGCCGCTACAGGCCTCGGAACGCAGCGTATGCTGATCAACGCTATCGATGCCTGCCGCCGCGATCGTTGCGAGACAGGGCTTATAGCGGTGCGCGTTCGTGGCACGACAAAGCTCAACGAGCTCTACGGGGCCGAGGCTGTTGACAACATGCTTGCCGAATACGCAGGCCGCATGCTGTCGATCACCCGCGGCAGAAGCCGGGTCTACCGTTCACGAAGCGTCCAGTTCGTCGTGCTCAGCAACGACCTGGACCACGAGGCATTCGAGCAACTGACCCGCCACCTTAAAGAGGCCGTTTTCGCTCCTGTTCAAATCGCGGGCGACACCATTACTCCCGTCTGCCTTGTCGTCCCGGCCTTTTACGAGCACTTAACCCATCAAGCGACCGCCGTTTTAGGCGAACTCGACCGTCGCCTTCGCGCGGCCGGCGGGCTTGTTCCCAACGACAGCCTCCCCATACCCGAGGCGGAGCGCAAAAGCGCCATCGCCGAACGCATCGACTCGCTCACGGGCCTCTATCGACCCAGCGAGTTCATGCGGCGCGCCAACGCATTTCTCGAGGCAAGGCGCGACGGCACCTGGTGCATCGCCACGGTCGACATGGGCCACATGCGCCTGTTTAATGAATGGCACGGCCAGGCCGAGGGCGACCGCGTACTCGCCGATGTGGGCACGGTCCTCAAGGACATCGAGAATGCCGGCATGGGCGTCGCAGGGTACTGGGGCCAAGATGACTTTTGCGTACTCATCCCCTTTAAGCACATCACCGTCCATCAAATCTACAACCGCGTTCGCGAGGCAGTAGCCAGGCATGATGGCGGCGTAGGTTTTTGGCCGTCCATGGGCGTTTGCCCCATCGACTCCAATGAGGAGATCGCCATCGATGCGCAGGCAAAGGCCATGTTTACCAATCGACGCGCCAAAAACGACTTCAAGGAGCGCATTGCTATTTTCCGCCCCGAGGAATATGAACACGAGATTGCGTTCCACCGCACGCTGACCGAGTTCCAGTACGCGCTCTCAAACGGCCGCATCACGTACTATCTTCAGCCCCAGGTCGATATGGAAACCGGCGAGATTATTGGCGCCGAAGCACTCACCCGCTGGATTGACAAGGACGGCTCTCTCATTTCGCCCGCAACGTTTATCCCCGCACTCGAGGAAAGCGGCTTTGTAGTGACGCTCGACAAGTACATTTGGCAGGGTGTCGCCATATGGCTTCGCGAGCGTCTCGATCGCGGTCTTCGCGTGGTTCCGGTCTCGCTTAATGTGTCGCGCGTGGATATCCTTGCCTGCGACGTTGCCGAACATATGGGGGCGCTCGCCGCCCAATACAACCTACCGCCCGAGCTCATGCGTATCGAGATCACCGAGACGGCTTATACGGGAGAATCCGAGGCCGTGGATAAGCTGACCGCAGATCTGCACACCCGCGGCTTCTCGACCTATATGGACGATTTTGGCACCGGTCAGTCCACGCTCGCGATGCTCAAGAACGTCAACGTCGACGTCATCAAGCTCGACCGCACCTTTGTGCCCACCGACCGCGATCAAGGCCGCAGCACGCAAATCATTTCATCGATGCTCGAAATGGCGCAGTCGCTCCATCTGCCCGTCGTGGTCGAAGGCGTCGAGACAAATGAGCAGGCGAACATGCTACGACAAATGGGCGCCCGCTACGCTCAGGGCTTCCTCTACTACCGCCCCATGCCGGCGAAGGATTTTGAGGCATTGCTCGATGGTGGCAATAACAACTGATACGCTCGCGCGCAAAACGCCACCGTCGAAGGGGGCATTTGTCTCCATTAGCTAACTTATATCCCCAATTCAAACCGAATTGGCGATATGATACAAACCGTTGTTCCGCCCAAGGAGGTTATCCATCATGAACGAGTCATATCGCCTGGGCGAGCAATCGATTATTGCCTATCTTCAGCGACTTGCGAACGGCGTCTCGACCGCTGAACTCGATGTTGCCGCGCTGCCTGCTGGGCTACGCGCCGTTGGTGAGCAACTGCAAAAGACGCATGCCATCCTGCAACAAGAGCGCCAGCTGCTTGAGCGCAACGCCTATATCGATCCGCTCACCAACTTGGGCAACCGCAACGGATTCGACCGTCACGTCGAGCAACTCTGGCGCAAAGGCGACCCCTTCACCTGCGCCTATATTGACATCGACCATCTCAAGCATTGCAACGATAGGTTTGGCCACGCCGAAGGCAATCGCTATATTCTGAGCATCTGCCGCACGCTCTCCGAAACCATGGAGCACGATGAGATGCTGTTCCGTATCGGTGGAGACGAGTTTGTGCTCATCTCGCCCTCCGCAAACGAGATTGAACTCGAGCAGCGCTTGGAGCAGGTGCGTACCAGGCTGATCGAGGCGAGCTCAGGTGGCAAGGCACCCATGATCGGCAGCTTTAGCTTTGGCTGCTCGCGCGTCGATCCACTTGCTGGCGACACGCGTCGCCAGATGACGATGGATGCCGATCGCAAGATGTATCGCTATAAGCTTATGCATCGTGTGCAGCAACCGAAAGACGATGACGCGCCGCAACGCCCAATCGTCGACCAGCTTCCCTGCAACGACCGGGTGTTCCAAGCGATCTCCATGAGCTCCGAGACGCGCTATCCGTTTATCCTCAATCTCGATACGGGAGAATCGCAATGGTCGGTTAACGCCGTACGCGATTTTGACCTGCCCTCCCAGCACCCTTTTAACTCACTCGACATGTGGCTCGCCCGCGTTCATCCCGAGGACCGCGACAACGTACGTGCCGAGCTCGACATGGTGATAAACGGCACGTGGCACTTCCACTACATGCAGTATCGCGTAATGGATGCCACCGGAAAATACGTGCTTTGCGACTGCACGGGCTACCGCTTGGACGGCACCGATACCGAGCCCGGCATGTATGTGGGCATTATCATCAACCGAAGCTTGGCAGATACGACCGATTCCGTGACCGGCTTGGGCGATATTCACGCCCTGGTCAACGCCATTGGCGAAATGCGTCGCGTGGCGCGCAAGGCTGGTTTGATCGCCATCAAAATCGACGATATCGCTCAGGTCAATGCCCGCTTTGGCTTTGATGCGGGCGACCGCGTTTTGGCAGAAAGCGCCGCCTGCCTCATGGAATGCTCGCGCGGCAAGGGTCGCCTGTTCCGCTCGACGGGGCCGACGTTCGCGGCGCTTTTCGACGACTTTGATCCCGAAGAGACCGACGCGATTGCAGAGGAAATCGAGCGGTTCCTGGGTTCTCCCGTGCTCATCGGCTCGCTTGAATATCAGCCACCCATTCGTGTGGCGACACTTCATCTGGACGCTGTCGATCGACAGACCGTTTCCATTTTGAAAGAGCTCAAAGCGCGGCTTATAGAGGCACCGCAAGTACCGGGCACCAAGCTGGACTAGCGTTGTGGGGCGCGACGTGAAACACAAGCCGTTTCACATCGCGCCCCACGCCATCTGCCCTCTCGTGCGATAATCCTCCGCAGAAGTCACCGACAGCAGAGGGAGTTTGTGATGAAGGTTCTTTTGGTCAATGGCAGTCCCAAGGCAAACGGCAACACCGCCCGCGCACTCGCCGAGGTCGCCGAGCAGCTCAATGCCGAAGGCATTGATACCGAGGTGTTTCAGCTGGGCGCCAAGCCCATTCGCGACTGCATCGGCTGCGGTCAGTGCGGCAAACTTGGCGGTCGCTGTACCTTTGACGACGACGTGGTGAACGAGCTCATCGCTGCCGCCGAGCAGGCAGATGGCTTTGTCTTTGGCTCACCTGTCTACTATGCGCACCCCAGCGGCCGCATCCTTTCGGCCCTCGATCGCGCCTTCTATGCGGGCGGGCATGCCTTTGAGCACAAACCCGGCGCCGCAGTCGCCGTCGCCCGCCGCGGCGGCACGTCGACCACCTTCGATGTGCTCAACAAGTACTTCACCATTAAGCAAATGCCCGTAGTTGCCTCCACCTACTGGAACAACGTATTTGGCCGCGTGCCCGGCGACGCCGATGGGGATGCCGAGGGCCTTGCCACCATGCGAAACATCGGCAAAAACATGGCCTGGCTCCTGCGTTGCATCGAGGCAGGACGGGCCGCCGGCATCAACGCACCCGAAGCCGATCGCGCAACGACCAACTTCATTCGATAGAGCGGCGGGGCCATGAATATTCAAATCTTCGGGACTAAGAAGTCGTTCGACACCAAGAAAGCGCAGCGTTTCTTCAAAGAACGCCGCATTAAGGTGCAGTTTATCGACCTTAAGGAAAAGGAGATGAGCAAGGGCGAGCTCACGAGCGTGATGCAGGCGGTCGGCGGTATCGGCAAGCTGCTCAACCCCAAAGCCAAGGACGAGGAAACGCTCGCACTCATCCAGCACCTCACCTCTAGCCAGCGCTTCGACAAGCTACTCGAGAATCAGCAGGTCTTGGCCGAGCCCATCGTGCGCAACGGCAAAAAGGCCACCGTCGGTTATTGCCCCGATGTATGGGGAGCCTGGGAGTAGCCTGTGTTATTTGCCAGCGCGTGGGTATAAGAGCAGGCGTTTGGCATATGATTCAACTGTAAGCCATGTCTAACAAAGGAGGGCACATGCCCAACAAACCCGTAAAGATCATCATGCTTACCGGCTACCTCGGTGCCGGCAAGACAACGTTGCTCAACCACATCCTCGCCAACGACGGCGGCATCCGCGCCGCCGTGATCGTCAACGATATCGGCGAGATCAACGTCGATGCCAGCCTCATCGCCGACGGCGGCCTTTCCGAGACCGACGACCTCATCCCGCTCACCAACGGCTGCATCTGCTGCACGCTTTCGGACGACCTTGCCAACCAGCTGCAGGGCATCGCCGATTCGGGCGACTTCGATTACATCATCATCGAGGCCTCGGGCATTTGCGAGCCCATCCCCATCGCTTACACCATCTCGAGCTTCTGCGACGAGGCCAAGGTGGGCGGCGAGCCTAAACTTGCGCTCGACAACATCGTGGCCGTGGTCGACTGCGCCCGTATGTACGACGAGTTCAACGGCGGTCGCGACCTGCTGGCTGAGGATATCGACGAGGACGACATCGAAAGCCTGCTCATCCAGCAGATCGAGTTCTGCTCCACACTGATCCTCAACAAGACCGATACCGTGAGCCCCAAGCAGATCGCCGAGCTCAAGGCCATCGTGCGCAGCCTGCAGAAGGACGCCGTGATCGTCGAGGCCCAAAACGGCGAGGTCCCCATGGAGGAGCTGCTCGACACCGACCGCTTCGACTTTATGCGCGCCTACAACTCCGCCGCCTGGATCGAGGCCATGGAGCATCCCGAGGAGCACGACGACCCCGAGGTGCTCGAGTACGACATCGAGACCTTTGTTTACTCGCGCCGCAAGCCGTTTGACCTGCAGAAGTTCACCAATTTTGTTGAGCAGGAGTGGCCCGACGAGGTCATTCGCGTCAAGGGTCCGCTGTGGCAGACCGGCAATCCGGACATGTGTTACATGTTTGAGCAGGCCGGCCACCAGATGCGCCTGATGGAGAACGGCCTGTTCGTTGACTCGGCGCCCGAGGGCGAGAAGCAGAAGATCATCGACGAGAACCCCGAGATCATGCAGATTTGGGACGACGAGACGGGCGACCGCATGACGAGCCTGTGCATCATCGGCCGTCACATGGACAAGGATGCGCTCATCGCCTCCCTCGATGCCTGCCTGACCGACTGGCACCGCGCCTAGGTTTATCGAAGCGAGCGTTTGCCCGCCCACGTAACCGCTAACCACCACGAAGGCGCCCCTTCGTGGTGGTTTTTCGTTCTATGCCAAGGAGATTCATGTTCAACATTGTGCTGTATGCGCCCGAGATTCCGGCCAATACGGGCAATATCGGCCGCACCTGCGTGGTTACCGGCGCCCGCCTGCATCTGGTGGAGCCGCTGGGGTTTTCACTCGACGACAAGACGGTGCGTCGCGCCGGACTGGGCTACTGGCAAAACTTGGACGTGACGACTTATGCCGGCTGGGAGGATTTTCTTGCGCGTAACGACCTCTCCCCCGCCGACGAGCACCTGCATCTGCTGACCAAAAAGGCACGCCGTACCTATGCGCAGAGTACCTACCGTGATGGCGACTACTTGGTCTTTGGCAGCGAGAGCTCGGGCATTCCCGAGCCACTGCTTGCCGCGGCGCCCGAGCGCTGCGAGCGCATCCCGATGCTGCGCGATTGTGACTCACTCGATAACGCCGAGGCATGGGAAGCCCACGAGGAATCGCTGGGACATACCGAGGACAGCCACGAGGCCATCCTTCGGCAGGATATCTGCGGCAACTTCGTCAATCCCGACGACTACCGCATCAGCGCCCTCAACCTCTCCAACAGCGCCGCCATCGTCCTCTACGAGGCCCTACGCCAAACAGGCTTTGCCGGCATGTAAAACCTGCCATTAGGAGACGGGGTAGAAATGGTAGACTTTCAAACTCTCTAGTCCTTGACAAAATGGTTTTGACATCAAATGCGGCAAAGGGACAGTCCCTTTGCCGCATTTGGCTGCTAACAATTCACGTCAGAATTCAACTTCAAATACAAACGACTGCCGAAGTTCTCGCTTAGCTTGGCTTGTCAGGCTCGAATTCGCCCTTATGTTCAGCTTGCTGCATGCCTCATCGATAGCCATAGCAAGCGATACTGACATGGTCATGGTCGTCTCGCTTTTCAATTCAACCCGATAACTCTTCGCCTTGTTTTTATCCTCTCCACCGCATCTGGTAGTGTCGAGAAAGTTGGTGTAGAGCCCCATCCGAAGCGAGTCGGCCCGGCG
>ERZ1673703.768-NODE-768-length-33514-cov-10.960100_pt1 | contig 33514 bp, 38 predicted proteins | sample MGYA00580233_ERZ1673703 | MGnify/ENA primary metagenome ERZ1673703 (study PRJEB41218, sample SAMN15661748) | gut metagenome | host: Homo sapiens | place: Canada: London | collected 2015-08-20/2019-03-30 | study: EMG produced TPA metagenomics assembly of... | reverse complement strand
AGAAGTAGAAGAGTTTGAAAATGAAAGTAACAGAGGCGCATACGGTAGCACAGGATATTAATCAGCTTGGCGGTTCGTCCGCCTTGCTATTAGGAGGTAATAATATGTTTGGACTATTTAATGATCTTATAGACCCTCTAAGTTTGAGTGCATGGAATGTACTCTGGGTTGATAATGATGGTAAATCGCATTGTAAACATTTTTCTGAAAAAACGGATGCGCGTGAATTTTATAATAGTTTGAAATACTTTAATAAAAAGATGGAAAGAGTGAGTTGGTGATACCATGAAACAATTCCTAATCAGAGAATTCATAGATAGCACAGGTCATGTGCATGTAAATGTAGAACAACCTAGAGAGAATGAACGCATGACGTTGGTAGAGGCATGGAGCGAAGAAGAAGCGAAAGAGAAACATATGAAAATCATAGAACTAAGCAAATGTCCTATTTGTAAACAACTAGGTAGAAATTTAGTAGCTAAAGATTACGACAGTCCAATTGAATATATGGAATGTAAACATTGTGGGCATGAATACTATAGACTTGGAGGAAAACATGAACGCTAAACAAGTAATGCAGGAACAGGAGTGATTGATTATGACATTCGGCAATTACTTGATTTATTTAAGAGGTGACACACCACTTAGAGAAGCAGCAGAAGGAATCGGCATAAGCCACACCTATCTGAACAAGTTAGAAAAAGAATATGATCCGCGCACAGGAAACAAATGTATTCCGTCAGTTATCACAATTTATCAAATTAGCATTTATTATAAAGTGCCTTCGCATACTTTATTCAGTATATGTATTGAGGGTTTGCGCAACCAGACGGTAAAGCTATAAAAGAGACAGAGGAGGAGTGAGTACATGGATTACTTTTTAATTTATACTGCAATGGTATGCCTGATTGTAGCTGTTCTATTAACCGAAACTAAGCATACAACAACACAAGGCGTTTTCGCATTGCTTTTTTTATCATCAATAGTAACGCATTTCGTTATTAATCCGATTGAACTATATAAACAAATTAATCAACATCAATTCCCTTCATTGTTACCGATATTATTAATCGCTTTGTTTATAGCTATGTTGGTAAGATTGGTAATTATTATCAAAAATAATAATAGCGAAAGCGAATAAAAATATATATTACAGTCAAATAAATAACTGATAATAAAGAAAAGAGGAAAACACATGATTGAATTAATACATGGTTATGCAACAGAATTACAAGAAGTTGAAGATTTAGTCAATGATTTCATTGCAAAAACAGATGGACGTGTGATTGATGTGATCAGCCAAAAGAAAACAAAAGATGCACGTCATATCAATGGCGCAATCGAAACTATGGAAATTATCTTTGTGGTTGAATACGACGGTACATTGAAAGATTGGCACAAGTTATTCAACTACGTGACACATAACATGATTGAACGTGAAGATTTTATTACAGTATTATGCAAACTGGATAATATCGACTTGACTGAAAAGACAATCGAAAATATTAAAGCAGCTTATGTCAATGACAGCTTAGTCAATGCACTTGCAGCACAAAAAGACATTGCAATTGAAACGGAGGGCAATTCATATGCAAAATAACACATTCAGCACGTTTCTAACAGGTATCATTACAGGTGCAGCCCTTATGATACTATTAAAACTAACGTATGAGAATAAGCGTTACATTTCGCCAGATGACGTCGAGATTGTCGATTACCCTAAAGATAAATTATAATTCAATCTAACGGATTAAGTTAATTATCGAGGTGGCAAACGTGAAACAATACAAATGTATCAAAACAACATCAGATGACTATGGTTTCAAATATGGCGATGTGATACTGGTTGTCAAAGTTAATACGGAGGTATATGCACCTTGGTATGATGGAATGCATCATGCTAATAATATGGTGATCAATAATAATATGCTTCTTATCGATGCAGCACTGGAAGCCTATTACAAAGAAATTGATGATTACGGTAATTTTATATTTGATGACATGATGGAATCTTGAAAACATGCACTATAAGGCCTTAAATGGCCTTTCTTTTTATTTCAATAAATAACGGTAATTGATATAATAATATAATAAATAACGGATTAAGAGATTTTTTCAACGGGATTTAAAAAGTATTTAGAGAGCGAGGAAATTGTACATGACGAGTTATGCCAATAGAGGCAAGTTTTTAGAACGTGTCATCAATCAATGCAATGCAGTATATCGTCATAAAGGTATAGCACTTATCAATCAAATACCTACACCCATCAATATGAATAAGAAAAATAAGAATGCATTTTACAGCGGCAAAAGCACCGTAGATTATACTGGGGTCGCACAAGGCACATTCATCGCTTTCGATGCCAAGGAGACAAAAGTAAGTTCTTTTCAATTCTCACGCTTGCAGCAGCACCAAAAAGATTACCTCATCGACGCACATAAACATCAAGGACAAGCATTTATCTTAATCTTATTCACGCAAGCGAATGAACTGTACCGAATCGACATTGATGAATTTATCAAACTTGAAGAAAATATCGGTAGAAAATCCATTCCATTGTCATGGTTTAGAGATAATAAAAGACCGATAACCAGCAGAAACGGACTGTATTACGATTACTTAAACATTACATGAGAGGGGCGCGTTGTATGAGTTACAAGCCTAAAGAAGTAATTACAATGATTAAAGACTATGAAGAAAATGTGAGGTTGTATAACCGTCTTATGCGTGAACAGAATGAAGACAGGGAACAAATCGGTGTACAAGCCAGCAAATTTGGAATTGAAAGCACTATGCCGCATGCTAATACGATTAGTAACCCGACACAAAAAGCAGCTGAACGTTTGTTGATCAAAGATGGAATGATTGAACGTACTAAAAAGAAAATAGACTTCATTGATAAACGTTCAAAGCGTATACACAAGAATCAGCACATTGTCACTATTGCATTACGCACACAAGGTTTCACTAGTGCACATATCGGTAGAATACTAGATGTTAGCCGCACACGTGTACAGAATATTGTCAATGAGGTCGCGCAACTCATGTGCAAGAACGAAGAAGAATATAAGTTATATTGCGCTAAAAAGAATATAACGCCGGTAGATAGTTAGCAAGAAGGGAGGACGTCACAATGGCAAGAAGAAATCTATTTGATAAATGGACAACAGACGAAGGATTGACAAGAATCAAAGGATGGGCACGTGATGGATTGACGATGATTGAAATTGCTAGGAATATTGGTATATCTAAGCAAACATTGTATACATGGGAAAAGAAAAGCTCTGACTTACTTGACGCCCTAAATACTGGAAGAGATTATGCTGATAGGAAAGTTGAGGAATCACTATTCATGTCAGCCATCGGTTACGAGTATGTGGAAGAACAGTTATCAGATGAAGGTGTACCGATTCCAGTCAAAAAGTATGCTAAACCTAATACAACAGCACAGATATTCTGGTTGAAGAACCGTAAGCCTGAAAAATGGCGTGACAAACGTGACATCGAACATGAAGGCACAATGAACCAAAACATAAACATGAGTAATTTATCGGAAGATGAGTTAAGGAAGTTGGCGAGTATGGCCAGTGATGAAGATTGAAAAATCTGACACAAAATGAAATAAATTATATTGCACAGCAAGCAAAGAATCAGTTGGCACGCAACTACTACAAAGATTACATCACACAGGTACATCATGGGTCGTATGAGCATTTCAGACACACGCTTTTGATATGCGATTACTTACAGCGCATTGCAGAAGGGGAACAGTTACATTTGATGATAGAGGTTCCACCGCGACATGGTAAAAGTATGACAGTTACAGAAACATTCCCGTCTTATTACCTAGGGCGCAATCCTGAAAAGCGTGTAATTACATCAGCCTATTCAGAAGGATTGGCACGTAAATTTGGACGCTTAAACAGAAATAAGTTTGCTGAAATGAGTGACAATATATTCGGTGTATCTTTAGCCACAGACAATACCAGCAATACAGACTGGGGAATCAAAGGTCATCGCGGCGGTATGATCAGCACAGGTATCGGAGGTTCGATAACTGGTCAAGGTGCAGACTGCGTTTTAGGTTCAACGCTTATAGATACAGAGATAGGTAAAATAAGAATTGATGAGTTGCATAAAATGGTACACAAACCAAAGGTTTTAAGTTATAACCATGACAAAGAAATAACAGAATATAAAACTATAGAAGCATCAAGAGAATCAATTAGCAATCGGCTTATAACTATCAACACAATGAGAGGAAACACACTCACAACTACATCAGACCATAGATATTTCACAATCGATAAAGGATACACAGAATCTAGTAATTTATGGTTTGATAGTCTGTTGATGGACAGTCATAACAACATTGATATGGTAGATGAGATTATACCTGAAAAAAATACAGTAAATGTGTACGACATACAAGTAGCAGATAATCATAATTTCTTTGCTAACAATGTATTAGTGCATAACTGCATGATAATCGATGACCCTATCAAAAACGCCAAAGAAGCATTGTCAAAGACGATACGTGATAATATTTGGAATGAATGGGAAAGTACATTGTCAACACGACTACACGACGGTGCAAGTGTTATTGTGATTATGACACGTTGGCATGAAGATGACTTGATTGGCCGATTGTTAGAGAAAAGCCCGTACAATTGGATTAGATTGCGATTACCTGCCATTGCCGAAGATGATGACGACTTATTGAATAGGGAAATTGGCGAAGCCTTATGTCCGGAACTGGGATATGATGAAGAATGGGCAGCATTGAAGAAAGTGGAAGTAGGCTCGCGCACATGGGCTTCACTTTATCAACAGCGCCCTGCACCTGAACAAGGTAGCATTATCAAACGAGAATGGTTGAAGTATATCAGTGTACCGCCTGCACGTGCTGACAATCTGATAATGTCGTGGGACTTTACCTTCAAAGACAGCCAAGCAAGCGACTATGTGGTCGGACAGGTATGGCAAAAGACCGGCGCCAACTATTACATGATTGACCAAGTACGCGGACAAATGGACTTCACAAGCAGTAAACGCGCATTGATCAACTTGAAAAAGAAATACCCGAGATGTCGAACCATACTTGTCGAGGATAAAGCCAATGGTACAGCTATCATCAATGCATTGCAGAAAGACATCAGCGGCATAATACCGATAACGCCAAAAGAAAGCAAAGAAGCACGTGCTTACGCTGTCACACCTTATTTTGAAGCCGGCAATGTTTATATACTTGAAAACATACAAGACCTAAATGACACAGTAGAAGAATTTGTCGCTTTCCCTAATGGTAAGTTTGATGACAGAGTCGATTGTGCAACACAAGCATTAAATTACTTTGCTTCTAAACCGCAAGCGTCTGTAATTACAACAAACGCATGGTAACGACTAACGAATAATGATATTTTTAAGGTGTAATAACGTAATTGATTATTACACCTATTTTTATAATGGAGGTCTAACAATGGATAATATATTCAAATACCGAGATAGGGAGAATAACTGGCTGCAATTCGACCGTAAAACGATTGTCGATGTACATGGTGATATGTATTATTACCGTGATTTATATGACGGCAATCACCATGAAATATTTCCACGAGCGATTCACTTAATCAAACGTGGGGAAATCATTGACGTATACGCTACAGACAAAGAGAATACACCTCGTAACATACGTACACCTTATATCATGCTCAACATCTGTAAAGTGATTACTGATGTCCCAAGTATGTTAGTAGCACGTTCTATCGGTCAAGCTAAAACAAATCATAATCCTGAAAGCATTGCACAAGAAGAGATGGAGGCACAGCAGCGTATTGACGACAACAATACAAGTGAACAAGAAGAAGGTACTGACGATGGATCAGCACAATTATACGAAGCCACAGACACTAATGACTATAATGGGGAATCAATCGACCCGCAGCAATCTGTTATAGACCAGATTGTCCGCAACAGCAACATCAGTCACATGATGAATATTACACAACTGCAAGTAGACGGCGGTATTGTCGCAGCCCCTTCATTCCGTAACGGGCAAATTAGTATCGACTTTAAAGAACGCAATGTGTACTATCCGCATGATGATGATTTAGGTGTGGATTTAGTCTATGAGATTCCGCCGACTTTGGAAGAAGAAGAAAAAGGAATCAGCTTTGTGCATGTTTATACAGAACGACAAGAAGGCCAATCAGTGCATACATTCGATAGATTATTCCGACGCAACCAAGAAAACAAAATGGAATTAGTAGAAGAACCCGAAGTGATTGAAGATAAGTTAAGATTAGGACAGCACTTTACTAATGGTGTGCTTGAAAAGACATTCAACGGGCGTCAACGCTTGTTTATCACATACCTTGCTAATAACCCTACATTTACAAACAAGTTGGGTAATTCATCGCTAAAAGGGTTAGACGGTAAACAAGAAGAAGTCAACTGGACTTTGACTCGTACAGTACAGACTTTTGAACGAAACGGGAAACCGCGAATCAGCATTCCAGCGGGTACAATGGACCGATTAAAAGAAATCGCATTAAATCAGTTTGGTGATGAAAACAAAATCGATCATGAAATGTTGGAAGTCACAGAAATTGACCGCGACACTGGCAAATCAATGGAAATACATCAGATTGATACATCTAAAATTGGTGATATGTCATACGTGAAAGACATCGTGCGTGCTATGTTGGCAGAAACGCAGACGTCTGAAAATGCAGTTGAGTTTGTTAAAACCAATACAGCGACACCACAATCAGGGACAGCCAAGTTTTATGATCTTATTGTTTCAATCATCAAGTCAGAACATATCCGCGACGAATATGTCGAGTTTTTAAAAGACGCTATTGAATCAGCGTTGTGGTTTGCCAATAAAAAAGATGAATCTGTCATCATTGAACGTCCTAATATCATGCTTAAAGAGATGTTGCCACAGCCTAAACAAGAATTGTCAGTGGATAATATCGCTAAGTACAACAGCGGTGTGCAATCACTTGAAGAAACTGTCCGCAATAACAACCCAGACAAATCGGAAGAATGGGTACAAGAGGAGTTGCAACGTATTGAAGATGAGAAAAGTAATCAAGATACAATGTCGGCTGATATGGGTCCTTTAACCTTACAACAATTTAACAATAATAGAGACGCACAGGGTAATACATTAGATGAGTTCGGCAATCCAGTTGATGAAGATGCAGACGATGACCTAAACAGCAGCAAGGGGTGATTGAATGGCGCTGACTCAAGAACAAATTGAACAAGTGATTGATTATGCCAACCAGCAAATATTGACATTGGTTGAAAACAGCAACGTTGATATTGAGAACGATAAAGAAGTACAGCGTTTATATATCATGCTCAATCGTTTATACAAACAACTAAATACAACCTTAGCCAGCCAATTACCCACTGCTATATATAGCAACTACTTGAAAGGTTTGCAGCTTGCAGAAAGCACATTGAAACAAGCAGGTGCAGCCACTTTAGTTACCAGCAACAAAGCGTTCAAGATGCTAGCGGAAGCGCCGTTGCATAAAGAAGCTATCAGCAATATTGTATCTGATACCCTTGACGACTTAGCGGCTGCATTCAGAACAGCAGAACGATATGGGTTCAAAGAATTAGATACAGCATTGAATACAGTGCGCCAGGAATTGGCTAACGGTTTAATATCTGGTATGACTACAAAGCATATAACTAAGCGTGTCGGTCAAACATTCGGCAGTAAAGGCATGACAGCATTCGTTACAAAAGACGGCAAACATTTGCCCTTAGACTTTTACGCTAAGACGGTGACCCGTACTAAAATGCAGACAGCACAGAATCACGGTCACCTTAATCGTTACAAAGAACGTAATGTTAAGTATGTTTATGTCACTGGCAATATACCGACATGTGCACACTGTGCCAGTTATCGTAATATTGTATTCGCAACTGAACGCGGTACTGAATTCCCTTACGTCAATCTATACACAACATTTCCGTTACACCCTAACTGTAAATGTAATTTCAGACCGTGGTTGATGAAGTTTAAAAGCAAGGAAGATATTGAAAGAGAAAAAGAGAAAGCCAATTCATTCAATACTGATGGCGATCAACGTAGCAAAGCCGAAGCCAAAAAGTACGATGCTCAACAGAAAGCAAAGCAAAAAGCACGTAAGCAACGGTTAACATACAACAAGATGAAGGCGCAGCTAGGCAACGATGGACCTAAATCATTACAAGAATTCAAAACAGCTAGCAGACGTCAATATCTTGAATGGGTCGCAAAGATGAAGGGAATGTATAGTTAGATATATGAAAAGTGACACTCTAACAACATCTGTTCAAAGTGAAAAATAGTGTAATAACAGTAATTTTGATGGGATTATTAAATGTTTAAATAACGTTAAGTGACATTCATTGATTTAACTAACGTAATTCGTTATAATTTAGGTAGTCCAAGTAAATGGATAATCGTTCATTCAACTATATTAAATTAAACAGTTTTAGTGCTCTGTAATTTTAGGTTTTAGGTTGCAACAAATGTTGCAGCCTTTTTTGTTATCCATTTTCAAAGGAAATCGTCCGTGTCACGATACGACACTATCCTGTCGGTGTCGAACACCGTATAAAAAAACGTAAGGAGAATGTAAATGAAATTATCAAGAGAAACATTGCGTGATTTAGGTTTGGAAGATGACCAAGTTGAGCAGGTCATGTCAGCATATGGTCTAGCGGTACAAGAGTTACAAAATAAATTATCCGAATCGAGAGAGAGCTTAGACAGTGCGAAAAACGAAGTCAAATTATACAAAGATCGTGTTGAAGAACAGTCGTCACAATTAGACGAACTTAAAAACAAAGTAAACAGCGGTGAAAATTTGAATGAGCAAATTGAAGCATTAAAACAAGCTAATCGAGATAAAGATAAAGAACATCAAAAAGCTATGAACAAGCTAAAACTGAACTATGAAATCGATAAAGAATTAAGCAGAACAGGCGCAAAGAACAACATTGCTGTACTGGCGCTTATTGATAGCGATGAGCTATATCTTGACGATGACGGACGTTTGCAGGGCTTACAAAAGCAAATCGAACCGCTTAAAGAATCTGACAGCTATCTGTTTGATGACCCGAGTAATACGAAGGGTGAGGCACCTAACAGCAATAACTCTAATAATTCTAATCCTAACCCTGCTGATGATTATAATGCAGGCACAGGTAAAGGCAACAATGGTACACCTCAAAATGAGGAAGCACGTGGCCGTGCAGAAGCAGAACGCTTATTAGGCAGCAAATAATAAAGGAGGTACTAAACGATGGCTTTAAAACCAAAGATTATTAACGAATTTGGCAATACACCATACTTTTTACGTGATGCAGTTAACTTAGAATATACTGTTGGTAATCCAGTTTTAGATGGATCTAAATTCCAAAACGAACAAGTAGTTAAAGCAGGTACAGCAATTAGTAAAAACAAAGATACAGGGTTATTCGAATTAGTAACTGACAATACAACTGATTTAGTTGCACCGGTATTAACAGCAAATGATGTGACTGTTTACCAAAATGAGAATCAAGAAGTATCAGCTGTTCGTAAAGCGTCAGTGTACGAAGAATTATGCACAGGCGTGACACAAGCATTTAAAGACGCTGTACAAGGTCGAATTGTATTTGACGTATAAACAAAATAAAACATCCAATAAGGAGGAACAAATATGGTATTAGAAGACGTAAGATTGCAACCGGCAACATTAGCAGCGTTTGTACAACGTGCTGATGAATTACGTGATGAAGCACTATTCCCATTAGCTTCAGCATTTCCGGTTGAACCAGTTGAAGACATTGATAATGTATACAACATCATTTCACAACAAATGAACGTTGCAGCCTCAATTACAGGTTTTAATTCAGGTTCACCAATTCGTGATATTGGTCAAGGTAAACAAGCCTTAGCTTCATTAACAAAAATTCAAGACGCTTATTTCTTAGATGAAAAGCAAATTTTAAATTATAAACGTAGACGTTCACAAGACGAAGCTAATGGAATTGTTGACCAAGTATTAATTAATACAAATCAATTATCTGAAGGTGTAGAAAAGACGAAAGAATTGATTCGTGCATCATTAGTTTATAAAGGTCGTTTTGACTACGAGGACCCACGTACGCAAACTAAATTGTCTTACACATTAGATCGTCCGGAAAAAAACAACATTACTGTAACAGAAGAATGGGGTACTGAAACAGCACGCCCAATTTCAGACTTGCTTGCAGCAGTTGACCAATTCAGACAAACAAATGGTGGAGCACGTCCTGAAGTTATTAATATGAATAGCGCAACATACGCTAAATTCAAACGTTCAGGACAAATCGCATTAGAATTATTCCGTGATGTTAAAAGTCCTTACATCGTAAAAGATAGTGATGTAGAAGCTTTAATTACTAGCTCTGGTTTACCGGCTATCTCGGTTGACGATACAGAAACACAAATCCGCCAAATTGACGGAACAAACAAAACGGTTAAACATTTAGAAGATGATCGTGTTGTATTACGTGCTTCAGTATTAGGTACAACAATGTCAGGTCCTTCAGTTGAAAATAATTTCAACAAAGGTAAATTTATTTTACCTATCCAAGAATTTGACCCGCCACGAGAAAAAACTATCGTAGGTGAAGCAGCTATGCCGGTAATGAAAAATATTAACGGTACTGTTTTCCTAGATGTTAAACCGGCTGATACAGTAACAGAAACCAGCGGCGTTTAAGGTGGTGGTTTAAATGACTAAATTTAAAGTCGTTAAAACTAACTTACTGCATGAAGGTACTGTATATCCGGTAGGTTCGTTGATAGAATTGAGTAATGAACAAGCAGACAAACTTCAGTATTATTTGGAACGTCAACATGAATCGGATAATAAAACGGGACAAGCCCAAACAGAAATAATTCACGACGATTACGAAGAAATGACAATCAGTGAATTGAAAAAGCTAGTTAAACAAAAAAACGTTGAAGTCATTCCGTCCGGTACAAGCGGCCGTGCGGTCAAAGCTGATTACATTAAAGCGCTTGAACAATAGGGAGGGTTGCATATGACGGTTGATGAAATCAAAAGCTATCTTGAAAAGATACCGACACCCGCCTATTACGACAATTTGTCATCAGAGGAACAGACAAAACTTGTTTTCAATGCACAAGAGGAAATAAACGATGTGCTTATCGGTTATCCCAATGTCTCGCCAACCGTGCGTATGTATGCTTTACAAGCAATATATAACGCAGAAGGTGAAGACGAAGGTATTGCGATGATGAGACGTCAAGGTATTAAAGACTACACCGTCAAAGATGTCAAAGCTGTATTGGATAAAGACATCATCAGTCCAGCGGCATTCGCACTTATTGAAGCGTTCAATGCAAAAGAACAATCGAATAAAATGCGTGTAGGGCGATTGATATGAAGCCTAAAATGAATCAGTCACTCATTCTTGAAGTTGCAAAACTTAATGAGCATGGGAAACCTATACTTGATAAGTATTCAAGACCAATAGTCAGTAAATCGAGTCATGTTTGCCGAACACGTGAACATGGTGAAGCACTGACAACACCACAGTTACGTGTGCAGGATGGCAAAGATGAAATCGATGTCTTACCTGATACTCCAGTAACAGAAGGTGCAAAGGTCGAATACACAACAATAGGCGGAAGAAGAAAACACGGCACAATTCTTTCGATTGTAGAAACAACCAACTTAACAGCGTCGAAAGTTTATTTCAGGACGTGTGTAGTCGATGTCTAAACGACGCCACGTCCATATTGATAAGAAACAGATACGTGCTTTGAAACGTAATATTGACGCACGCCAGATAAAACTTATCAGTGCTCTAACTAATGCAGCTGACGACGTTCTTTTGAATGCAGAAGCCAATGCAAAAGAGTTGGCACCGAGAGATAGCGGACAGCTTGAACAAAGTATTACAGCAAGCCGAGCCGTCTATAAAAAGGGAGTCATATCTGGTACTGTTGGATCTAACCTTGTATATGCATTACGCAGACATGAAGAAGAACCACGCGAAGGGGTTTATGACAAATATGAAGACGGTGTGAAATACACAGGTTATTATGTCAACGGTCGCGGTGAAATGACTCGAAGTAAATCAAAAGTAAATGGGTTTACACCTGGCCGTAAATACCTTGAAAATTCCGGTACAATCAATCAAAAACATTGGAAACAAGAAATGAATAAAGCAATAACAGATACGTATAAGGGGCTGACGTAATGATTGAAGATAATCTAATGGAATACTTGCGGGGTGTAAATGGGGACGATATGACATATAGCGTTAATAGTGCTAGGCTAAAAGATAATATTGTCACTGTTTATTCTAGCAGTGGACCACAGCCCAGCTTATACGAAGGTGTTTTACGCACGATGCGTTATCAAATTATTATTAAGTCGTCTGATTTCGACAAAGCGAAAGAGTTGGCTTATCTGATTTCACAACAATTGGAACAACTCAAAAACACAGTGTTTAATGTACAGCTTCAAACAATTACTTTTCCAGTCAGGTTATACAACATTTATTTGTTGCAAGAACCAATTATGCTGGGAACCGATGACCAAGACGTTATGTCGTACTCATTAAACTTCGAAACTAAATTAATCAAAGTACAACAACATTCTTGATAGAGTGTTGTTTTTTTATAACTTAAAGGAGGCAATACAATGGCTAAAATTAAACAAGTAGCGCCGTTTACAGTCGAGGCAGGACTTATCAAAGAAAAAGCGGCAAAACCTTACAAATTAGACTTACAATTCTTCGCTTCGTCAACAAGAGCTGGCGATGATGAAATTATGTTTGGCTTAGCTGACATTATCATCGGTGAAGGAGAAGACATTATTAAATTTGATGGTAAGAATGGTGATGAAAGATCATACCTGCAAGTTGAAGGTGGTTCTATCACATTCGAACCAACTTTAGAAGATATTAAATTCGCTGACTATGGTGACAACGCTTATGACCAACGTGTTATTGGTTATGAAGTAACAGTAACAGTTGTAGCTGGTCAAGAAACTATTGACATGCTTCAATTAGCGATTGCAGGTACTACAACTGTAAAAGACGAAACAGGTGACACAACAGGTGTTACAGACAGCCCATTAGGTGCATCTAACCGCCGTCGTGCAAAAGCAATGCGTATTCACCCACGTTTCGCAGGTACTGACCACTCACGTGACATTAACTTATATAAAGTTGCAACAAATAGTGAAGTAGAACGTTCATTTGCAAACGAACAAGGTACATTCGAAATGGAATTCTCAGTTTATCCACGTGATAACGCTGACGCAAACAAACCAGGCAACTACTTCTATACTGGTGCAGTAGATCCAAACGGTGTATTGCCTGATTGGGTAACTTTAGTAGGTTCAGATGACAATACAGAAGCCTCAAATGCAGGAATTGATGGCGGTACACCAACGACTTCAGTAGACGGTGAATCGTCCCCCCAGTAGATAGTACGACAACTGACAACGATATTAATGCAGGTTCTACCGAGCCTGTGAACGAACAACCGTCAGAAGTCGTTGAACAGCCAATAGAATCACAACCATCTACAATAGACACAACGGAGTCGCAGCCAACTGACGCGCCGTCAGAATCAACTGACAGCACGTCAAGCGCTCCAAATACAACAGCATAAAGAAGCAATAAGACTTATTAACGACCGGCGGTGCAATACCGCCGTTTTTTTATTGATAATTTTAAATTTAAAGGAGTTTTTAACATGACTAAAACAGTTACATTAAGACAAATCGAAGTAGATAAGAATAACCAAGTACATTTTACAGCAACATCGACTGACTTTGAGATTCAGCCAATCAGACCAGCGCAATTCGGTGCATTAACAAAAGTAATCAATGCAACATTAAAAGATTTACAAACAAATGAAAACTTTAAAAAGACAGTTACACAATTATTTGGTGAATACGCAGAAGGTTTTGACTTAGAAGAATTATTCCGTTCAAACGACTTCAACATCTTCAATGTACTAGACGCTGTTGGTTTCTTACTTGAAGCAGCACCGGAACGCTTGTCTGAAATCATTTCAATTATGGCAGATATTGATCGCGTGACAATCGAATATCAAGAAATGGATAAATACTTCGACCTAGTTGAAGCAGTTATCGAAGTGAATGACATTGAAAAACTTGTCGCACGTATTAAGAAATTATCAGGAACACTGGGAAAGACGTTCAAGTTTCTAAACAGAAATCAACAACCGAAAGCAGTACCGACTCAGAAACAGGGTTAAGCATTGAAGAGTCAATGATATATACGCTAGGTCGTAAACTAGGCGGTCGTCGTGAAGTAGTAGACGCGCCAATGGTTGAAATGCTGGGTTATCTGATTGCCGACTTCGATGAAAAACAAGAGGAAGCAGACAGAGAAGCACAGCGCCTATATCTCAATCATATGTCGCGTATGCACGCACAACCGCAAAGCAAAGACCAAGACAAAGCGAATCAAAAATTTATCAAAGCCATTGAACCTTCTCGTAATAAAAATGGTCAGCCAAGTAATCATAAAATGGTCGGCAATAAAAAATTAGAGTGGGATAGCTTAGATAAATTAAAAGCAATTGAAAATCGCTAACAGTTTTTAAATCTATATATGAAAGGAGGACGACAATATGCCAGATATGAATAAAGTTGAGGTTAGTTTTACAGCTGATGTCACAAGTTTTAATCGAGGCGTTGATCGCATGGAGCGTAAGATTGATGAATTCGACGCTAAGACAGAAAAAGAGTTAAACAACGTTAATAGACGCTTTGACTTGCTGGACGGCAGTGTGAAAAAAGTTGAAAAATCAATGAACGGCTTTGGTGACAATGTTGAAATGCGTAGTGTTCAAAAACAACTTATAGAAGTCAAAGATGAGTTCGAGCGCACTGGTAAGGTAGGACAAGGCGCTATAAATGGTTTGAATAGTGCAATTGCAGATGTTGATTTTGATTCTTTAGATAGTAAATCGAAAAAAGCATTTAAAACGGTACAAAAAGATGCTATGAAGTTAACGGATCAAGTCAATAAATTAAAACACATTCAATTTGCAAACAACTTTGAACAAGAGAATAAAGTTATTGCTTACTCGTTTTCTAAGCTAAACGAATCATTAAACAGCACGTCACTTGCATTGAATAAAGTGCGTAAAGGCATGTCACCACAACAAGCGCAACAATATTCTAAGAGTATGATTAATGTGCGTAAAACTATGTCAGACTTTCGTTCAGAATTGAATACCACAGGTACAGTATCTAGAGATACATTTTATCGATTAAAAAAGGATATTGAAACAGTTAATTTTAATAAATTGCCTGTGTCAGCACGCAAAGCCATTTCAGAAGTATCTGTAGCATTTACACAATTAAACCGCAATATTGATATATCAGGTACACACATTGACCGAAACCACGATAAAATGCGTAGGTTTTCTATGGGAATTAGAAATACACTAAATACGACAAAACAAGATTTTTCAAAATTTGTAGTTAATATTAATCGTATTGGTACAGCATTTAGAAACGTGGGTGAAGTATCGGCTGGGGCTATACGTGGAGGTATTTTAGCATCATTAACATCAGTTATTCCTATTGCTGGTACAGCTACAACGGCAATCATGGGAATCGGTGCAGGATTAGGTACAGTTGCAGGCGGTGCAATCGGTTTAGGCGGTGCATTTGGTATTGCTGGGGGCGCAGTTGGAGCGTTTGTTCACCAATCCGCTTACGCATTAAAAATGTTAGAAGATGAAACTTTGAAAGTGACAAATGAAGTTAAAAATTATCAGGAAACATTGAAAGGGTTAAAAAGTGATTGGGAAGCCTTGATTAATCAAAATCAAGCAGCCATATTCAATACGATGACTAATGGTATTGCATCTGCACGCTATGCATTAAGTACACTCAATCCTTTCTTAGCTGATACAGCACAAAAAATTGCAGAGGCTTCACAAAAAATGCATCAATGGATAACAACCTCTGATAATGCCAAAAATGCATTTGCTATGCTTAATAAGATTGGTCCAGCAATATTCCAGAACATACTCAATTCAGCGGGACATGTCGGTAATGGTGTAACACGTATCTTTACTGCTTTCGGTCCATTATTCACATGGACGGGTCAACAACTTGAAAATCTTTCAAAGAAATTCGACATCTGGGCAAATTCGCCCAACACTCAACGGGGCATAGCATCGTTTATCAATTACACAAAAGAAAACTTACCAGTATTATCAAGTGTGTTCAATAACACATTCATAGGAATCATCAACCTGTTTAAAGCATTCAGTGGTCAAACGTCCTGGGCATTGAAAGGTTTAAATAATTTAACTGAACGATTTAGAAACTGGGCAGCTACATTAGATCAGACACAAGGTTTCAAAGACTTTATCGCTTATACACGCGCCAATGCGCCAGTTGTCGGTCAATTTATCGGTAATCTTGTTAATATAATGGTTGCGTTTGTACGTGCAGCAGCACCAATTGGTGAGGTTGTACTCAAAATTGTCACAGCCTTTACAGGTTGGTTGGCTAATATGATGGATAGCCATCCTGCAATTGCAAAAATGATTGCGTTAATGTTAACAATTACTGGTGTATTCAAGATGTCGGCTATTGCAGTAGGCTTATTATTTGTGCCGTTCAAACGTTTAATTACTACTTTAGGATTATTAATTGGTAAACAACGCGTAGAAGCCATACAGCAGCGTTTATTAAATAAATCTCAAATTAAATCGAAAGGTATCATCGGTGCACTAAGAGGTGCATATACCGGTTTAATTACTAAAATAAAAGCCCTTGCAATTCAAGAACGTCTTGCAGCTATTCAAACTCGTATTGCTAATGGCGTTAAAAAAGCTGCCATTGCGATTTCTAATTCATATAGAAGGACAATTTCAAGAATAGCAAATGCACAGATGATCCAAGCAGCTAAAACTAAGATTGCAGCAGCAGCTACAGCAATCTGGACTGGTGTAACCAAAGGTGCTGCTTTAGCTGCTAGAGGATTAGGCTTAGCGTTAAGGTTCATGACAGGACCAATTGGTATCATTATTACAATAATTGGAGTATTAGTCGGTGTATTTATCCATTTATGGAAAACGAATTCTGGTTTCAGAAATGGCGTTATTGCAATTTGGAATTCGATTAAACAGGCGGCACTTAATATCTTTGGTTGGCTTGGTTCATTCTTCAGTCAAGTTTGGAATGGGATTAAGTTTGTTGCTCTAACAACATGGAACTGGATTAAATCAGCTGCTATATCAACATGGAATGGTATTAAGTGGGCTATTCAGAATCCTATACAGGCGCTTAAGTCTATATTATCAGCGATTTGGAATGGTATTAAATGGGCAGCAATTACTGTATGGAATGGTATTAAAACTGCTGTACTATTTATCATTAACGGATGGATTACTGCGATACGACTATATTTCAATGCTTTGAAATTATTCTGGAGTGCTTTGTGGAATGGCATAAAATATGTTGCTGTCACAATATGGAATGCAATCAAAGCAGGCGTCATGTATGTTATCAATGGCTGGATTACTGCAATACGTTTTGCCTTTAACGGTCTGAAATTGTTCTTTACGACATTATGGAATGGTATTAAACGTGTAGCAATCACTACTTGGAATCTAATTAAAACAGGTGTAATTGCTATTATCAGAACATGGATAACATTTATACGTTATACATTTAATGCATTACGTACATTCTTTATCAACACATGGAATGCAATTAAAAGAGTAACTTTAGCAGTATGGAATGCAATTAAGAATGGCGTTATTGCTGCCATTCGTATTTTAAATAATACAGTTCGATCTATTATTAGTACATTACGGACATGGATTATTAATGCATGGAACTTTATAAAAAATAAAGTCGTTGCAGCAGCACGCGCCTTATATAACGGCGTAAAATGGGCTTTCAATACTTTGAAAAGTGCTCTGATAGCAATAGTGAGTAAATTACGTACATGGTTAATCAGTGCGTGGAATTACATTAAGAACAAAATAGTATCTTTAATGCGTTCTATGTATAACAGTGTGAAAAACATTTTTGCTACTTTATGGAAATATACAAATCATATCTTCTCTAAATTGAAAAATTGGTTAGTTAATACATGGCGTAATATCAGAAATACTGTGACAAGTCATGTTTCTAAGATGTGGGCTAGCATGAAGTCAACGTTCAATAACCTTTGGAATGGTGTTCGTAGTATATTTTCAAAAGTGAAATCTTACATCGTGTCAATTTGGAAATCTATTAAACAAAGTGTTATTGGGACTGTTAAGAAACTATGGTCAGGTGTAAGCAGTATTTTCTGGAGTATGAAAAATGGACTTGATAAAGTTGTTGGAAAAATCAAAGGTATATTCAAAGGTATGACCGACGCAGTTAAAAAGGGTATCAATTCTTTAATTAAAGGTATTAACTGGGTAGCAGATAAACTAAGCATGCCTAAATTGAAATACCTTTCAACAGGTACACAAACAATCAATCGTCAAGTCAAGACAACATCAGACGGCAGCTTGAAACAAGATACAATGGCGGTTGTTGGCGATAGAGGACCGGGCAATGGTCCGGGCGGTTTCCGAAACGAAATGATACGTTATCCAAACGGACGCATGGCACTTACGCCAAGTACAGACACACCAACGTACTTACCTAAAGGTTCGGCGGTATACAACGGCGCACAAACGCATGCAATGTTGTACAATCAAGGTACGTTGCCTAAATTTAATAAAGGTACAGCAGGCGGCGGCAGTATTTTAGACGCTGCCAAGAAACTAGGACAAAAAGGTACTGAATTCTTTGGCGATGTTGGTAAAAAAGGTGCTAAAGCAGCAGGTAGAATTGCGGCTAATGGTGCGCCGGTCATTCAAGAGGTTGGTAAAAAAGCTGGACAAGCTAAAGAAGCAATCGGTAAAGCAATTGGCGATGTTATGGACTATATGGATAATCCAGGCAAACTGGTTGATAAAGTTATAAGTCACTTCGGTGTTAACTTTGATAGTGTCAAAGGTTGGCCGGGACAAATGATGAACGCAGCGCTTAAAAAAATGAAATCCGGCGTATCAAATCTGTTCAAAGGTTGGCTTGAAGAATCAGGCGGCGGCGACAGTGGTTACCTAGAACTCGACAGAGGTATCAACTTCCCGTTCATGGCTTCAGCTTCAGAAGCAATCGCAAGAGGTTATCCATTCCCACGCGCTCATCATGGTATTGATATTAACTATCCAATGGGTACGCCGGTTCGTTCTACTATTGCAGGTACAGCAGAAGGTAGAAGTGGCTACAATGGTGGATTTGGTAACTCTGTTTGGATTAAATCAGGTATCATTGATGTTATCTATGGACATTTAAGTAAATTAGCATTTAGAAGTAAACGCGTAAAACCGGGCGACCTTCTGGGGTATTCAGGTAGTACGGGTGACAGTTCCGGTCCTCACTTGCATTATGAAATGCGTTGGAACGGTGTTGCGAAAGACCCTATGTCGTGGCTTAAGAAAAACAACGGCGGCGGTGGCGGTAAGAAGTCACCGAGCAAGTGGCGTTCAACAATTGTACGTGCCGCTAAGAAGATGAAAGTTAACCCATCTAATGCACAAATCAATGGTATCATCGCCCAGATTCAACGTGAATCAGGCGGAGATGCAGGGATTACACAAGACCCAAGACTTAAAGATGGTAACGCAGGCCCTAACCTTGCCCGCGGCTTATTACAATATGTCCCTAGTACATTCCGTTCATATGCCGTTAAAGGGCATACTAATATTAAAAGCGGATACGACCAATTACTTGCATTCTTTAACAACTCTAACTGGGCTAATGACATTCAGTACGGTCGTTCTGGTTGGGGGCCACGAGGTTCAAGACGTTTTGCGACTGGTACAAATTCAGCACCGCAAGGCTTATCAATGTTGTTTGAAAAAGGTGGCGAAATTCTGAACCTTAACGGCGGTGAACAAATTATTCCGAATGATGTTTCTATTGCAGCAATTGAACGTGTTATCAAATCAGATATTTTCAAACGTACACAAGAAGCAGTGTTTAACGCTATGGCAGCATTTGCCAATGCATTTAAACAACCTGACGGCATAGGGCTTGATGGTACTGCAATCTTAAATGCATTGCATAACACGAGCAGAAACATGGCATGGCTTGCAAACGGCGGTTTCAGCCAATCAGTTGCAGCGTATGACCCTATGCAGCGTGTCAATGCAAGTGCTGTTTATAATGAGGCAGGTCAATTGTTTGGTTACAACAACAGCAGCGATGTCTTGCAGCGTGTTGAAACATTATTGCAAGACAACAACAGATACCAACGCAGCATAGACGACAATACAAACCGAGCAGCCAATAAATCTGATGTTATTGAGATGAACGGAAAAGTCGTAGCACGTGCGATTGCATCAGACGTTAACACAGAAATTAAACGTGAGGAACAGCGCAAAGTCAGATTTAAAGGGGGAGGCAGATAATGAGTAATTTCTCTTTTAACGGAATCAGGAAAAACTATTGTAATTACATGGATTATGACGCCGGTTGGGGTCAATCCAGAGAATTAGAAATAAATGAAGTACGAGGGCGCCCGGGTGGCGTCCTTTCTAATATCAAAGAAGAACCTAGAGAAATTGAAGTTAGTGTGTTAGTAGACGCAACGTATAACACTCAAACACTATATGAATTGGCAGATGACTTCATCAGTTGGCTGACAACAGATGAACCAAAAGAATTAATATTCGATAGAGAACCGGATAAAGTTTATTACGCTATTTTGTCATCAAGAATAGATACAGAAGAATTTGTCACGTTCGGTAAAGCAACTGTGAAATTTACTTGTGTTGATCCATATAAGTATTCGGCGAAGACATTCGAAAACACAGCTATATCAGACCAAGTTTCTATTGCCAACACAGGAACAGCAGACGCTCCGATTATTGTCGAAGCAACTGCCTTGAAAAACACCAATTTTTTCCAAATCACTAAGGGTGATGAAGATTATTTTATGATAGGTGAAGATGATGTGGATAAACCACTTAATGATTATTCACCACTGATTTTAGGAGATGAGTTGCGTACATTTAAAGGATGGAATAAGCAAGATGCTAAAAACTTCACTGACAACCATACAGGCGGTGGAGTTGGTGGTACGTTTAATCAATCTACAAGCAAAGAGTCGTTTTATCTAAATGAAGAAAGTGTTACAGGTACTGGGTGGCAAGGTGCTATGTATAAAAGAAGTTTTGTAAATAATGTTAGCGCACAGGATTTTTCAACTACAGTAAAGTTTGGCATCAATCAAAAGCGTAAAGGTGCAGTGCATTTTGCCCAATACTTGTACGATACAGATGGTAGAGTAATTGCTTCTATTGGTTATTCAAATGCCAACCCTAATCAAGTTACGGGGCGTATTATTATAACTCTGTTCAATCAAAATGGAGACCAAATTAAAATATATGACTATAAAAACAATCCGAGTTTATATAAAATGGATGAATTTGTAGTGTATATAAAATTAGAACGTCGTAGCAATCAATTTAAAATAAAAACTTGGAAATATAGAGAGATTCCTTATCCATTAAGAAAAATTGCGTTTGATCAGCATGAAAAAATTTATATGGATAGCGGTAAATTCTATGCAAGGCCGATTGCTTCGTTATCTTTATATTCTGCTAAGAATGGTAATAATCCAGTCATGCCGCTATATATTTTCGGTACTTATACGAGAGAGCTATTACCTAAACCAGTAGGCGCTAGGGATATGATTATCAAAGCCGGTGATGAAGTCATGATTGACATGAAAACTAAAAACGTATTAGTAAATGAAGAACCTTTTTTGTCTGAAAAAACATTCGGAAGCGACTTTTTCAACGTAGATAAAGGTGTATCAGAATTGTTTATTTATCCAACAGGCGTATTTGATACCCGAATCTTATGGCGAGATAGATATTTATAGAAAGGAGGTTTTTAAATGCTACATGTTTTAGATTTTGAAGGCAACATCATAGATTTTATATCAGACCAAGACAACTACCTTGAAAGTGCTTTAATGGTTAAAGACAAAGCCGAAACACTAGAAACATTTGAATTCGACATCGACAGCGACCGTGCTGAAAACATGAGGGAACGTAATAGAATCATCGTACAAGACAGCAACGGGCAATATAGAGAATTTATTATTGTACGTATTGAAGATGATTTAGAAGATAGAACATTTGTCGAATGCAACGCTTCTTATTTAGAAGACATCAATACCGCTAAACCTTTGGCACCTGGCAAATACGAAGCCATGACGACATCACAAGCATTGAAAGAAGTATTAAAAGATACAGGGTGGCAGGCGTCGGAATCAACAGAATATGGTGGCACACGTACAACGACATGGACGACTTATCATACACCTTATGAAGTGTTGAAGCAGTTAGGTACAACGTTCGACATGGAAATCGATTTCTATATCGAACTAGGATCTAACAAAGTTAAAGGGCGCTATGTCGAAATGCACAAGCCAAAACCATTATTTAAAGGTAAGGAAATTACGTATGGCAAAGATTTAACAGGCATGTCGAAAACAGTCGATATATCTGAATTGCATACGGCTTTAATGGCGCTGGGGCCAGAAGATGAGAACGGCAATCGTGAAGTTTTGACGGTGGTTGATGATACTGCACACAGACAATTCGGTTTACCTAACCGCTATATTTGGGGCATTTATGAACCGCAGTCAGAAGACACAAGCATGACGACCCAACGATTAAAAACCTTAGCAACAACACAGCTTAACAAAGACAAACAGGCCGCTGTATCGTATGAAATCACAGCAGCCGACATCAGTCAGCAATTCCCACATGAAAAAACTGCAATCGGTGATATTGTGCGCGTGAAAGACCGTGAATTCAATCCGCCGCTTTATATTGAGGCGGAAGTTATGCGGGAAGAATACAACCCGATTAAAAAAGAAAGCACATATACTTTCGGCAACATCGTAGAATATTTAGAAAGTACATTGCGTAAAGATTTTATGGAGCGTTTGAATGACATCAGACAAAAGATGAATGATTCGGTAACCAACTTGAATACCATCATCGAACAGACGACAGCCGGCAATTTAGAAACATTTGAACGTAAGATATTCAAATCAGACACAGCACCGTCCAACCCTGTAAATGATATGCTTTGGTACGATACCAGCAATCCGGAAGTCGCTGTATTGCGTCGTTACTGGAATGGTGAATGGCGCGAAGAAACCGTCAGTGATGTAGAACAAATAGGTGGCGTAACACGTGAGAAAGCCCTATTCAGTGAATTAAGCAATGCATTTATAAACTTGAACATTCAACATAGCAAGTTATTAAGCGAAGTGTATGAAGTTATAGACAGTGAATACCTTGTCGATACTGCATTGAAACAACAGGTTCAACAAAATTTAGATAATACAATCAACGTCTATAATGCAATTAAGACAAATCTTGAAAGTATGACACCGGAAACAGCGACAATCGGAAAACTTGTTGATACACAAGCACTGTTTTTAAAATATCGCGAATTGCTGCAAACATTATACAACTCATTAGAGAATGCCAAGATTGCAATAGATGATCGTTTCAAATTACTGCAATCGCAATATACAGATGAGAAATTCAATGATGCAATGTCTAAAGTAGCCGAAGGAATCGGTGGCACATGGAATGCTGAAACAGGTCAATTGCTTGCAGATATTCCAAGTCAACAGGAATTAGAAGACGCATTGAAAATCTACATCAACGGTCAAGACGCAGCATTGAAGCAGCTTATTGACGGTGAAATTAACAGCAAGATAACACAAACTAAAAATGAATTAAGCAGCAACATCAGCGCAGTGAGTGCAAAGGTGGATGGCATTCAAGTCGGTGGGCGCAATTTAGTAACAGATTCTCATTTTCATAGTGGGAGTATCAATGGTTGGAGTAGTATATATGGTAATCAAAAAGTAGAAAATCATATTCTTATCAAAGAAGTCACTACTCTTACAGCGGCAAATCGTATTGAAAGACAATTTTCAAATTTAATTGCAGGCGAAACATACACATTGACAGTTTATGCAAATGTTCCAATACCATTAAGTTGGCGTAATTTTATGAACGCTAATGTATTAACTTCATCTAATACATCAATAGTCAATCAGTATCATAACAATTCAGTAACCTTTACAGCGACAGACTCGACTATTATAGTGAGGGGTTATGTAGCTGACGCGCCAGTTGGAAGTTTAATCAAAATAGATTGGTTCAAATTAGAAAAAGGCAACAAAGCTACGGACTGGACGCCTGCACCCGAAGATATTCAAGCAAATATCACAAAGGCACAAGCAGACGCGACAACAGCTTCAAAAGCATACGCGGACGCCCAAGACGCTTTACGCAAAACCGAAGCCAACGCATACGCGGACGGTAAAGTTACAGCAGAGGAACAACGTGCGATTAAAGACGCCCAAGCAAAATTTGACGCGGCAAAAACATATGCGGACGCCCAAGACTTGTTAGTGAAAACACAGACAAAAGCATACGCAGACGGTTTAATCACAGCTGAAGAAGAACGAGCAATCAAAGACTCCCAAGACAATTTAGCAGCAGCAAAAGCCTATGCCGACGCCCAGGACGCATTGAGAAAAACAGAAGTACAGGCTTATGCAGACGGAATTGTCACAGAGGAAGAAGAACGAGCAATCGCAGATGCCCAAGCTAAATTGACACAAGCAAAAGCCTATGCAGATACAACAAAAGCAGCTGCACTTGCTTATACAGATGAAAAGCTAGAACCGATCACATCAACACAGACAAAACAATCAACAGATATCAAACAAATGCAAGATGGCATCACATTAAAAGCGGATAAGACAGAGTTAACAACGATGTACGACACAAATATCAAGCCACTTGAAACACAAGTCAATGAGCAAAAATCACAATTAGATATATTACCTGCACAAATCAATAGTAAAGTATCACAATCTACTTATGACGCAGATGTAAATAATATAGTGTCACGTTTGAGTAGTGCAGATACGCAACGTCAACAGTTAAGTAATGCAATTAACGACCGTGTGACTATCAAGGAATATACAGATAATAAAATAGAAACTACTAATCAAATTAATACAGCTATAGATAATGTAAAAGTTGGAGGGCGCAACTTAGTAACAGATTCTCATTTTTATAGTGGCAATATCAATGGTTGGAGTAGCATATATGGTAATCAAAAAGTAGAAAATCATACACTTATAAAAGAGGTTACCGATATTAATCCAGCAAATCGTATTGAAAGGCAATTTTCAAATTTAGTTGCAGGCGAAACATACACATTGACAGTTTATGCAAGTGTTCCAACACCGTTAAACTGGTACAATTTTAAAAATGCCAATGTATTAACTTTCACTGATACGCCAGAAACCAACCGATTTTACAGTAATTCAGTGACCTTCGAAGCAACAGATTCAAGTGTTATAGTGCGTGGATATTTACCGAATGCACCGATTGGAACATTAATCAAAATAGATTGGTTTAAATTAGAAAAAGGCAACAAAGCTACGGACTGGACGCCTGCACCCGAAGATGTGCAAGCTGATATTGATAAAGCAAAAGCAGAAACTGATAAAACGCTTGATGTTATGCAAACACAAATCAATCAGAATGGTACTGACATCAATGCACGTGCAACAAAAGAAGAGTTTAACGCAAGCAGAAAAACATTGTCAAAAGTGGTCAGTGATTTAACTGTCAACACTACAACAGGTCTGACACTTTCATATGATGAAAATGGTAATATTCAATCACATACTGTTGGCCCCGATGGCATTATGTTGAAGGGTGACCGTGTCAATATCAATGTGAATAAAGACTTCCAAGTGTTAGCTGGTAATGTAAATAATAAAGTCGGTAAAGATGAAATCATTAATCGTTTAAACTTATCACCAGAAGGTTTAGACATCAATGTAAATAACTTAGGTATACGCGGCGGGGACACTACAAATTATTTATCAATCAAGAATCAAGAAATATTATCCCGTGGTACATTCACAAGGACATGGGGTGGCGTAACTGATACACCTAGTGCAGAAATTGGAATTAAAGATGGATATATTCTTTCCAGAAATAAAAAAACAGGATATAACCTTTATATGACTGAAAAAGGACTATCCACAATGATGTCCGGCGGCGTCGGTTCAGAACAAGCTGGTGCATTAGAATTTCATTACGATTTATTTAATGATAATTCACGTGGTGTGCGCCTTTCGTCTACTTATGGAGTTGTATTCCTGCACTCTGAAAATAGTCGTATCTATACTCGATCCAGATATACAACAAATATTGAAACTTGGGAAGCGTCTGTATATATTCGACCTCAAGTTTATTCTCGTCCAGGTACTAACGAATTCAGTTTTTACCTCAAAGATAATGACAATGCTAAAGATACGGATGGTACATTGCTATTCGGTGAAATCTATGACGATAAAGGTCAAGCAGGTTCAGGACTAAGGTTTAAAAAAGCGGGTTTTTCTGGACAAACTGAAGGGGAATATGAACCTGTCGTATACGCTACAGATAAATTTGGAAATATTGGAACAGGTAGTTTCCATGCAAGAAACTTTTATGGTGATTTCCAATCCAGAAGTGGTTATTTGTATCTCAAAGCTGATAACCGAGTTCGTATAACAGACTACAAAGGTTATAACAACGGTAATCCAACTTACGGTGATTTACAATGCAGATGGATACAATCTGAGAGTATCCGAACAACAAGCACCAACTTTTATATCGGTACATCAACAGGTGAAGTAAGAATTACTAACAACTTACTTTATAACGGCGGGGACATTGGCTATAAAGATATACGTTTCAAAAACTATGTAGCGATGTCATCAGAGAGATATAAATATGATATTAAAGAGTGGAATTATAGTGTGCTTGATGCATACCGCAATGATCTAAAATTATATTCTTATAAAAACAAATCTGAAAAAGAGGAAGAATATGTTCGTGACCATCACGGTATTATTATTGAAAGAGAAATACCGATTGAATGGAGACATCGTGATGGTTTTGATGGCAATGAAGTGTTGTTTTGGAATACTAAAGCTATACAAGAATTGATTGAAAAAGTAGATGAATTGGAGGAACAAATAAATGAATCAAAATAACCAATTACAAGCAGATCCAAACAAGGTAATTAATAACTTATTGAACAGAATCACTGAGCTGGAAAAAGATAATGCAATTTTGTTCGCACTGTATCAAGAGGAATTAGAAAACAAACAAAATACTGATGAAAATGACCGTGGTGTAAGTGAGTAACTTATACCACTATTTTTATACAAATTTTTAGGAGGAATTCAATATGGCAAATGAAGTAATCACACACGCGCAACGTTATATTTTAGTTCAAATCAATAATGAAACAAAAGTGGAACGTGCACTGTATCAAGACAACTTTAGTGGTATGTTCCAACCAACAACAACTTTGTATAATGCAAAATCATATACAGATGAAACAGAGGCACAGAAAGTAGCAGATGGCATCAACTTTTTATATAAAATTACTAGCCAACCATTTAAAGCCTATGTAGTAAATGAAACGATTGACCGCAGTTTAATTGGTGATGATCAAGAGGCTGAATCAGCAAATGAAAATATCGAACCTACATCTGAAACAACTGTATAAGTAATAAGTCGCGTTTTAAACGCGGCTTATGTTTTTAAATTTTTAGAAAGTAGGTGCGCCATGAATGATTGAGGAATTTGAAAATGAAGACCTTAAAAACCCGAAAACATTGAGAGTTATTATTAAAGACTTGAATGATAAATTGAAGGAATTAAAAAAGAAACTAGAAGAAGATGAGAAAATAATAAATGACCCCGATACAGGTATAAGAGTAGCAATTAAAGATATTAACGATGATATAGACGCATTAGATAAAAAATTAAATGAGATATTAAAATCTCAGTCAGAAACACGAAAGACTGTCAAAAATGTATCATTATCAACGGTTTTAACAGGTGTTATAGGTACTATTGTTGCTTTTGTTATGAAACAGCTGGGTTTTTATTAAAGGGAGGAATGCATATGCGAAGAATAAGAACGATTGAAGGCATCTCAATTATGTATTTGGTTTATTTTACAATTACATTGTACTTTACACCTCGTTTGTTTGTAGCAGAGCAGACAGATTTATATGATGCATTAGAATTAGTATCACCCAATCAAGACACTTGGGAAATTATAGGCATGTTGCTTATTATAATCTATTGTATTTCATTCTTTTTAAAACACTGGGTAAGTAGAGTTTTCGCAAACTTTGTAGGGGGCTCATTTTTTATGCTTATTTGTGTAACTTACATGTTCACATATCCGAATATCGGTGGAGGAATCTTCCTGTTTATCAGTATTTACTGTTTCAGGGAGGTTTATATAGCCAGCAATGACCATGAAGACAGTAAAGTAGCAATGCAAAAGAAAAAGTTAGAACAATTGGAGAAAGAATGCGATAGAAATAATAACAGATAAGTGATTGGAATAAGTCGGCGCACTGCGTCGGCTTTTTACTATTTCGAAGGAGTGAATTAAATGGAAGATAAAATTAAACAATATATTGCTTTAATCGGCGGTTTTCTCGGGGCTTTGTATCTTGCTTTACAAGCAAGTGGAATCAGTGCGGAATGGATAAACCCCAGAACAGTAGACGCATGGATTAATGTAATCAATACTGGATTACCGCTTGCATTAGTCGCATATGGTGTATGGAAGAACACATTTATTGTGAAGAAATCAGCACGTGATCAAGAAGAATATTTAAAAGAGAAAGGATTGAAATAATATGGCACAAGAAGTATGGAATGGCGTACCCGTCAGATTTGACTTATTACCAATCGGAACACGCAGAAGTGGTCAACCGCTAACGACAGGCACACCTAAATTTATGGTTATTCACGATACAGGCAACATAAACACGACAGCACAAGACAACATCAATTATTACAAAAACAGTTACAACATTGACTGGTCTATGGTCGCAAGCGCGCACATCTTTGTTGATGATAAAGAGGCGGTTGTCTGTATACCGGTTACTGAAAAAGCGTGGCACGTATTGTACAACACGCCTATCGATAATCAATGGTACAACCTAGACGCAAACGACGCAGCGTTCGGTATTGAAGGTTGCTATTTTTCTGATAAAGCACGTACGCAAAAGTCACTGGATAATACAGCTCGTGTAGCAGCATATCTCGCGAAATATTGGAAAATCGATTACAAAACACGTATGCCGGGACACCAAGACATTCAAGCTGATAAAATCGACCCGGGCAACATGTTAGAGGCGGCAGGATATGGTCGGGATATTGCCAATTTCGACAAGTTGGTCACGAAATATATTAAAGGTGTCAAAGTAGGTGTTATTGATAAATTGAAGCCGAAGACAAGCAAACCTGCAGCGGCGAAGAAAGTAGAAAAACCTACCCCTTCTCCTCAAACGACAATGTCACAACAAGACGCAATCAACTATATGAAAGGTTTGAAAGGTAAATATATCGACTTTGATAACCAATTTGCGTATCAGTGCATGGACGTTGCCGTTGATTATGTATATCACATAACTAACGGCACAATAAAACTTTGGGGTAATGCGAAAGACAGTATCCTCAACGTATTCCCAGCAGGTTGGAAAGTTGTAAGAAATACACCTGCATATGTACCGCCAGTTGGTGCAATCGCAGTGAATGCGGTCGGACAGTGGGGACATATCGGTTTGGTTTGGAGTAATGAGGGCGGCACGAACTGGTTTACAATCCTCGAGCAGAACTGGGATAACCAAGCAAACACGCCCGCTATGTTACGCAAAAACGATTTTTCACAAATTACTCATTTTATTGAACCGGCATTCGCAAAAGAAAATTCTAAGAAAAATGAAATAATCGTTTCAGAAAATGCTAGAACAGCAGAACAAGCGAAAGTAGCACCGACTAAGGTCAAAGGTTTTACAATCGGAGGATTGCCGCCTAAACACCTTGTATGGTCAAATACAGCCTATTTTATGGCAGAAGCAGACGAAGCAGGCGTTTCGATTTGCAGACCTAATCATAATGGCGTCATGGCACCAACGAATGAAACATACAACCCAGGTGACGATTTCTATATTTATGAAATTCGTGACGGTTGGTGTCGCGTTTACTCTAATTCAAACAATGGCTTTGTATGGTATGAACGTTTGAGAATCAGAGAGACTTTCAAACCTGCAGGCGGTAAAGTCTATGCTAATCGATTAAAAGTAGGGTCAATCCCTCCAATGAATTTAAAATTATCAAACAATGCTTATTGTGAAGCAGTTGCCGACAAGTTCGGCGTAACTATCGCAGATCGTAACGGTAATTTGAAAAACGAAAAGTATGGTGCAGGCCAAAAGTTCTACGTTTTCGAATCAGTAAATGGTTGGTGTCGAGTATACAGCCCGACAAACAATGGTTATGTATGGCATGAGCGATTAAGAATTACAAAAGTGTTTTAGTAGTAATTTTGAGTTGAATGTGTTAAATTAACGATAGACTGCTGATATAACAAAGTGTTTTGAGAATTTAGTATAAATTCTGACTTGAGGGTTACTTACGGGTAGCCCTCTTTTTTTATGCATTAATTAAATAAACTATTGCATAATAAACAAAGCTATACGAGTACGCTTGTAAAGTGTTATAATAGTAATGAGGAAACAGTGTTTAACACTGGCATACTATCATTTGGTATGTATGTTTTATTATGTGCAGAGGACTTGCTCGCGTTTAGCAGTAAGTATCTGACTGCACTGTTTACTTTTAGCCACCCACACATGTCACTGGGTGGTTAATATAATTTTTAATTGACATACAAAAAATTACAGATTTAGGTTTATTTAAACCTACGCCACCCATATTAGTTAACAGGTGGTTGAAATATTTATATTGACTAATTCGTGTTAAAAGTTTATTATAAACTATGTTTTACACTTGTAGAAAGATGGGGATGTAGTTTGGACATTGAACTAATAGGGTATCATGGAACTACTCAAGATAACTCTTCAAGTATAATGAGGAATAAAAATTTTAAAAAGTCAATTAAGAACAACGAATGGTTAGGACATGGTGTTTACTTTTATGAGTTATATGAAAAGGCAGAGTGGTGGGCTAGTTCTAAAAAGAAACCAGTAGTTATAAAAACCAAAATATTGGTTCCTGAAAAGAAATATATTAACTTAGATAAGCCGAGCGAGGAAGACAAATTGGCAGAATTCATAAAATCAATTGAAACAAGTGGGAAGAAGTTCATAGTTTCTGGTGACATACATGAATTCAGGTGTCAAATATTGAATATATATATGAGATACGAGGGTTGTAAAGTGATATCTGCCACACTTTCTTCAACTAACAAGAAATATAAAAGTCAATTAGAAAGTATAGGATATCCCAGAACAGAAAAACAGATTTGTGTACGCGATACAGAGTGCATAGTGTATAATGAACTAGAAGTCATGAGTTGTTAGGAGGTAGTAATTATGTATGATATAAAAGAAATAGTTAAAATGGCTAAAGAAATTGGTATGGAAGTTGATGAGGCCCCTAAAAATAACGAAAGTGGTTTTTACTCTGTTAATGAGAATAACGAGACAGAAAAATGGGATCCTTTTTTAGCTTTTGGTTTAGTTTCTACAGAAAAGAAAAGTGAAGATTATCAAAATAATTACTTCAACAAACACTCTTACACCAAAAATGAAAATAGTTTTTCTTATCACAGCCCAATTTTAAAAAATAAGACTTTTCCTTCTAAGGAAGATAAATTCGATTTATTAATAACGGAGGCGGCGTAATGGCGGCTATAAATTTTATTAATTATGTAGTAGATACTATGTATTATAAAACCAATCCTGATTTTGATATTGAAAACAATGAAGATATAATCATTGATGAGGAAGTTGACGCTCACATAAATATTATTGATAATGACAAGACAGCAATAATAACCTTAAGATCTAAACTTAAAGAAAAAGAAAGTGTGCCTTTTTCTTTTGAAGTAAGTATAGTAGGTTATTTTGAATTTGACGAAAAAGAATCGGACGGTATAAATTTTAGAGATTTATTAAAAACTAATGCAGTCGCTATTTTATTTCCATATTTGAGAGCGATTGTAAGTGAGTTAACAGGAAAATCGAATAGATTTCCAAATTATAACATGCCTGTCAGAAATATAGCTCGAGAAATGGCTGAAAAAAACAATATAAAAATCACAGAATAAAAATTCAGAAAAAGTCTAGCTGTAATGATGTTATAATAAAAATCGCGGTACTTATCTGCGGAGTGCGCTTGAGGTAACTGTTGCGACGGTTGCCTTATTTTTATGCTATAATAACAATATGAAATAGTTGTGCCATGAAACGACTCGGTCATCGACACAGACCGCTTAAAGTGTCTACATCACATTAACTGAGAATTCATATGTTGATGTGGTGTATATACATAATTCTCTAGCCATGAATCCATTTGGGTTATGGCTATTTTTTATGCAAAATTCAAGAAAAGAGTTGAATTTATAGCTCTTATGAGTTATAATGTATTTAGGAGGTGAGGGAATGAGGCGTGAAAGAAGGATAAAAAAAGAACACCGCGAAGAAGTTGAGTATTACTTGAAAATTGCAACCTTCATAATTTTACTCATTGAGTTACTTCGCAAAGTGTTCTAAGGTAAGACCCCGAAAGGGGTTCCTTACCTCCAATTATAATAGGAGGGATTCGAAATGGAAAGAGAAACAAAGAAAAAGATTTCATTCGGTTTAACGATAGGCATATTAATACTTGCCATTTTACTTTTAATTATATAAGTACAAGCCTCATTCCCAATTAATGAATAGTTATGATGAATTATTGAAAACTGTTAATGAATTGATCGAAAATAAAGAGATATCAAGTTATCGAATTAATAAAGATACTGGAGTTAGCTATGGTAATATCAATGATATACGGAGAGGTGAACGAAAAGTAGAAAATCTCACACTAAAGAATGCTGGGAAATTATACAACTATGCAAAAATTCATCTGAAATAATTGCTTTATTAATACGAAATAAACAACTTAAAATATATACGTATTGTATTAAAGTAAGCCTTAGATTGTATCCCACTGTTCGTATATAAATTTAAAAAGCGAACGTGTGTATCTGTTTTAACTACCGAACACCGAACACTTATGAAAAGTTGTATCGAACTAATGAAATAACACGTGGTAACATATATGGTAAAGAAAAAAATTTAAAGCATTGATAAAGCCCGTCATTACGCTATTAATTAGATGATATTATTTTCATGCGAATGGTTATAGTGTCAGTGTTTTGAACAGTTCGGACTATATGATGACGATGATGAATAAAAACATGGACCAGCAAATGAAATAAGTTATAAACC
>ERZ1673703.762-NODE-762-length-33786-cov-6.444784_pt1 | contig 33786 bp, 26 predicted proteins | sample MGYA00580233_ERZ1673703 | MGnify/ENA primary metagenome ERZ1673703 (study PRJEB41218, sample SAMN15661748) | gut metagenome | host: Homo sapiens | place: Canada: London | collected 2015-08-20/2019-03-30 | study: EMG produced TPA metagenomics assembly of... | reverse complement strand
CATAAAGCAGATGAGTCCCACCAGGTAGTCTGCGGGCTCGTTGCGTTCATCGCGTGCGACGCAGCGGTGCTCGTCAAAGGCGGCAAGTGTCGGCGACGAGAAACGGCTGCCGAGAAACGTCTTCTCGTCCACCTTGAGGATGGTGTCGACGGTGCTGTCGGCGATGGTGCGCATAATGTCGATCTTGTCACCATCGCGCACGATATCGCAGAAGCTTCGCGTGCGCACGTCGAGCTGCGCGGGTAGACGGAAATCGCTGTGATAGGCAATGCTCGCTCGGATGAGCTCATCTTCTGCCGGGTCATCGATAAAGTCGCGGATGCTCGTTACGGCGGGTGCATCGGCGGGATTCTCGCCAAAGAGGACCTCGATGCCCAGCGCCGCATGGCTCATGCTCTCGGCGTCCTTAAAGGTGTCCCAGCGTCGTAGCTGCTCGAAGCGGCCCATATCGTGTAGCAGGCCGCAAAGCCATGCCAGGTCAATATCTTCTGACGACCAGCCCTGCTCGCGCGCTACGGCATCGCATGCCTCGGCCACGTGGTATGTATGCTCGATTTTGAGTGCGATGCGTGGGTTGGTGGCGTCGTAGGCATCGGTGTAGCTTTTGAAGGCCGCGCGCGCCCGGTCTCGATCGATAGCTGTCATAATGACTTCCTAAAAAGTTGTGTCTTTCGATCCGGTGGCAATTGTAGGTGAACTCGGTTGCTGTCGGATGATGATTCTGCCGTGTCGCTACATGCGGCTCGGAGACCTTGTCAGGATGAGAAGCGTATGGTGCTCAAAATCGTTAGAACCGTCTGGCCAGTGATGCTTACCTATGTTGCAATAGGCGCGCCGTGCGGAATGATCATGGGGCAGACGGGAATGGAGCCCTGGATGGTCTTTGCTCTAAGCAGTACGTTTGTGACGGGCAGCGGCCAGTTTATGATCTGCAACCTGTGGCTGGCGGGTGTGCCTGCAGCATCGATCGTCGCGAGCGTTGCCGCCATCTCCTCGCGTTTTGCGCTTTACTCGGCATCGATCGCGCCGCATCTGAGGGGTGCCTCGAAGCGTCAGACGCTGGCTGTTGCCGCGACACTTACCGAGGAGGCATATGGCATCTCGCTTGCCAAGTTGGTTGAAGGGGAGGATTGGGGCCCGCGCGAGTCCTTTGTGCTCAACGCGATCCTTATCGCAACATGGGGCGTTTCGTGTACGATGGGCGCTATCGTCGGCGCCGTTGTCGATGTTCCCACCGCCATTGCAGCCTTTGTCTGCACCTCGCTCTTTATCTGTCTGCTCTTTTCGCAGCGGCTGTCGCGCGGCAACGTTGTCGCGGCGGTTTCGGGTGCGGTGTCTGTCGCCATATGCAAGTTCTTGGGCCTCACGAATATTGCCGTGCCGGCAAGCGTCGTGGCCGGCATTGCCATTGCGCTGGCGTGCGATGCTGTATTTGACGGAAGAGGTGCCCGCGATGCCCGTTAACGAGTTCTTGGTTCTGTGGCTGTCGTCGTGGGCTGCTATCGCGTTCTTTCGCATCGCGCCGGCGTTCGCCTTGCGCGGGCGGACCCTGTCGCCCCGCATTACCGAGGCCCTGGGCTATATCCCGCCCGCTGCCTTTGCCGCGCTGGTCGCCAACGACTTGGTGAACCCCGGCGCGTTCGACGCGGGACTCTGGCCTGCCTTGGTTCCCTGGATTGCGGCCGCCGGCGTCGTAGCGGTGGCAATCAAGACAAAGTCGATGTTGTGGTGCTGCGTTTCGGGCATCGTGTTCTATATCGTTTTGAGCCTCGTATAGGAGCAGGACGCGTTATCGTCCCGGCCTAACGAATCGAATTTCTCACCGAGGCGGTCTGCTTCTTCTGGTACCATGGTCAAACTTTACTGTAGCAAAGCGTGACGTGGGCTTTTGTTCTGCGTCAGCGGAAATGGGGGTTTCATGGCACAGGAAGCGACCGCCAACGAGCAAAAGAAATTCAAGGTACCGCGCATCCCGGGCGACATCATGATCTATCCGATGATCGTCGGCCTTTTGCTCAATACCTTCTGCCCACAGGTCTTTGAAGTCGGCGGCTTCTTTACGGCTGCCTGCCGCGGTGGGTCCAATACCATCGTCGCCGCGATCCTGCTGTTTGTGGGCGCCGGCATCAGCTTTAAGTCCACGCCGGGCGCCATCAAGACCGGCATCGTCGTGCTGATCCCCAAGCTGGTCGTCGCAGCGGCTCTCGGCCTGGGCGTGGCATATTTCTTTAACGACAACTTCCTGGGTCTGAGCTCCGTGTCTATCATCGGCGGCATCACGTTTTGCAACATGGCGCTCTATACGGGCATCATGGGCGAGTTCGGCGATGAGTCCGAGCAGGGCGCCGTCGGTATCCTGTTCTTTACGGCCGGCCCCGCCGTCACGATGGTCATCCTCGGTGTCTCGGGTCTCGCCAACATCCCCGTCGGCACTATCATCGGATCCATCCTGCCGCTTGTTATCGGCATGGTCCTGGGCAACTTGTTCCCGTTTATCAAGAACCTGCTGGTCCCCGGCGCCAATCCCGCGATCGCTGTCATCGGATTTCAGCTCGGTGCGTCCATGAGCCTGTCGAGCTTTATCACCGGCGGTATCTCGGGCATCCTGCTGGGCCTCATCACCCTCTTTATCGTTGGCCCCATCACCTTTGCCTTCGAGCGCTTGTGCGGCGGCAACGGCAAGGCCGCCGTTGCTTGCTCCACCATCGCCGGCACGGCTATGACCACGCCGGTTGCCCTTGCCGAGGTCGCGCCACGCTATGCCGAGCTTGCGCCCACCGCGTATGCGCAGATCGCCACCGCCGTCATCATCACGGCAATCATGGCCCCGATTCTGACCGGCTGGGTCGATAAGAAGTTCTGCCACGGCGAAGAGGATCTGTCGGTCGAAGGCGTCGAGGCTATTGAGGAGGCCGTCGCGACCGACATCGACGGCGAGTAACGGCCGTTACCGATAATTGATTCCGGCGTGCAGTTCGCGCCGTCCGAGCGCCCGAACGGAAACTGTTTTGCAGTGATGTTCGGGCGCTCTGCTATTATTCCCCTTACCCCTGCGGAGAAAGGGGCGTTTGGCGCCTGGGCGCGACTCGGGCGATTCTGGCCACTTGGATATAGAGGGAATGGCACCTGGTGATTAAGGCACTCAAGATCGAGATATTCCTGCTGTGCATGATTATTCTTATCGGACTTGCCGTACGAAGCCGTCGCTCCCTGTTCTCGAGCACCCAGCAGCTTTTGTTTAGCATGCTGGGCTACACCTCTGCTGCCTACATTTTCTTCGATATGATCTGGACGCTCTCGGACGGCGTGAGCACTCCTGTAGGCATCACGGCCAACTGGATTTCCAACGCGGTTTCGTTTTCGCTGTTCGCCATCGCGTGCCTCATTTGGTTTTTCTATTCCGAGACGATGCAGGGCTCACGGCTTCTGACCACGCCCTATAGGGTGATACTTTTAGCGTTGCCAACCGCTTTGGTGGTCGTGTTGGCATTTACCAGCTACTGGACGCACACTATGTTCTATATCGATACGCAGGGCGTATATCGTCGCGGAGCGCTTTATATGATTCAGCCTATCGTTAGCTACTGCTACGTCATATATACGTCCTTGCACGCCTTTATTCAGGCTCGAAAAGTCGAAAGCTTGCAAAAGAAGGCCATTTATCGCACCCTCGCCTTTTTTGCGGTTCCCGCTCTGGTGGGCGGTACCTTCCAGGTTTTGTTTTCGGTACCGGGCCTTTGCTTCGGTATAACGCTGAGCATCCTGCTGCTCTATATCGTCTATCAGGAGCAACTTATCTCGACTGACCCGTTGACTGGACTCAACAACCGTAACCGTTTTGAGACCTATATGCTGTCGCTGTTCTCGGGTGCGGACCAGGCCGATGATGTGTATCTGCTTATGATGGACGCTGACGGCTTTAAGCAGATTAACGACCGGTATGGACATGTGGAGGGCGACCATGCTCTCCAGGTCATATCTGCTACGCTCAAAGAGGTCTGCTCGGTGTCTGGTGGTTTTATCGCACGTTATGGCGGCGATGAGTTCGTGGTGCTCCAGAAGGCAGCGGCGGAACAGGACATCATAGACCTGTGTTCGGCGATTAACGACGAGCTCGCTCGTGCCGAGGTGCCGTATGCATTGCGGATGTCCATCGGTTACGCGCGGGTCGGCGATAGTGTCGATACCTGGCAAGACTTACTTCGCGCTGCCGATGCGGAGCTCTACCGCGTCAAGGCCGAGAAAAAGAAAGCCGGCGTCCAGATACGCTAGGAAAAGGGGTGCACGCTTGCGTGCGTGGCGGCCCTCAGCTCACCGATGTACTCCATTAAGCTAAAGTACATGAATCCCCTCTGCTAAATAAGGGCAGTTCGTTAAGCTTTTTTGGGCCTGTTGACGATAATGATGCCGCCGCAGACCAACAGCAGGGCCACGATTACGGTGACGGGGCTCGTGCCAGCACCCTCGCCAAGTAGCAGTGCGCTCAGCAGCACGCCGAATACCGGGTTCATAAACCCAAAGACCGAGACGCGGCTGACGGGATTGACGGCAAGCAGGCGCGACCACAGCGAGTAGGCGACCGCGGAGATAAGTGCCATGTAGATGATGAGCGCGATGGCGGGGGCAATCGCCGTGGGGGAGAGCGCGCCACCCATCAAAAAGCCGATGGCGGTGAGGACCAGGCCGCCGACCAAGAACTGCCACCCGGCAAGCAAGACGCCGTCGTGCTTGCGCGAGAAGATACCAATCAAGCAGGTCGAAAGGGCGCCCGCGACGGTGGAGGCCAGGATAAAGCCCTCGCCGTCGAGCATAAAGCCAAAGGTGCCGTCCGCGCCCGAAAGGTTGACGAGCGCGACACCGGCAAAGCCCAGTACGCAGCCGAGCACCTTGGCCGCGTTGAGCTTTTCGGTGCGAAACGCCAAGGCGGCAAAGAGGATGGCTAGGAAGTTGGCGCTGGCCTCGATGATGGAGCTCGACATGGCGCTGGCGCGCGAGAGACCAAGGTAGAAAAAGAAGTACTGGCCGATGGTCTGGAAGAGCGACAAGATGCAGATGGGCTTGATATCGTGCGCTTGCGGAACGAGCGGTCGGCGCTGGGCCACGCTCATGCCAACAATGACCAGCATACCGGCAAGGGTGAAGCGCAAGCCCGCAAAGAGCAGCTGCGAGGCGCTATCGTGCGCGGGAATGCCAAAGAGGCCGTAGCCGATCTTGATGCAGGGGAAGGCGGAACCCCAGAGCGCGCAGCAAATGAGGCAGCCCAGGATGAGTCCGGGCAGGGTGGCGAGATGTGGCTTGCGGCTTTCCATGATGTCCTTCTCCTATACGCGCAAAGCAAAAAAGAACCCGCCACCGGGGGTGCCGGTGGCGGGTGTTGTTACCCGAGGGGATTGTACCCGATGGGAACGGTTTAGGCGAAGTAGGCTACGCCGCTCTCAAAGATTGGCATGAACTTGTCGCCGGGGACATGCTCGGGCACGTTGCGGTACAGGTTGTCGCCGCGACGCTCGGCATGGCCCATCTTGCCCAGGACACGGCCGTCGGGACTCGTGATGCCCTCGATGGCGAGTATGGAGCCGTTGGGGTTGACGGAAAGATCCATGCTGGGCTTGCCGTCCTCGCCCACGTATTGCGTGGCGACCTGGCCGTTGGCGATCAGCTGGGCGAGCACTTCGTCGTTGGCGACAAAGCGGCCCTCGCCGTGGCTGATGGCGACGGTGTAGGGGTCGTCGAGGCTGCACTGCGACAGCCACGGGGACAGGTTGGACGAGATGCGGGTGCGCACCAGGCGGCTCTGATGGCGACCGATGGTGTTGAACGTCAGCGTGGGCGCATCGGGCGTGGCGTCGACGATGTCACCGTAGGGCACCAGGCCGAGCTTGACCAGAGCCTGGAAGCCGTTGCAGATGCCCAGCATCAGGCCGTCGCGGGCCTTGAGCAGGTCGCGGACTGCCTCGGTGACCTCGGGAGCGCGGAAGAACGCCGTGATGAACTTGGCGGAGCCGTCGGGCTCGTCACCGCCCGAGAAGCCGCCGGGGATCATGACGATCTGGCTTGCGCGGATGCGGCGGGCAAGCTCGTGGGTGCTCTCGGCGACGGCCTCGGGCGTGAGGTTGTTAATCACGAAGGTGTCGGCCTCGGCACCGGCGGCACGGAAGGCGCGGGCGCTGTCGTACTCGCAGTTGTTGCCGGGGAACACGGGGATGATCACGCGCGGGCGGGCGATCTTGGCGCCGCCGTACACGTGGATGTCCTTGGCGCGGAAGTCGATGGTCTCGACCTCGGGGGTCTCGCCGGCGCTGCGGTAGGCGAAGACGCCCTCGATGCCGCTCTCCCAGGCCTCCTGGAGCTCGGCGAGCTCGATGACCTCGGAGCCGGTGTCGATGACATAGCCCTCGACGGTGGTACCCAGGGGCTCGACGACAACGCCGTCGGCGACCTCGGGCAGCTCGGCGTCCTCGGCAAGCTCGACGATAAAGCTGCCGTAGAGCGGGGTGAAGAGGCTCTCCACGTCCACGTCCTCGGCAAGCTCGATGCCGATCTGGTTGCCGACGCACATCTTAAAGAGGCTCTCGGCGCCGCAGCCGTAGCCGGGCGTGGAGACGGCCAGGTCATCGCCGGTAGCAGTGAGCGCCTCGACGGCGTCAAACGCGGCGAGCAGCTGCTGGGCGTCGGGACGGTAGTCCTCGCCGTAGGTGGCGGGGGCGATGCGGACGACGCGGTGCGTCAGGCCCTTGAACTCAGGGGAGACGGCGCGCGCCGCGCGGCCCACGGCCACAGCGAAGCTGATCAGAGTCGGCGGAACGTTGAGCTCGCCGGCCTCGTCCTCAAACGAGCCACTCATGGAGTCCTTGCCACCGATGGCGCCGGCACCCAGGTCGACTTGGGCCATGAGGGCGCCCAGGACGGCTGCCGTGGGCTTGCCCCAGCGCTCGGCCTCGGTGCGCAGACGCTCGAAGTACTCCTGGAAGGAGAGGTAGGCGCGCTTGTGCTCAAAGCCGGCGGCAACGAGCTTGGCGATGGACTCGACCACGGACAGGTAGGCGCCCGCAAACTGGTCGGCTTCCATCAGGTAGGGGTTGAAGCCCCATGCCATAGCGCTTGCCGTGGTGGTCTCGCCGTCCACGGGGAATTTGGCGACCATGGCCGAGCTCGGGGTGAGCTGCGTCTTGCCGCCAAAGGGCATAAGCACGGTTGCGGCACCGATGGTGGAGTCGAAGCGCTCGGAAAGGCCCTTGTTGGAGGCAACGTTGAGGTCGGTGACAAGCGAGGTCATGCGCTCGGCAAGCGTGGTGCCGGCCCAGCTGGGCTGCCACACGCTGCGGGCGCACACGTGGGCGACCTGGTGCTTGGGCGCGCCGTTGGAGTTGAGGAACTCGCGGGATAGGTCGACGATGGCGACACCGTTCCAGGCCATGCGCATGCGCGGCTCGGCGGTAACCTCGGCGATAACGGTCGCCTCCAGGTTCTCCTCGGCGGCGTAGCCCATGAACTCCTCGACGTCACCGTCGGCGACGGCGCAGGCCATGCGCTCCTGGGACTCGGAGATGGCGAGCTCGGTGCCGTCCAGGCCGTCGTACTTCTTGGTCACGGTGTCCAGGTCCACGTACAGGCCGTCGGCAAGTTCGCCTACGGCGACCGAGACGCCGCCGGCGCCAAAGTCGTTGCAGCGCTTGATCAGGCGGCAGGCGTCGCCGCGGCGGAACAGACGCTGCAACTTGCGCTCGACCGGGGCGTTGCCCTTCTGGACCTCGGCGCCCGAGGTCTCGATGGACTCGGTGTTCTGGGTCTTGGAGGAGCCGGTGGCACCGCCGATGCCGTCACGGCCGGTGCGGCCGCCCAGCAGGATGATCTTGTCGGTGGGGGCGGGGCACTCGCGGCGCACGTGGTTTGCCGGGGTAGCGCCCACCACGGCGCCGACCTCCATGCGCTTGGCCACGTAGCCGGGGTGATAGAGCTCGTTGACCTGACCGGTGGCAAGGCCAATCTGGTTGCCGTAGCTGGAGTAGCCGGCGGCAGCGGTGGTCACGAGCTTGCGCTGCGGCAGCTTGCCCTCGAGGGTCTCGGACACGGGGACGGTGGGGTCGCCGGCGCCGGTGACACGCATGGCCTGATACACGTAGCTGCGGCCCGAGAGCGGGTCGCGGATGGCGCCGCCCACGCAGGTGGCGGCACCGCCGAAGGGCTCGATCTCGGTCGGGTGGTTGTGGGTCTCGTTCTTAAACAGGAACAGCCAGTCCTGGTCCTCGCCGTCGACATCGACCTTTACCTTGACGGTGCAGGCGTTGATCTCCTCGGACTCGTCGACATCGGTCATGACGCCGGTCTTCTTAAGGTACTTGGCGCCGATGGTGCCCATGTCCATGAGGCAGACGGGCTTGGCGTCGCGACCGAGCTCGTGGCGCATCTCCATGTAGCGGTCGAAGGCCTCCTGCACCACGGCGTCGTCGATCGTCACGTCGTCCAGGACGGTGCCGAAGGTGGTGTGGCGGCAGTGATCGGACCAGTAGGTGTCGATCACGCGGATCTCGGTGATGGTGGGGTCGCGATCCTCATCGCGGAAGTACTGCTGGCAGAAGGCGATGTCCGCCTCGTCCATGGCAAGGCCGCGATCGGCGATAAAGGCGGCAAGGCCGGCCTCGTCGAGCTCGCGGAAGCCGTCGAGCACTTCGACGGGCTGGGGCTCGGGAGTCTCCATGTACAGCGTCTCGGGCAAGTCGAGCGAGGCGATGCGCGCCTCGACGGGGTTCACCACGTAGTGCTTGATGGCCTCGATGGCGGCTTCGTCCAGAGCGCCCGAGATCATATAGACCTTGGCGGAGCGCACGGCGGGGCGCTCGCCCTGGCTGATGAGCTGCACGCACTCGCTGGCGGAGTCGGCGCGCTGGTCAAACTGGCCAGGCAGGAATTCGACGGCAAAGACGGCGCCATCGCTTGCGGGGAGCTCGTCGTAGGTCACATCGACCTGAGGCTCGCTAAAGACGGTCGGCACGCAGGAGCGGAAAAGCTCCTCGTCGATGCCCTCGACGTCGTAGCGGTTGATGATCCTCAGGGCCTCGATGCCCTTGATGCCGAGAATCTCGGTCAGCTCGTCCTTGAGCTGCTGAGCCTCGACGTCGAACCCGGGTTTCTTCTCCACGTAGATACGAGAGACCATTGGTTCCTGCCTTCCTGATCGGTTGGGCGTACGGTACGGTATGCGGCAGCGGTCGGTTTGCGGGGTCTGCCCTGCGGTCGCCTTGAGCCACATGTTTGTAAACCTCACTATGATACGACAGCTCGCGGCGCGTTGAGGACGGCGAGGGTGCTACAGTGATGCGCAAACAAGAGAAAGGCATCACATGGCATTCGTTTCACTCGCCATCATCGCGCTCGTGGCCTTTGCAAGCCCCTTCATCGCCTCGGCGATTCCCGGAAAGCCCGTTCCCGAGACGGTCTTTTTGCTCGTGTTCGGTGCGGTGCTGGGACCCCATATGCTCGGCGTCATCCATGTAGATGCCGAGGTCTCGCTGGTGTCCGAGCTGGGTCTGGCCTTTTTGTTCCTGCTCGCCGGCTTTGAGATCGACCCCAAGAGCATCACGGGCGTCGAGGGGCGCTACGGCTTGGCGACGTGGGTCGTCACGTTTGGTATCGCCTGGCTTGCCGTGCGCTTTACCCCGTGGTTCTCGGTCAGTCATTTCGACGGTATCGCCGTGACGCTTGCCCTCACTTCGACGGCGCTCGGCACGCTCGTGCCCATCATGCGCGAGCGCTCGCTCACCGGCACGCGTGTTGGTGACTCGATTCTCGCGTATGGCACTTGGGGCGAGCTCGGTCCCGTGCTCGCCATGTCGGTGCTGCTGTCTGCTCGCACTGGCATCCAGACGCTTGTAATCCTTGGCTTGTTTGCGGTGGTCTGCGTGTTGCTGGCCGTGGTCCCAAGCCGCTCCAAGCGCGTCGGCAGCCGCTTCTTTGCGTTTGTCGAGGAACGCGCCGATACCACGTCGCAGACCTTCGTGCGCCTGACGGTGCTCATCCTGGTCACGCTCGTGGCATTCTCGGCCGTCTTTGATCTCGATATCGTGTTGGGTTCTTTTGCCGCCGGCTTTGTCCTGCGCTATATCATCCCCGAGGGCAACCATACGCTCGAGACTAAGCTCGACGGCCTGGCCTACGGCTTTTTGATTCCGGTGTTCTTTACCGTGTCGGGCGCAAAGATCGACCTGACGGCCGTGGCGTCGCGCCCCGGGCTGCTCGCGGGCTTTATCGTGGCGTTGCTGATCATTCGCGCCGTGCCCATTCTCATCTCTATGAGCATTTGTCCTGCGACACGCGATGTGTCGGCGTATGGTCGCATTACCGTGGCCCTGTACTGCACCACGGCGCTGCCGATCATCGTTGCCGTAACGAGCGTGGCCGTCAACGCGGGCGCGCTGTCGCAAGATATTGCGTCGGTCATGGTTGCCGCCGGTGCCATCACGGTGTTCTTGATGCCATTGCTCGCGCAGCTCTTCTACCGCGTGGTCGACGCCGCGCCGGTCGCCGCCGTGGCAGAGGTTGCCGAGCATCCATCCGATGCACTTGACATCCTACGCGCCCATCACGATTTGGCGAGCCTGCTCGCGCGCGAGCATGAGCTTTTGACCTCGCATGGCCATGGGCGTTCGCTCGACGGCATACCTACCCTTGATTCCATTGCCGACCGCCTCTCGACCGAGGCGGCAAACGGGCACATCGATGCCCGTATCGTGGACGCCGCTCATTTGCTGGCCGAGAAAACCTATGGCGACGAGATCGACCCGTCCAAGCTGACTCCGCGCGAGCGTCGCCGCCTGGAGCGCGCCAAGCTCGCCGTGCATGAATATCGCCGCCGCATGCTGGAGCTCTACGCGCGCGATGAAGCCCAGGACGACGACGGTAAGTAGTAAGGAATGCCGGGATACGGGTTCCGTCCAAATAATAGAAGGCGCGCTGTCTGCGGTTGATGCATGCAGCGCGCCTTTTGCGTTGGGCCTCGTTGAGGTTCGAAGTCGTGGCTTGCGACCTTTAGGAGCGGGCGGCTCCGTCGACGGGGAGCACGGCGCCCGTGACATAGGATGACATGTCGCTCGCTAGGAAAACGAAGGCGTTGGCGACGTCCTCGGGCTCGCCCATGCGGCCGAGCGGGATGGTGGCGATGATGGGCTTGATGACCTCTTCGGGCAGGTTGGCGACCATATCGGTCTTGGTTACGCCAGGCGCGACGGCATTGACGCGAATACCCATGGGGGCGAGCTCGCGCGAGAGCGACTGGACCATGCCGTTGACGGCAAACTTGGACGTGGGGTAGCCGACGCCAGAGGGCTGACCGTACTTGGCGACCATCGAGCTCGTGGTGGTGATGGTGCCGCCGTGGCCGGCCTCGGTCATGATCTTGGCGGCAGCCTGGTGGCCGTTAAAGACGGCGACGACGTTGAGGTCCATGACTTTGGCGAACTCCTCGGCCGTGTAGTCCAAAAGGGGCGAGCGCTGGGAGATGCCGGCGTTGTTAACGACCGTGTCCAGGCCACCCATGTCGGCGGCTGCCTCGGTAAAGGCCTCGGTTACGGCCTCGAGCGAGGTGAGGTCGCAGGTGCGGCCCCAGACCTTGGCCTCGGGATAGGCTGCGGCTAGCTTTTCAACGGCGGCGTCGGCAGTCTCCTGACGCGAGCCAAAGACCGTGACGGCGGCGCCCTCCTCGATAAAACGGCAGGCGATGGCATAGCCGATACCGCGCGTGCCTCCGGTGACGATTGCTTTCTTGCCCTCGAGCAACATGGTGCCTCCATTCTTCGGGGGTTGGACATACGCAGCACAGCGTAGCGGTAGCCGGAATCGGCCGCGTTTGCATATCGGTGAACGGTAGCCCGCGTTACCGATGAGCGGCTCGCGCAAATGTGCTCTGCCGTTGTGCTTAGGGCAGGAGACAAAAGGGCTCCCGTCCCACATCGGACGGGAGCCCTCAAAGCGCGTATTGCTAGGCGATTGATGGACTAGTTCGCCATGACGCCTTCGGTCCAGGCCTCGACGTCCTCGATACGCAGGACGTTGGCGACCTCGGCCACGCAGTCGACGCTGGCAAGCTCGGCGGCGGCAGCCTGGACGTCCTTCTCGAGCGCGCGGTGCGTCAGGAAGATGACCGAACAGGCATCGTTGACGCCCGACTTGCCGTCCTCGACCTGGTTGATGAGCGAGATCGAGATGTTGTGCTTGGCAAAGATATCGACCGTCTCGGACAGGGCGCCCACGCGGTCGGCGACCTTCAGGCGCACATAGTACTTAGTCTGGAGCTCGTCCATGGGCTTAAAGGCGAGGTTGTGACCATAGGGCTCAATCTCGGGCAGCGGAGCCACGCCGCGGCTGATCTGCTCGGAGAGCGACAGGATATCGCCCACGACGGCGCTCGCGGTGGGGAAGGAGCCTGCGCCCGCGCCGTAGAACATGGTCTCGCCCACGGCGTCGCCTACCACGTAGACAGCGTTCATGGCGCCGTTGACCTTGGCAAGCATGTGGTCGGCGGGGATCAGCGTGGGATGCACGCGGACGTCGACGCCGGCGTCGGTGTTGCGGGCGATGCCGAGCAGCTTAATGGTGTAGCCGAGCTCGCGGGCCTGGGCGATGTCCTCGGCGCCGATGGTGCGGATACCCTGCTGGTACACATCGTCGGTGGTAACGCGGGTGCCAAAGCCGATGGAGGCGAGGATCGCCGTCTTGCTGGCGGCGTCGAAGCCGTCGACGTCGGCGGACGGGTCGGCCTCGGCATAGCCCTTGGCCTGCGCGTCGGCAAGTACGTCGGCGTAATCGGCACCCTCGGCGTCCATGCGCGACAGGATATAGTTGGTGGTGCCGTTGAGAATGCCGGCGATGGTCAGGATCTTGTTGCCTACCAGGTCGTGCTCAAGCGTGCTGACAATGGGGATGCCGCCGCCGCAGCTGGCCTCGCACTTAATCTGCACGCCGCACGCGCGCGCCTTCTCGGCGAGCGTCTCGACGTGACGGCCCAGCAGAGCCTTGTTGGCGGAGACGACATGCTTGCCGTTCTCGAAGGCAGTGGTGAAGATCTCGGTTGCGGGATGCTCGCCGCCGATCAGCTCGACGACGATGTCGACGGCGGGGTCGGTGACGACGTCGTGCCAGTCACTTGTAAAGGCCTCGCGCTCAATACCGGCTGCTTCGGCCTGCTCCCAGGCAAGCGCGCAGGCGCGGGTCAGCTTAAGGTCGATGCCGTAGGCTGCCAGGTACTCATCGTGGTGGCTCTTGATCAGACGGGCCACGCCGCCGCCGACGGTTCCCAGACCGATCAGACCGACGTTCACGGTGCGCAGGGGTTCGCTCATAGATAGCTCCTTCGTGCATCTTATGGATGGATTAACCGCTTAAAGGTTGAGTGCATTCTAGCGTGAACCGAGGGCGCGTGCTCGCCAGGCAACAGGAGTCGCACAAAACGCCACCCCCGAAACGCTGCGGAAACATTGGAAACATGCTCACTACATACGACCTACAGCCTATGTGATTCAGGACGGCAAGTACATCGCCGCCTAGGTGCGCACAAAACGCGAGCGGTGGGGTCGTTTTATTCAGGGCGGGGACGCCTGTAACAGAACGGAAACATTACTTTCACACAATAAAGTGGCTAAACTGCATAAACCGACAGAAATACGCATGATTATGGATAAATGAACAAATCCAAAGAAAAGTTGAAATAATCGCCACTTTCCTTAACTAAAGCGTCTAGTATTTTGCGAACGCCGAACACGGCGAAGGATGGCCTGTCGGGTAACCGAAACCCGACGAGATTTGAGAGGAGAGCCGCATGTCGAGCCTCACCGGTAAGTCATTAAACCCTGTTATGAATCGCAGGAGCGTTATCGCGAGCGCAGCAGGTCTGGGGGCGATGTCCATTCTAGCTGGCTGCTCCTCCAACGGCGGCGACAGTGGTTCCGCTTCGGGCGACGCTTCGTTTAAGATCGGCACCATCGGCCCACTGACCGGCGCCAACGCGTCCTACGGCAAGTCCGTTACACAGGCTGTCGAGCTTGGCTGCAAGGATTTCTCGACTAAGGAACTGCCGCTTGTCAGCAAGGCCGAGGACGACCAGGCTGACGGCGAGAAGGCCGTCAACGCCTTCAACACCCTGCTCGACTGGGGCATGCAGGCCCTTGTCGGTCCGACCACCACGGGTGCGTCGGTCGCCGTTGCTGCTGAGTGCGGTAACGACCCCGAGACGTTCATGATTACCCCGTCCGCGTCCTCCGAGGACGTTACCAAGGGCAAGGATTGCGTCTTCCAGGTTTGCTTCACCGACCCCAACCAGGGTGTCAACGCTGCCAAGTTCCTGGCGCAGAAGTATGCGGACGAGAAGTTCGTGCTGTTCTATAACTCCGGCGACGCCTATTCTTCGGGCATCGCAGATTCCTTTAAGGCCCAGGCCGCTGAGTCCAAGCTCGAGATTGTTGACGAGGAGACCTTTAAGGACGACTCCGCCACGAGCTTTACCAACCAGCTGACCAAGGCCAAGCAGGCTGGCGCCACCATGATCTTTGCGCCGATCTACTACACACCGGCGTCCGTCCTGCTCAAGAACGCCAAGGACATGGGCTACGACGTCAAGATGATGGGCTGCGACGGCATGGACGGTATCCTGGGCGTTGAGGGCTTCGATACCTCTCTTGCCGAGGGTCTGCTGCTCATGACCCCGTTCTCCGCCGACGACGAGAAGAACGCCGACTTCGTCAACGCTTACAAAGATAAGTACGGCGATACCCCCGACCAGTTTGCCGCCGACGCCTACGACGGCGTGCATGCTGTGGTCGAGGCTCTCAAGGAGGCCGGCCTGGGTGTCGACGCCGACCCCACCGAGGTTGCCGAGAAGCTTCCCGAGGCTATGCGCAACATTACTGTTGACGGCCTGACTGGCAAGCTCTCCTGGAACGATAAGGGTCAGGTCCAGAAGGAGCCCACGGCGTACGTCATCACTGACGGCAAGTACGTACAGGCCTAATAGGCCGCCTTACATAGAGCGGTTTTGATCCCAAGCAGGGGAGGTTTTGGCCTTCCCTGCTTGCTTGGTATCTAGGGACGATGTAACGTCCCTGTTTCATACATTAACTGGAAACCTATTCGAAAGGGGGATGTGGAACATGACGGTCTTTATCCAATACCTGGTCAACGGCCTGTCCATGGGCAGCGTCTACGCCATCATCGCGTTGGGCTACACCATGGTCTACGGTATCGCCAAGATGCTGAACTTCGCTCACGGCGACGTCATCATGGTCGGTGCCTATGTCTCGTTCTGCGCCACGTCGTATCTCGGCCTCCCGGGCTGGGCATCTGTAGTTCTCTCTTGTGTGGTCTGTACCGTTCTCGGTGTTCTCATCGAGGGTCTGGCCTATAAGCCGCTGCGCCAAGCAGGCCCGCTGGCCGTTCTGATCACGGCTATCGGCGTGTCCTACTTCCTGCAGAACGCCGCGCAGCTTCTGTGGGGCGCCACGCCCAAGAACTTCACTTCGCTCGTCACCTTCCAGGTGCCGGAGTTCTTGGCCAAGTTCAACGTAAGCGCCGTCTCGCTTGTCACCATCGTCGCCTGCCTGGTTATCATGGCCGGCCTGATGTTCTTTACAGGTAAGACCAAGATGGGCAAGGCCATGCGCGCCGTGTCCGAGGACAAGGCCGCCGCTCAGCTCATGGGCATCAACGTCAACCGCACCATCTCGATGACGTTCGCCATCGGCTCCGCCCTTGCCGCCATCGCCGGCGTGCTCTTGTGCTCCTACTCGCCGGTGCTGCAGCCCACGACGGGCGCCATGCCTGGCATCAAAGCCTTCGACGCCGCCGTCTTCGGTGGCATCGGCTCCATCCCCGGCGCCTTTGTCGGTGGCATTCTCATCGGCATCATCGAGGCGATGGCGCAGGCCTACATTTCCACGAGCCTTGCCAACTCCATCGTCTTTGGTGTTTTGATCATCGTCCTGCTCGTCAAGCCTGCCGGCCTCTTGGGCAAGTACGTCCCCGAGAAGGTGTAGGTGAGCGTTATGAAGTTTCTTAAAGACAAGCAGACGCGTCACGATTTTGTCACGTACGCTATGTGCATCGTGGCCTTCGCCATCGTGTTCTTTATGCAGTCTAACCACATGATTCCGCGCATGATTGCCGGTCAGTTGGTTCCCATTACGGCCTACATCGTCATGGCCATTTCCCTCAACCTTGTTGTCGGCATCGCGGGCGACCTGTCGCTGGGCCATGCGGGCTTTATGAGCGTCGGCGCCTATACGGGAATCGTTACCGCCGTCGCGCTGGAGAGCGCCGTTCCGTCCGACCCGATGCGCCTGATCATCAGCATCGTGGTCGGCGCTATCGCCGCTGCCATCTTGGGCTTCTTGATCGGTATCCCGGTCCTGCGCCTGAGCGGCGACTATCTGGCTATCGTGACCCTGGCTTTTGGCGAGATCATCAAAGAGATCGTCACCTGCCTCATTGTGGGCGTCGACTCCCGCGGCCTGCACGTGATCTTTAACATCACGGGCAACTCTACGATCGACGACCTGCACCTGCTCGAGGACGGCACCGCCATCATCAAGGGCGCCCAGGGCGCCTCGGGCGTGTCGACGTACTCGACCTTCCTCGCCGGTGCCATCCTGGTCATGGTCGCACTCGTGATCGTGCTCAACCTGGTTCGCAGCCGTACCGGCCGTGCCATTATGGCCGTGCGCGATAACAAGATTGCTGCCGAGTCCGTAGGCATCTCCGTCACCGAGTACCGCATGATCGCCTTCGTGGTTTCCGCTGCCCTCGCCGGTGCTGCCGGAGCTCTCTTCGGCGGTAACTTCTCGCAGCTCTCCGCCACCAAGTTCGACTTCAATACCTCCATTCTCATTCTGGTGTTCGTGGTCCTGGGCGGCCTGGGCAATATGCGCGGCTCCGTTATCGCCGCGGCGCTGCTCACGGTGCTCCCCGAGCTGCTCCGTCAGTTCTCGGACTACCGCATGCTCATCTACGCCATCGTGTTGATCCTGGTCATGATCTTTACCAACAACCCGCAGCTCAAGGCGTTCTTCGGTCGCGTCAAGGACCGCTTTGCTTCCAAGAAGGAGGTGGCAGCCGATGCCCAGTAAGTCTGAGTTCAAGAAGGGCAAGATGGTCCCGTATCCTTCTGGAGCCATCGTTCCCGACCGCGACCTGGGCGAGCGCCCTGCACTCGAGTGCATCCACCTGGGCATTGAGTTCGGTGGCCTTAAGGCAGTCGACGACTTTAGCCTGACTATCGGCAAGACCGAGATCGCCGGTCTGATCGGCCCCAACGGTGCCGGTAAGACCACGGTCTTCAACCTGCTCACCAAGGTGTATCAGCCCACGCACGGCACCATCCTGCTCGACGGCGAGGATACCTCGGGCAAGTCGGTCTATCAGGTCAACCGCATGGGTATTGCCCGTACCTTCCAGAACATTCGCCTGTTCAACACCATGACGGTGGAGGACAACGTTAAGGTCGGTCTGCATAACCAGGAGCGTTACTCCGGCTTTGAGGGCGTGCTGCGCCTGCCGACGTATTGGAAGCACGAGAAGGCCGCCCACGAGCGTGCCATGGAGCTGCTGTCCATCTTTGATATGGAGCATCTGGCAAACGAGCAGGCCGGCTCGCTGCCTTACGGCGCCCAGCGCCGTCTGGAGATCGTCCGCGCGCTTGCCACCAACCCCAAACTGCTGCTGCTCGACGAGCCTGCCGCCGGCATGAACCCGTCCGAGACCGCGGAACTCATGGAGAACATCGTCAAGATTCGCGACACCTTCGGCATTGCCATCATGCTCATCGAGCATGATATGTCGCTCGTTATGAACATCTGCGAGGGTATCTGCGTGCTCAACTTTGGTAAGGTCATCGCCAAGGGCACGGCAGAGGAGATCCAGAACAACGATGCCGTTATCGAGGCGTATCTGGGCAAGCAGGATAAGGGGGAGAACTAAATGGCAGAGCCGATGCTTTCCGTCTACAACATCAACGTCTGGTACGGCGCCATCCACGCCATCAAGGACATCTCCTTTAACGTTAACGAGGGCGAGATCGTGGCCCTGATCGGTGCGAACGGTGCCGGCAAGTCCACAACGCTCAAGACTGTCTCGGGCCTGCTGCGTTCCAAGACCGGCTCCATCAAGTTTACGGGCGAGGACATTACCCATACGCCCGCTGATAAGCTGGTTGGTAAGGGCCTGGCTCAGGTTCCCGAGGGTCGTCGCGCCTTTTTGCAGATGACGGTTGAGGAGAACCTGGAGATGGGTGCCTATACGCAGCCCAAGTCCACGGTGGCTCCGGGCCTGGAGCGCGTCTACGAGCAGTTCCCGCGCCTGAAGGAACGTCGTCGCCAGGTCGCCGGCACCCTTTCGGGCGGCGAGCAGCAGATGCTCGTTATGGGCCGCGCCCTTATGAGTAACCCCAAACTGCTTATGCTCGACGAACCTTCCATGGGTCTGGCACCGATTCTGATCGAACAGATCTTCCAGATTGTCGAGGACCTGCACAAGGCCGGTACCACGGTGCTTCTGGTCGAGCAAAACGCGCAGATGGCGCTTTCCATCGCCACGCGCGGTTACGTGCTCGAGACTGGCAAGATCACCATGACCGGCACCGGCCAAGAGCTCCTGCACGACGACAACGTGCGTAAAGCCTACCTGGGTGGTTAATCCATTCAACAAAGGGGGCGCTGACCAACCCGGTCAGCGCCCCCTTTTTAAGTTGCGGTGGAATAGGGACTAAATGGGAGTCTCAGAGGCCAAAACAGTCCCTATTCCACCGCAACTTCATGGGGATGTGTGACAATGCCCGTCGGAAAACATCTGCTGTCTTTGGGGGTCTATCTATGGTGTACGAGTTTTGTGCCGAGAACTTTGAGCGGGTGCCGGCAGCTATCGATGCCGGTGCAAAGCGCATCGAGCTGTGCGACAACCTCGCCGTTGGTGGCACCACGCCTTCTGCCGGCGTTATCAGCGCTACAGTCAGCTATGCTCACGAGCATGACGCGCGAGTGATGTGCATGATTCGCCCGCGTGGCGGTGACTTTCATTACAACCAAGACGAGCTGCGCATGATGGAGATGGACCTGGGCCTTGCCGTAAGCGCCGGCGTTGACGGCTTGGTCTTTGGCTGCTGCAAGCCCTGCGCTGGCGGATGGGCGCTCGACGAGCTTACGTTGGGCGCCCTCGTGATGGCCGCGGGCTGCGCGACCGAGGAATGCAAGCGTGAGCCCATCGACATCACCTTTCACATGGCGTTTGACCAGCTCTCGCCCGAGGCTCAACTCGATGCGATTGATACACTTGCCGACTGCGGCGTTACGCGCATCCTCACGCATGGCGGCGCTGCCGGTACGTCGATCGAGGATAATTTCGATTACCTGGCTCGTTTAATCGAGTATGCGGGCGATCGTTTGACCATCCTTCCCGGCGGCGGCATCACTACGGCAAATCGCGACGCGGTCGCGGCGGCACTGGGCGTCTCCGAGCTCCATGGCACCAAGATTGTGCCGCTGGAGGTGTAGCCCGTGGCACTTGTATTCGATGTCCAGCAGGCGAGCGGTAAGCCCGACGATAATCGTCGCCCTGGCACCGCGTGCCCCTTTTGCGACACGGAGGGGCTTGCCAACATCATCCAGCGCGATGGTGACTGCATCTGGCTCGAGAATAAGTTCAAGACATTGCGGGCCACACGTCAGACCGTATTGATCGAGTCTGCCAATCACGACGCCGACCTGGTGACCTATGAACCGGATGAGCTGCATCATGTGATGCGGTTTGCCCTGGGCTGTTGGCAGCAGATGATCGATTCCCAACAGTACCGCAGTGTGCTCATGTACAAGAACAAAGGCCCGCTTTCGGGCGGCAGCCTCGTCCATCCACACATGCAGATTGTGGGCCTGGAACAGGAGGACGGCTATGCGGCGCTGACCTCAGCCAACTTTGAAGGCATCAGTGTCTGGCAACAGGGGAGAATCTCGGTCGACATCTCAACCGAACCGATCATGGGGTTCTTTGAGGTCAACGTCTCGGCTCCACAGGGAATCGCCGCCAGCGACGACGCCCGCGACCAAGCCGAAGCGGACCTGTTTGCCGATGCGATTCAGGTGGCCCTGCGCTATATCCTGCACGAGCACCATGGCGGTCGCGCGGAGTCGTACAACTTGTTCTTCTACCACATGGACGGCCGGACCATTGCCAAGGCTCTGCCACGTTGGGTGGTTTCGCCCTACTTTGTGGGCTATCGTCTGGCCCAGGTCAATGCCGAGACCACGCTCGATATCGATGCTGAGCGCCTGCGTGCGCATCTGGAAACGCTCGCGTAGCAAGGCGAGCGCCTGCGAAAAGAGTGCTGCTTAGCGTGCCATCGCGTCGCGCCCGGCCTCGACCCGCTTGCGCTGTTTGGCGCGCTCCTCGCCGGTCAGACGTTCAAAGAGATGTCCGATAAGCGAGGCGAGTACCTGCTGAAACATCGTGCCGCACATGACGGGGAACACGACCTCGCCGGGAAAATACTGTGTGGCGATGACGGCGCCCGAAGAGATATTGCGCATGCCACAGGTAAAGCACATGGTGGTCGTCTCGCTATACGGCAGATGCAGGACACGTGCGACCAGGATGCCGATGATAAAGCCACTGATGGCGAACGCCAGGATAAAGAGGGCGACTTCCAGGCGTACCATGTTCATGTGCAGCACGTACTCGCTCATGGCGGTGGAGTTGGACGCGATGACGCCCATCATCATGAACTTGCAGGCGGGCGAAAGCGCGGGGGAGAGTTTCTCATGACCCCAGCCGCGCGTGAGTTCGTTAATGACGATACCGAGCACGGCGGGTATGGCGATCATAAAGGCCATATTCTGCATCATGCTCGGCACGTCGATCGAGACGGTGGCGCCCAGCAGGAGCTTGAGCGTAAGAGGAATCGTCACAGGTGAGATGACCGAGGACGTCAGGATGATGGTGAGCGCGAGCGGGCCGTTGCCGCCGAACATGCTAATCCACATAAAGGCAGTGACTGCCACGGGTACGCTGTACTCGAGCACGATGCCACAGACAAGGTTGGGATTGGAGCCAAAGAACAGTGAGCCCATGGCATACGCTGCGATGGGGATGATCACAGCCGAGACAAATAACGCCAAAATCAGATGCAGGGGACGATGGAACACCTCAGCCACCTGATGAAAGGTGTTGCTGAGCGCACCCTGAAACGTCATGAAAGCAAACAAGGTGGGAACGATGGGCTTGAGAACGCCGATCTGCTGGGGAAAGAGCACGCCGAGCGCCACACAAATCGGAACGATGACCTGCATGTGCCCCGCGAGAAACTTGCCCAGTCCAACCCATTGTTTCATATACTCTTGTGACTCCCTTTGCTCGTGAATTCGTTTTGAATGGATATGCTAGACGCTCGCATGCGTCCGTGCGTCAGAAACGCTCGAATATTTCGAGGCGATTACCGGCATCGTTTACCGAAACCGCGGCGTGCTGCGGCGATTTGCATCCGCGCTGCACGGTATAATAAATCCGTTCAACAGATCTGCCTGCCGAAGCGGGCATACACAGAGGACTCATCGCTATGAACCGTGAGAGGTATCGCGGCGACCTGCCCCTATCGGGGGTGGGCGCCTATGTCATCGCTTAAGACGACGCATCGCTGGGCGGTCGCTCAGCAAAACCCCGAGCTCGAAAAGGAGCTTTCGGCTGGCCTGGGCATACCCGGGCTGGTGGCGCGCATTATGGTTGCGCACGGCATTACATCCATCGAGGAAGGCCAGCTGTTTTTGACGCCTTCGCTTGATCGCGACTGGGCCGACCCACTCATTATCCCGGGCATGTCGGTCGTTGCCGACCGCGTTGAGCGCGCTATTCGCAACCACGAGCACATCGCGGTCTTTGGCGATTTTGACGTTGACGGTATTACGTCGACCTGTCTGTTGACCGAGGCACTGCGCACGTTTGGCGCCAACGTCACGCCGTTTATTCCGCATCGCTTTGACGAGGGCTACGGTCTTTCGCGAGCGGCGCTCGACCGCGTTAACGAGCTCGCTCGCCCCCAGCTGATCGTGACCGTCGATAACGGCATTGCCGCCAAGGAAGAGGTCTCCTATCTGGAGAGCCTGGGGATCGATTTGGTGGTCACGGATCATCACGAGCCGTCCGACCAGGTGCCGCAGGGCGTGCCTCTGACCGACCCCAAGCTCGAGGACGAGGGTCCTTCGCGTGAGCTTGCCGGTGCCGGCGTGGCACTCAAGCTGGTGCAGGTTCTGGGCGAGCGTCTGGGCAAGCCGCCGTATTGGCGTTCGCTGATCGAAGTTGCGGCGCTTGGTACCGTGTCCGACATGATGCCGCTGACGCCCGAGAACCGCGCGCTGGTCGCCGAGGGCATCCAGCAGATGCGCGTAACCGCTCGCCCCGGCTATATCGCGCTTGCCGCGCTCGCCAAGGCGGACCTTTCGAGCATTACGGCGGATGGCCTGTCATTCTCGCTCATTCCCCGCTTGAACGCCGCCGGCCGCATGGCCGATCCCAAGCTGGCGCTCGACCTGTTGCTTGCCCGCGACCCCATCGAAGCGAGCGCGCTTGCCGCCGAGCTCGAGGAGATCAACCGGCAGCGTCGCGAGATCGAGGCGGAGCTCACACGCGATGCCATGGCAAAGGTCGAGGAGACCTATGATGGCGGTCGCGCAATCGTCGTGGGTGGCGAGGGCTGGCACGAGGGCGTCAAGGGTATCGTGGCGAGCCGCCTGACCAACCGTTATCACGTGCCGGCGCTGCTGTTCTCGATCGAAAACGGTATCGCTCGCGGTTCGGGTCGCTCGGTGGGCAAGGTCAACCTGTTCGACGCTGTCGAGCGCTGCTCAGATCTGCTGATTCGTCGCGGCGGACATGCGGGTGCGGTGGGCGTGACCATCGAGGCGTCCAAGCTCGACGAGTTCCGCCGTCGCCTTTCGGCCGTGCTATCGGAGCTTCCCGCCGAGGACTTTGAGGACACCGACGAGGTTGCCGCCACCGTTGACCTCTCCGAGCTGAATATTGAGACCATCGAGCAAATCTCCCGTCTTGAGCCGTTTGGCCAGGGCAACAAGGTGCCGCTGTTGGCGGCCGAGGGCGTGACAATGTGCGATCGTGCCGTGGTGGGCAAAACCGGCGAGCACATGCGCTTCGTGGCGACCGATGGCGCTGCGAGTGTGCCGGCCATTATGTTCCGCGTGCCGCAGATCGATAAGCTCATCAATTGCGATAGCGCCGTCGACCTGGTATTCGAGGCCGTGGCCGAGCATTGGCAAGGTCGCGTAAAGCCCAAGCTCATGATCAAGGATGTCTTGGTCCGCGATACCACGGCGCCCAGCGTTGACGACCCGGCATGTGAGCTTCGCCGTGGCGTGGAGCCTGCGGACGCCGGTCTTCGTCTGGAGTCCCGCAAGCGCCAAACGCTCGCCCAGCTTTCCTATACCGAGCTGACGCGCTCGCTTATCCATAACTTTATCGGTTCGAACCAGCCGCACCGCGCGCAGGTCGAGGCGCTCGATGCCCTGGCCGATCGCCAAAGTGTTCTGGCCGTTATGGGAACGGGGCGCGGCAAGTCTCTTATCTTCCATGTGCATGCCGCGCGCGAGGCGGTCCTTCGCGGGCGTGCGAGCATCTTTGTCTATCCGCTGCGCGCGCTCGTTGCCGACCAGGCCTATCACCTCTCGTCGACGATGGCCGCGCTCGGCATTGGCGTAGGCGTGCTGACCGGCGAGACCGTGGAGGCGGCGCGCGATGACGTGTTTGCCGGCTTGGCTTCGGGCCGCACCGGCATCGTGCTCACGACGCCCGAGTTCCTGTCCATTCACCGCGACCGCTTTGCGCGTTCGGGGCGCATCGGGTTTGTCGTTATCGATGAGGCGCACCACGCCGGCCTTGCCAAGGGCGGCGATCGCAGCGCCTATCTCGACATGCCCGATATCCTCAAGGCCCTGGGCGACCCGGTCGTTCTGGCCACGACTGCCACCGCAACGGCTCCGGTTGTGGCCGAGCTCGCCCGCGTGCTACCGATTACCCGTACGGTGGTCGACGAGACGGTGCGCGAGAACTTGCAGCTCGAGGATGACCGAGACCTTGCGAGCCGCGAGAACCGCCTGGTGTCAATTGTGGCGACGGGGGAGAAGACCGTCATCTACGTCAACTCGCGCGACCAGTCCGTGGCGCTTGCTAAGACGCTGCGCAAGCGGGTACCCGATTGCGCGACCCGCATCGCGTTCTATAACGCGGGGCTTGCGCGCTCCGATCGTCGCCGCGTGGAGGAAGCATTCCGAGACGGAAGCCTCAGCTGCATCGTTTCGACCTCTGCCTTTGGTGAGGGCGTCAACCTGCCCGATATCCGCCATGTCGTGCTCTACCACATGCCGTTTGGCAGCATTGAGTTCAACCAGATGAGCGGACGCGCCGGTCGCGACGGCCAACCTGCCGTGATTCACTTGCTCTACTCGTCGCGCGACGCCCGCATTAACGAGCGCCTACTCGACTGCTATGCGCCCGAGCGCGACGAGCTCGTCACGCTCTATCGAGCGCTGCAGACCATGTGGCGCTCCAACCGTGGTAAGACGGGGGATGATTCCTTTAGCGCGAGCGATATCGACATTGCGCAGATGTGCCTTGCAATCGACGCGCGCACGCCGGTCGATGAGCGCTCGGTGGCAAGCGGCCTGGGAATCTTCGAAGAACTCGGTTTCTGTCGCGTTTCGGGGTTTGACGACACCCGTCGCATCGCGATGGCCGAAAACCCCGGCCGCGTGCAATTGAGCAGGTCAATTCGCTATTTGGAGGGCTTGCGCTCGCGCATGGAGTTCTCGGCTTTCCGGAGCTGGGCGCTCGATTCGTGCGCTTCTGATATGCTAGCCAAAGTTAACCGCCCGATCGTACCGCGGGCCTAGGGGAAGGGGACCTCGATGGATGCCGCAGCCCGTACCGCCCATGATTCCACCCTCCAGCCGTTCTCGGAGATGGAGCACTATAAGCATGCCGATGAGCTGCCGCCCGAGATTATGGCGGACAGCTACGACAAGCTGGAGCGCCTGTGCCTCAAATATATGAATGAGGACGACTTCTCCAAGGTGGAACAAGCATACTGCTTTGCCGCCGAGAAGCACTGCAACCAAAAGCGCCGCTCGGGTGAGATGTACATTAACCATCCTGTCGAGGTGGCTATCATTCTGGCAGACCTCAAGATGGACTGCGACGTGGTGTGTGCTGCGTTGCTGCACGATACCGTCGAGGACACCGAGACCTCGCTCGCCGATGTTTCGGGTCTGTTTGGCGAAACCGTGGCAGAGCTCGTCGACGGCGTGACCAAGCTCACCAACATCGAAGTCGACAGCATGGACGAGAAGCAGGCCCTCACGCTGCGCAAGATGTTCCTCGCCATGTCCAAGGACATTCGCGTCATCATCGTCAAACTCGCCGACCGCCTGCATAACATGCGTACGTTGGCGGCCCTTCGCGAGGACCGCCGTCTGTTTAAGGCGCGCGAGACCATGGACGTGTACGCACCCTTGGCCGACCGCTTGGGCATGAGCTCTATCAAGTGGGAACTCGAGGACCTGTCCTTCTTTTACCTGGAGCCCGACGCCTACCAGCGCATCGCGCGCATGGTGGCAGAGTCACGTGAGGTTCGCGAGCGCTATCTGACCGAGACTATCAAGACGCTCACCGATGAACTCAACCGCATTGGCCTGGAGGGCTTCCAGATCAACGGCCGCTCCAAGCACTATTGGTCCATCTACCAAAAGATGAAGCGCAAGGGCAAGGAATTCTCCGAGATCTACGACCTGGTGGCACTGCGCGTCATCACGCATTCGGTGCGCGATTGCTACTCCACGCTCGGCGCAGTGCATACGCTGTGGCACCCCATGCCTGGTCGCTTTAAAGACTATATCGCCATGCCCAAGGTCAATAACTACCAGTCGCTCCATACGACGGTTATCGGCCCCACAGCCCGTCCACTCGAGATTCAGATTCGAACCTATGAGATGCATGAGCAGGCCGAGTACGGCATTGCCGCCCACTGGCTATATAAGAAGTCGGGCGGTTCGTCTGCGTCTAAGACCAATGATGCCCAGCGTCTGGACGACCAGATTAACTGGCTCAAACATTCGCTCGATTGGGCTGCGTCTGATGAGATCACTGACGCCAAGGAATACCTGCATTCGCTGAAGGTCGACCTCTTCGATCAAGAGATCTTTGTCTTTACGCCCAAGGGCGAGGTCATGGCGCTTCGTGCCGGCTCCACGCCGCTCGACTTTGCCTATGCCGTTCACACCGAGGTGGGCAACCACTGCGTCGGCGCTAAGATCAACGGTGCGGTGGCCCCGCTCACGCACGAGATCAAGACGGGCGACCGCGTTGAAATCCTGACCAACAAGAGTTCCAAGCCGTCGCGTGATTGGCTTAAGATCGTCAAGACGCCTTCCGCCAAGTCAAAGATCCGTCGTTATTTCGCCGCCGCGACCAAAGACGATGACGCTGCTGCCGGCCGCGATATACTGGCCAAGGACCTGCGCAAACGCGGGTATGGCATCTCTACGCCGCGATCCACGCGTGCGCTCAACGCCGTGGCGGAGCAGTTTAACTACAAGCAGCTCGAGGACCTGTTCGCAGCCGTTGGTGCGGGCAAAGTCGCCCCACGTGCTGTGGGCAACAAGGTCGAGCAGATCTTGGACCCCAAGCCCGAGGAGCAGCTCACCAAGACCGAAGCCATTGCCGAGGTCGTCAAGCAGCCTGCCCGCGGCTCCAACCGCAAGCCGCAAAAGCGCGGCAAGAGCGCCAGCAACGGCATTATCGTCAAGGGCGAGAGCAACAGCGGCCTGCTGGTCCGTCTGGCGCATTGCTGCAATCCGGTGACGGGCGACGATATCGTCGGCTTCATTACGCGCGGTCGTGGCGTTTCGGTGCATCGCGCCAACTGCCCCAACGTCAAGGGTCTTATGGAGCATCCCGAGCGCATGATCGAAGTGGAGTGGGACGGCGCTGCCGACACTCTCTTCCAGGTCGAGATCGTGGTCGAGTGCCTGGACCGCATGGGCCTGCTCAAGGATGTCACCATTGCCATTGGCGATGCAGGCGGCAATATCCTTTCTGCCGCCACGTCGACCAACCGCGAGGGTATTGCAACCCTGCGCTTTATGGTCGAGATTTCGGACGCGAGTGGTCTGGATCCGCTGCTGGCCTCTATCAGCAGCGTTGACTCGGTCTACGACGCGCGCCGCCTGATGCCCGGCGAGGGTGGAGCCCAGCTTAAGCGCCGCGTTTAGTCGCGACGAACGTGCCACATTATCGATATTCGCTACACTCGAGGCATCGTTTGATGCCTCGAGTTCTATAGAGAGGAGAGGGGCATGAGTGCTGTGTCCTTGGATTTAACTCCCAAGGGATCGGTCGAGATCGAGACGCTCGTAAACGGTCCCATTCAGACCAATAGCTATGCTGTTATTTCGGACAATGAGTGCGTGATTATCGACCCCGCATGGGAAGGCGAGCGCTTGGTGGAGCATATTCGAGCCGAGCATCCCGGCGTACGCGTGCTTGGCGCCGTATGCACTCATGGCCATGCCGATCATGTTGGTGGTGTTGCCGGCGTGCGAACCACCGTTGGTGAGGGCTGCTGGTATGAGCTGTGCGCTAAGGATGTGGCGGTGCCGCATGCGAATATCGAGGAACAGCGAGCTATGTGGGGCATTGAGACGCCCGACCCCGGGGAGCCGACACGCCTGCTCGCCGAGGGCGATACAATCGAGGTGGGTGATATCTGCCTGCAGGTGATCGAGACGCCCGGTCACACACCGGGTGGCATTGTCTTGTTCGCCGCCACCGAGCAGGGAAGCATCGCCTTTGTTGGCGACACACTGTTCCCGGGCAGCCACGGCCGCACCGATCTCGCCGGTGGAGACGAGGCGGCGATTCTGCGCTCGCTCTCCAAGCTCGCCCGGCTTCTCCCGCCCGATACCGTTTGCCTAACCGGCCATGGCGATTCGACCACCATGGCACGCGAGCTCATGCAGAACCCTTTCATGCAGGTGTAGCTTTATAGTCAGCTTCTTAAGCACATGAAGCGTCCAAACGTCAAGCTATTTTTCCCCAACGGGTCAATTTCGTAGGGCAAACGGTCAAAAAAGTCTGTTTGGACGATATTCGTGAACAAACGAACGTTTATGCTCGGGTGCGCCGTGGTAAAATCACAGGCGTTATCGGAGCAACCTTACAGGAGGTTTCTTTTATGCTCGTCAACGCAGCAGACATGCTCAAGAAGGCCGAGGCCGGCAAGTACGGTCTCGGTGCCTTCAACACCAACAACCTCGAGTGGACGCTGGCTATTCTCCAGGCCGCCGAGGAGGCCAAGTCTCCGCTGATCCTTCAGTGCACCGCTGGTGCCGCTAAGTGGATGGGCGGTTTCAAGGTCTGCGCCGACATGGTCAAGGCTGCCGTCGAGGCTACGGGCGTTACCGTTCCCGTCGCCCTTCACCTCGATCACGGTTCTTACGAGGACTGCTTCAAGTGCATCGAGGCCGGCTTCACGTCCATCATGTATGACGGCTCTCACGAGGAGACCTTCCAGCTTAACCTCGACCGCACCAAGGAGCTCGTTGAGCTTGCCCACTCCAAGGGCATGTCCATCGAGGCCGAGGTCGGCGGCATCGGCGGCACCGAGGATGGCGTGACCTCCAGCGGCGAGCTCGCTGATCCTGCTGAGTGCAAGCAGATCGCTGACCTGGGCGTCGACTTCCTTGCCTGCGGTATCGGCAACATCCACGGCGTGTACCCTGCCGACTGGGCTGGCCTTTCCTTCGAGCGCCTGGGCGAGATCAAGGCTCAGACCGGCGACCTGCCCCTCGTTCTGCACGGTGGTACCGGCATCCCCGAGGATCAGATCAAGAAGGCCATCTCCCTGGGCATCTCCAAGATCAACGTCAACACCGACCTGCAGCTCGTCTTCGCCAAGGGCGTCCGCGAGTACATCGAGGCTGGCAAGGATCAGCAGGGCAAGGGCTTTGACCCCCGCAAGCTCCTCAAGCCTGGTCGCGACAACATCGTTGCCCGCACCAAGGAGCTCATGGAGGAGTTTGGCTCCGTCAACAAGGCGTAAGCGTCGCTAAACTTCCCACCGGAAGCCCCGTCTCCCTACACTGTTTCCTTTGCGCTCACCTGGCTTCGCCAGAAGTCGCGCCAAGGAAACAGTTCCGGGAGACGGGGCTTCCTTCGTTTAACGCCGCAGGGTTACGAGTCTGAACTAAGGTGGCTACTGGCTTCGCCAGAAGTCGCGCGACGGAATCAGCTCCGGGGAAACGGGGCCTCCTTCGTTAACTCGCTACAGGGTTACTGGGCTGAATTCATTTTTTATAGGTACCGTTTATCGGTGTTGAGGGTTCCTTTATTGGGGCTTTCTTTTTATCTCGCTACAATGGACTTCAAGAGTTCTAATGACTTGGAGTTTGGTATGGCTGTTATTAATGTGCTGCCTTCGGATGGGAAGGTTATTGACGAGGGTCCTGTTGGTTGCTCTGTTGATGTTTGCTGTGATGACTTTCGTCATCTCGATGTTGGACTGCCGCCCGAGATTCTTCGTCTTAAGGATGCCGGGTATTTGACGCAGGCTGTTGCTGCCTGCGATCGCCTTTTGGAACAGAACCCCGAGCCTTCGCTGGCCGCCTGCGTTCGCGCCGAGCGGTATCGCATGCTCGAGACGCCGCTTCATTTTTCGGTGTCGCGTAATCGAGCCATTGCGATGATTCGCGAGGAGTGGCCAGAGTTTACCGAAGAGCAGTTTGACGACCTGATTGATCGTAAGCGTATTGACTGGCGCTTTATCGATGGCGAGCTGTTCGTTCTCGACAACTTCCTCAATTCGCTTCGCGTGTATCCCAAAGAGGTCCCCGGCATGCGTCCCGATCCTGTGGACGGAATTGCGCTACGCAACCAGATGCTCAAGGAGATGGAATCGCAGAATGGGCTGTCTCGCGTCATCACCCTAAAGGCATCCGTGTCTGTCCCCGGAGCTCTTGAGGGGGAGGCCGTTCGCGCGTGGCTTCCCGTTGCCGCCGCCTGTCGTCAACAGTCTCATATCGAGGTTCTCGATATGACGTCGGAGGGTACCGTTGCCTCTGAAAACGTTTCGGCTCGTACTGCCTCTTGGACATCTTCGACTGAACATTCATTCTCGGTGACCTATCGCTATCACATCGATGCCGCCTATTGCGATATCTATGGTGGTGCGCTCCCATCGCATCCCTGTATGGACACGCCGCTGCCCGAGGACACTTCCGAGGACCGTCCGCACATTGCGTTTACGCCGTACCTGCGACAGCTGACGGAGCGTGTTATTGACGGGCTCGAGGATCCGCTCGATCGCGCTCGTGCTATCTATGATTACCTGACGCAGCATATCGACTATCGCTATCAGCCGCCGTACCTGCTTTTGGGATCTATTGCCGATGACTGCGCGCATTCGCTCCGTGGCGATTGCGGCGTTATGGCGCTCACGTTCATCACCATGTGCCGTATCGCGGGCGTGCCTGCCCGTTGGCAGAGCGGCCTGTATGTTGCGCCCGATTCGGTGGGGCCGCACGACTGGGCAGAGTTCTATACGCCGCAGACCGGTTGGCTCAACGCCGACGTGTCATTTGGATCTTCTGCTCGCAGGATGGGGGAGGAGTGGCGCCGCCATCACTACTTTGGCAATCTCGACCCGTGGCGTATGGTGGCCAACAATCGATTCCAGGCAGAGTTTGAGCCCTCTTTCGACGGCATGCGCGAGGACCCTTACGATAACCAGATGGGTGAGGCTTCGGTCGACGGTCGCGGATGCCGTCAGCGTGAGATGCTCCGCACGGTCGAACTCATCGAAATGCTCGAAGTTCCATTTTCGGACTAATCAACAGAAAGCTGTGATAAACTAACTCACGCATTACGTGCCCGAGTGGCGGAATTGGCAGACGCAGTGGACTCAAAATCCACCGTTGGCAACAACGTGCGAGTTCGAGTCTCGCCTCGGGCACCATACATGCAAGTGAGCGTTCAAGGGGGTTGCGGCCCCCTTTTTCGTGCCGAACTCGCGTGAGCGCGCGAAGCGTTAAGCCAACAGGCCTGTGGCCTGTTTGTAGCGGAGCGTGGCGAGGGCGCCACGCGCCCGAAGCCCGGGGCTTCGCGAAGCGAAGGCCCTTCGAGTCTCGCCTCGGGCACCATACATGCAGCTGAGCGTTCAAGGGGGTCAAGACCCCCTTTTTCGTGTACGTAATGTGATAGCGCACTATACGTGTTATTATTCGCAAGGCGTTGTTCCCGCAATGCCCTAAAGAGGAACCCGAGGGTTCCCACCTTTTGGCGCCAATGAGCAGCTGACTGGTCATACAACTTAGATTCCCTTCCTCGTATCGAGGATGTCTATGTGTACGACCTGGTTGCAAAGAAGCGCCGGGTTATTTTTTTATGAATGGAGGTAGGGAAAATAGCTAAGTCTGATGACACCCGCATCAACGACGAGATCACTGCATCTTCGTGCCGTTTGATTGGCGTCGATGGCTCTCAGCTCGGCCTGTTCGCCATCCGCGATGCCCAGCGCGTCGCTGACGATCAGGGTCTCGACCTGGTCGAGATCGCTCCCAACGCGGAGCCGCCGGTCTGCAAGGTCATGGACTACGGTAAGTTCAAGTACCAGCAGGCCATGAAGGCCAAGGCCGCTCGTAAGAACCAGTCTAAGGTCGAGGTCAAGGAAATGAAGTTCCGACCCAAGATCGACGTTGGCGACTACGAGACCAAGAAGGGCCACGTTCTGCGTTTCCTCAAGAAGGGCGCACGCGTTAAGATCACCATCATGTTCCGCGGCCGTGAGATGGCTCACCCGGAGCAGGGTCTTAACGTTCTCGAGCGTCTCGCCGAGGATCTCAAGCCTTACGCTACGGTCGAGTCCAAGCCTAAGATGGAAGGCCGTAACATGCTTATGCTGCTCGCCCCGATTAAGGGCGCCTTCGATGAGGATAAAGCGGCAAGCGATACCAAGTAACTAGTGTTCTGTAACCGATTAAGGAGTATTTCATGCCTAAGATGAAGTCCCACAGCGGCACCAAGAAGCGTTTCCGCAAGACTGGCACCGGCAAGCTTATGCGCGCCAAGGCTTTCAAGAGCCACATCCTGAGCAAGAAGTCCACCAAGCGTAAGCGTGGCTTCCGTCAGGAGATCGAGATCGCCGCTGCCGACCGCAAGGTCATCAAGTCGCGTCTCGCCTAAGTTCGCGTTCCCGTTTTTCGTTTTACCGTCTAGGAGTTGATAGAACATGGCACGTATTAAGCGCGCTGTTGCCGCCAAGAAGAAGCGCCGTACCGTTATGCACCGTGCGAAGGGTTACTACGGTGCCGCTTCGCGTACTTACAAGCATGCTAAAGAGCAGGTCCAGCACTCCCTGCAGTATCAGTATCGTGATCGCCGCAACAAGAAGCGCGAGATCCGCTCTCTCTGGATCACCCGCATCAACGCTGCCGCTCGCCTGAACGACATCTCTTACTCTCAGTTCATGCACGGCCTGAAGGTTGCCGGCATCGAGCTCGACCGCAAGGTTCTGGCTCAGATGGCTTACGAGGACATCGAGTCCTTCAACGAGCTGGCTGCCATTGCCAAGAAGGCTCTCGAGGCTTAATTGCTTCTTGCATCTTAAAGGGGCGCTTCCAATCCGGAAGCGCCCCTTTTTGATTGATTAGGGATGTGATCGATTTGGGACGTAGCCAAACCGATCAATTCGATAGCGTCCGAGTTGCAAGAAAGAGCAGGTAGCGTATGTGTCAAAGATTTTTGACACTCTAATCTGCGCGCAGCCATCCGTATGGGTTTGATTTTGGGATTACACTTTGCTTGCCGGCTTCTGTTGTGTAGCCGCCCAATAAGAGTTGAGATGCATTCGAAGGGAACGCCATGCAGCTGCCAAAACACCTTAAACAGTATCGACTCGATGCTGGTTTGTCCCAGGAGGATCTTGCAAGGCGCATTTTTGTAACACGTCAGACCATCAGTAATTGGGAGCGCGGTAAAACGTACCCCGACATCCAGAGTCTCCTACTGCTGTCTGAACAACTGGATGTAACGATTGACGAGCTTGTTAAAGGCGACATTTCAATAATTAGAGAAAGGGTTGAACGCGATAGGGGCACGCTCTATCGCTTGGGTGCGGGGATGTTGGCTGGGCTTCTTGCGTTTACCGTCTCTATGGCCTGGCTCATGTGGCAACAAAACCACGGGTGGGGGATGGTCCAGTGCGTTCCGACGATGGTGTTGGCAGGCGTCTTTGGTACTGGCGCAATGTGCTGCGCGCTTGCAGCGGAACATATCAAGAAGAAGAATGATTTGGTGACGTATCAAGAGATATCCGACTTCTTGGACGGAAAGAAGGCGGACAGCGAAGAGACGAGGACGGGCTGGGCTTATGAGCATCCACAGCTTGCGAATGCCATCAAGTTTGCCGCAGCGGCTCTTATTGGACTAATCGTTTTTGAACTCGTTAACGCTGCTATGTCCCATTTCTAATGGGTATACAGCCATTAATGCGGCCGAAGCTTAACCGTTGGAAAACCGAAGGGCCGCTCTAATAGGGGGCCGCGGCCCTGTTCTTTCTAGGCTCTCACAGAGAGGGTCCCATCCTCATTTGTGTAGGAACCGTGGAGTACCAGATTCCCGCCCGCGGGGCCCCTCCGGTCTGGCAATATATTTCCTTGCCGCGCGGCCCGGTCGGACCGGATGAGCCGCAAAGCGTGCACCTTGAGA
>ERZ1673703.680-NODE-680-length-36726-cov-12.542963_pt1 | contig 36726 bp, 28 predicted proteins | sample MGYA00580233_ERZ1673703 | MGnify/ENA primary metagenome ERZ1673703 (study PRJEB41218, sample SAMN15661748) | gut metagenome | host: Homo sapiens | place: Canada: London | collected 2015-08-20/2019-03-30 | study: EMG produced TPA metagenomics assembly of... | reverse complement strand
GATTCAAACGATAGGCGTTTGCCTCGCGTCCGCTAGCCGGTTCCCAAACCGCCACGGTTCATAACATAATGGCCGGAATGGCCGCCATGTGTTTTGGTTGTCGTTCCGTGATCGCGGTTTTGCGGTGGTCATAGCCCTGGTGAGACGCCCGGTCCCATTCCGAACCCGGTAGCTAAGGCCAGGCGCGGCGATGGTACTGCACTCGAGAGGGTGTGGGAGAGTAGCACGCCGCCGCTTCAAACGTTGGGGGTTCCCGTCGAGCATCCTGCTCCGGGAACCCCATTTTTTATCCCCGAATCTTTTGTTTCTCCTCCCGGTTCTTCCGGCTGACCCCATGCGGGTTCCCGGAAGGGCTTTTTTATTTCCCGTATTTCCTTCTTCCTTCCGGGACTCCCGTGGGGCTTGGCTTCCGGGGACCCCGTCTTTCCATCCTTGATTTCCATCTGATTCCCAGGTCTCCCGCAGGGGCATGGAAATCCTTTCCACTCCTGGTTTTTTCTCTTCGGCGCCGCGGATTCCTGTTAGAAGACCGGAAAAACTATGGTTTTGGGACCTCGTGTGTGTCCCATGCATCAAAGCGCTTAGACTGGTCTTATGGCAAGAGTTACGGTGTATGACGTTGCAGAGAAGGCGGGTGTGTCTACCGCGACGGTCTCCTTCGCCTTCAGGCATCCCGACAAAGTGAAGGATGATACCAAGGCCAAGGTCCTCAGGGTCGCCGAGGAGCTTGGCTACGTTCCCAGCGGCAACGCACGTAGCCTTGCCAAAGGCAGGACGGGCACGTTGGGCATGTACGCGTTCGATATGCTGCTGGAAAGACCTCAGGGAAGCAACCTTGAGGATGATTGGCCTGATGTTTCCCCCAGATCCATCGACGAGCCTCTGGACGGTGACGAACCCAACGTTCTTGTATATCCGTTATACGTTGATGAGGTGCTTCGTGGTTTCGAACTCGAATGCTGGAAGAGTGGCAAGGGAATACTTATGGGAGCCGCCTCGGAAAGGGATGATCACAGATCGGTAACGGATATCGCCGGTCGCGTTGATGGTCTGGCGCTGATGCCAAGTGGATATAACGATACGCTTCCTCTTTCCATGTTGGCGAAGACCATTCCGCTTGTAATGGTGGGTGTGGGCGATGAAAAACTGCCTGCCGCGTACCTGCAATGCGATAACGCATCGGGCATGAGGCAGATCGTCGACCATCTTGTAGACGTCCATCATGTCGACGAGATGGCGTTCGTCGGCGGCTTCGATTCGGACGACGTCGTCGCCCGTTACGTCGCCTTCCGGAAATGCCTCGAGGAACGTGGTCTCGATTCCAGCGACGCGCTGTTGGATGACTCCTTCGCCACGTCCGATGAATACATGGTGGGTTTGTGCGAGGCGATAGGATCCGGCAGACTGCCGCAGGCCTTGGTCTGCGGCACGGACCAGACCGCCTTCGGCGTGATCAGACTCCTCGAGGAGGCCGGTGTCCGGGTTCCCGACGACGTCATCGTCACCGGATTCGACGGAATCCTCGCCGGACGGCTGATGGAACCGCAGCTGACGACCGTCCGCCAGCCCATGGAGGACATGGGGCGCGAGGCGGCTCGCATGCTGCTTTCCAGGAACGGGGAGCCTTGGGAGAAGGCTGAAAGACGAGTACTCCCGGTTCGCCTCATTGTGCGCGGCAGCTGCGGATGCAATCAAAAAATCTAAGCGCATAAATCATATGGGCGTGTCGCCTTGACTTCCTTAAATCTAAGCGCTTAAATTGTAATATCAATCTAAGCGGTTAGATTGATATGAATCAAAGGAGATTTCAATGAGGAAGCCATTTTTCAAAGCGGTCGTGGCCGGCATGGCCAGTGTGGCGATGATTGCCGGTATGTCCGCGTGCGGACGGTCCGCGAACAACGCGGATTCCGATTCCGATGCGGTCAAGACCATCGATTCAAGCAAGGCCACCGGCGACCTGACCATCTGGGCCATGGGCAACGAGGGCGACCTGCTGGGTGATTTCGTCAAGGGATTCGAAAAGGAGAACCCCGACGTCAAGGTCAAGGTCACCGCGATCCCATGGTCCTCAGCGCACGACAAACTCCAGACCGCCATCGCCGCGGGCAACGGTCCCGACCTTGCGCAGATGGGCACCACCTGGATGGCCGATTTCTCCAACTCGTTCTCCACCGTGCCTGACAACCTCGACATGTCCGACTTCTCCGACGGGTCTAGGGCTACTGGCCAGGTCGACGGGAAACAGCTCGGCGTGCCTTGGTACATCGACACCAGAGTGCTGTACTACCGTACCGACATCGCCGAGATGGCTGGTTGGAACAAAGCTCCGAAGACTTGGAATGAGCTTAAGCAGATGGCTAAGGACATGCAGAAGGTCGATGGGGTCAAATACGGCATGAACCTCAACCCATCTGGCACTGACGCGTTCCTCGGAACTTTGCCGTTCTCCTACTCGGCCGGGGCGTCCTTGACTAACAAGGAACAGACGAAATGGACTTTCGAAGATACTGGCATAAAGAAGGGACTGAACTTTACCACCAGTCTCTACAAGGACGGCGTCGCGAACGTCAACGCCGACGTAAGCTCCGGTGCCGACATAGCGAACTTCGTGTCCGGTGACACTCCGATGATGCTGCAGGGGCCGACCGCCGTCAGCCAGATCAACGAATTGGGCGGCGATGGCTTCGAATCCAAGTACGCCACCGTGATTCTGCCGTCGATGAACGAATCCTCGGGTCCTGCCACGTCCTTCGTCGGCGGCAGCAACCTCGTGACGTTCAAGGACTCCAAGAACAAGCAGTCCGCATGGAAGTTCATCCAGTGGGCAAGCAAGCCCGAGGTGCAGGTCGAATGGTACAAGAAGTCCTCCGACCTGCCCGCCTCTCAGAAGGCATGGGATGAGGACGCGCTCTCCGGCAACGACAAGCTTTCGGCATTCGGCGACCAGCTGAAGAACACCATGGCTCCGCCGGCGCTGTCCACCTGGGCCCAGGTGTCCTCCGCTGCTGACCGCATCCTCGAGCAGATAAACAAGGGACAGGTCTCCGTTGACGAGGGCTTGAAGAACCTGCAGTCCGAAGCCGACTCCATCGGAACGGGAAACTGATCCCATGAGCCTCGGGACAAGAAAGACGAAGACGGAGGGCTCGGGCAACGTCCTCCGCCGCCGCCGTACGATTCTCGCATGGGGATTTGCCTTGCCTTTCGCAGTCGTGTTCTGCGTATTCATGCTGATTCCCCTCCTGTCCTCGATGGCGATGTCCTTCACCGACATCACCTCCAAGGACCTTCGCACCCCGTTCAACGTCAACTTCGTCGGACTGGACCAGTACATCACCCTGTTCCACGACCACCGTTTCCTGCACGCGTTGGGCGTCACCGGAATCTTCGTGCTTGTCGGCCTGCCGATCACCATGGCGATCGCCCTCGCATTCGCGGTGGCCCTCAACAAGGGATCCAAGCACCTCAACGCGTTCTTCAGGGCCGTGTTCTACGCGCCGGTCGTCGCCAGTGTGGTCGCAGTCTCCGTCGTGTGGAGGTACATCCTCCAGAAGGACGGCCTGCTCAACTCGCTCTTGGCCGTCTTCGGCATTGCCGGACCGGACTGGCTGCACGACACCCGCTACGCACTGCCCGCGCTGATGGTCATGACCATCTGGCGCAACATGGGAACGCTGATGATCATCTTCCTCGCCGGCCTGCAGGCCATCCCTGAGGAGCTGAAGGAGGCCGCGGCCATCGACGGCGCGGGCAAATGGCGCACCTTCCGCAGCATCACGCTTCCGCTGCTCAAGCCCACGCTGCTGCTGGGAGCCGTGCTCCTTTCCGTCGCCTACCTGCAGTTCTTCGAGGAATCCTTCGTGATGACCCAGGGAGGGCCGCTCGACTCGACACTCTCCGCCGCGTACTACGTGTACCAGAAGTTCGGTTTCGGACAGTACGGAATCGCTTCCGCAGCCAGCTGGGTGCTGTTCATCATCATCGCGCTGGTCAGCGTGCTCCAGTTCCGCATTCTCAAGGAGGATTGAGATGACAGCCACGACAGTCGCGGCCTCGAGGCCGCAAAGCAACAAGCAGTCGCTCTGGCGCCGATTCGTCAAGGGGCGTGGACTCTCCTACTGCGTCCTCGCGGTGATCGGAGTCTTCTGGATCTTCCCGTTCCTGTGGATGGCGCTGGGCTCGTTGAAGACCCAGAGGGAGATCCTCGCCAAACCGCCGAAGCTCCTACCCGAGCACGCCTCGCTCGCAAACTTCGCGAAATGGTTCGGGGAGCTGAACTTCGGCACCTACTTCACCAACAGCATGGTCGTCGCCGTGATCACCGTCCTCGGGAACATGGTGTTCTGCTCCATGGTCGGATACGCCCTGGCGAAGATGGACTTCGCCGGCAAGAACATCTTGTTCGGCGCCGTCATGGTGACGCTCATGGTTCCGAGCGTGGCCACGTTCGTCCCCCTGTTCGTGATCATCTCGAACATGGGACTCGCGAACTCCTACGCGGCGCTCATCCTGCCGTTCCTGTGCCAGCCCATCGGAGTCTTCCTGATGAGACAGTTCATCTCCGGAATCCCCGACGCGCTGATGGAGGCCGCGAGGGTCGACGGCGCCGGTGAGCTGCGCATATTCTTCCAGATCGTCCTGCCCCAGTGCGGGCCGCCGCTGGCGACGCTGTCCATCCTCACGTTCCTGTCCTCCTGGAACAACTTCCTGTGGCCGTTGGTCGCGGCCCAGACCGAGGAGAAGTACACGCTGCCCGTGGCACTGTCCCTCTACTCCACCGGCCAGAACGCCACGAACTACAGCGTCCTGCTCGCCGGAGCGGTACTGGTGGTCACCCCGATCCTCCTCCTGTTCGTATTCCTGCAGCGCTACTTCATCCAGGGCGTCGCCGGAACGGGCATCAAATAGAAAGACATGTCATGAAAGAACAATACGAGTTCCCGCCGGAATTCATCTGGGGCGCGTCCACGGCCGCGCACCAGATTGAAGGGAACAACGTCGCGAGCGACTGGTGGGCCAGGGAGCATGCCGAACGCACGGATCTCAGCGAACCGTCGGGAGACGCGGCCGACAGCTACCACCGCTACGGCGAGGACATCAGAATGCTCGCCGACGCCGGATTGGGCATGTACCGCTTCTCCATCGAATGGGCCCGCATCGAGCCCGCGGAGGGCTGCTTCTCCAAAGCGCAGCTGCTGCACTACCGCCAAATGATCGACGCGTGCCACGAGAACGGCGTCGAGCCCATGGTCACGCTGAACCACATGACACTGCCGCTGTGGCTCGCCACCAAAGGCGGATGGCTCAACGCCGATGCCGTCGACTACTTCGCCCGGTACGTGCGGTACGTGATGCCGATCCTCCACGACGTCACCTGGGTCTGCACCATTAACGAGCCGAACATGGTCGCGCTGACCCGTGGCGGAACCGAAGGCAGCGACTTCGTGGCCGCCTCGCTGCCTGCGCCCGATCCGGACATCTCCGCCACGCTCGTCAAAGCGCACAGGAAAGCCAGGGAAATACTGTCCGAGAACCCGCGTATCAAGTCCGGGTGGACCATCGCCTGCCAGGCGTTCCACGCCATGCCCGGATGCGAACGGGAGATGGAGGAATACCAGTACCCGCGCGAGGACTACTTCACCGAGGCCGCGGCCGGGGATGACTTCATTGGGGTGCAGGCCTATCTGAGGACCTTCATCGGCAAGGATGGCCCCGTACCGATCCCCGAGGACGCGGAACGCACCCTCACCGGCTGGGAGTACTTCCCGCCGGCGCTGGGCATCGCCATCCGCCATACTTGGAACGTCGCCAAACGCACGCCGATAATCGTCACCGAAAATGGCATCGCCACTGCCGATGACCGCCGGAGGATCGACTACACCTTCGGCGCCATAGCCGGCATGCACGACGCGATGGACGACGGCATCGACGTGAGGGGATACCTCCACTGGTCCCTGCTCGACAACTACGAATGGGGCTCGTTCACCCCGACGTTCGGCCTGGCCTCCTGGGACAGGGACACCTTCGAACGCCATCCGAAGCCATCCCTGGACTGGCTGGGATCAATCGCGAGAACGGGGGTCATGGCCAGATAGAAGCCGTTTCCTCTCCATCCATTACATGAAAGGGCGCACGTTTTGAAACGTGCGCCCTTTCGTTTGATTTGGCGGATTCAATAGAAAACGGGTATAGCCCTCGATCTGGAAGAACATGTCCGTCCGGCGGCCGATGCTCGCGGCTGGCATACGCCGAAAACGCAGCACTGCTGTTCCCGTAAGGTCGCATCTCCCTTAACGTGTCAAGCGTCTCCTGATACGTTGCTGTATCGACGCCGGTTTCGTCATTCCTTGCCTTTCCCGAGTGGCCCTGTCGGCCAAGTGCGTTTCAACTCGAGAAAATAGCCGGGTTATGGCGGGCCGGCGGGGAGGGGCGTGCTGGACGCCTGCGCGAACTCGGTCTGACCCGATTCGCTGGATGTCTAGCCACAATGGAATGACTTGATGCGTATTCCAAGCCGGACGGAGGATGGAATGCATCTCCACGCGGATGGCGGCCGAATTCTTAAGTGTTTGCACCAGCGTTACATAAAACGCTTAGCGAACCGAAATGATGTCCGGCGGAACGTGTCCTTGCGCGTCTTGGAAACGGATATCCGTATTCGTTCGAAGGTTTCTCGACCAGGGGATGGGCTTTGCTTTTTCAGATTGACAGTCCGTAATCATTTCGGATATGTCGGAATTTAGACAGGAATCCCTTGGATGCGCCGCGGGCGATAAATACGGGCCGTGGTGCGGGAAGGACCTCGAACATGACGATTCGAAGAACACGGTCGCCTATTTCGACGAGCGTGCCGCTTCCCACCCTCGGCGAGGTCACGGCCGGCACCGCGAGCCTCAGCCGGTAGGAGCTACCCACAGGATCATTCGTGTTGGTCGGAGTTCTCTCGTTCGGCGACGGAATTGTATCCGTGGGGTACTTCGTCGTTGTTTCTACGGACGGATCCGAGGGTGTCCATCCACCAGTGTTCGCGGTCGATGATCTCTTTGGGTGACTTGTTCATGTCGAAGATCTCCAGGATCGAGTACTGGAAGTTCTTCTCGATGTATCCGGCGCCGAGGTTTCTGAGCTGCTTGTTTCCCCCGGAGTGGTCTCCGGACGCGTATTCCTTCCAACGCGACAGCAGACCGTGCGAGGCTCCTTTCCGTGAGTAGGCGGACCCCACGTAATGCCATCCCGTTCGTCTATCGGTCTGCAGATAGACCGCCTGGACGCTGCCGAGGGCCGCCCGCCATTCCTCGTTGTTCACGGCCGCCACGAGCTGCCGGTGCGTCAACCGAACGTTCTCGTATCCGGGGAACGGTAACGCGGATACGGGGGATTGAGCGATTTTCTCAAGGGTCATCGTCTTGAGAAAATCCCGGCGTCGTTCTTCATTGTTGGACAGGTTAAAGACGACTCCCGTGTAACCCGGATCTCTTTTGTAGTACACTACCGCCCTGGCCTTTAGCGAGGCGTATTCCGGGATCTCATTGTAACGGTATAGAATCTTGCCGTCGTTCTCCGTGTACTCGTCGAGGACGTCGTAGGCTCCGACGAACAGCCATTGTGTGGGGTGGGGATTCTCTGGCTTGAGCTGAATGAACTGGAGGACTTTACGTGTGTGAATCTGCGCTGTTGCCTTATCCTTATCTGGCCATTTCTTCGTGAAAATCCACTTCATCAGGTCATCATAGGAGGAATAGTAGGCGTCGGGAAGATCACTCCATTTGCCCCATTCCGGGTTGCTGCCATTCAGACGAATGCTATAGCCGGCTAGGTCCTCTTCGTCGAGTCCCAATAGTTCGAGGAACCGGATCGGTTCCGTATCCTGGATTCCGTCTTCGATGCGCGTCATTGCCATCGCCTTTCCATTCCCGATTGCCGCCGGACGGTATGATTTTCCGGTTTGTAAGACAGTCTAGCGTCTTGATGATGAGGATTATGGAACCGGCTGGCTCCTTGCCAGGTGGACGTGGAGTCCGACGAAGGGTTGCGGGTCCGGCTGTCTTCGTGGAACGACGACGGTTTGACGTGGCCGAGTGATGGGAATGAGACCGGTCGCGCGGTGTCTGGGCGTTATCTGTTGTCATGTCGCCATGTCGCGAAATCGGTTCGTTGTTGGATGAGTGTGGTCCTGTGAATTCTTAAATGTTGTACCGAATGCAACATGCAACACTTGGTGAATCCGACTAGGACCATCGGAATGCGTCTTGGACCATTTCGAAAACGGACGTTTTCGGAGCGTAAACCGGACTGGGGGAGTTGTCTCCGACACTCCGGCGGAAAGTGTCTCAAAACCCGTCCCGTAATCAACGTTCCGAAACTCCATGCCTTTGACGGGTAATGGTACGGTCGGTCAAATTGCGGTGATGATGGGCGTTGGGCAATCCACTGTATATCGGTATCTGAATGAAGCGGATGGCAAGCGCTGAACAGTCGTTTCCTAAAAATATGTTCATATGTCGCCGGCGTTTGGCGAAGGATCGGCCGTGCGGACCATTGTGACCATGGATGGGAACGGCAGGCTCGCCATAGACCTGCGTCACCAAGGTGAGGGCATTGGCGCGATGCTGCTGAAGGGCACCGCGGAATAAGCCTGACCTCCATTCCGCAAGCCGGCCGGGTCGCCGCGCGACGTTTTACCGTTAATCTGTAGAATCGTCGGAATCGGCGTTTGATGCAGTCGCGCGGTCGGAACAGTGCCGCTCGATATCCGGAAAAGTGCGGAAATCGGGTAAAACGGGTTTTCAAAAAGTGCGGAAATCGGGAAACCAGGGATGACGGCCATGTTTTGACGGGGTGCGCAATGCCATGCTCGGATGAAGGGATGATTTCATGGCGGAATGGCGCCGTTTTTAAGGGGTGCATAGGGTGCACAGGTGGCCATGGAAGGGTGGCTCTCCCTCATGAAATGTGACGGAAGGGTAAAAACTCGCTCATAAAAGTGTGAGATGAGGATGCCGGATGTTTCAGAGAAAACGATGGCAAGGTCAGCGATGACCACATCGCCGTATCGCCATTCGTCACAGCAGCTCGTCTCTCTTAAGCGCTCCGAACGGGTCTTCCTCCGTCTGATATTCCACTGCATGGTCTTTGAACACGTTTGATATACAGAACATATTTGTTGCGGACTGCAAGTGCGGAACCGGGCTTATAGAGACAAAGTGCGAGCGTATTGGACGGTTCGTTGTCGGACGGGTCGTATTAGAGAGGTAGTTCCCGATAGACCAAATCGTCACGGACAGCAAACCCCTGATGCTCCCAGAAATCGTTGCCGGCATCGTTGTCTGCGGGCACACCGACGGCGACTTTTGGCAGGCCGATCGCACGAAGCGCTTCAACCACGCGGCCCACCAAAAGCGAGCCAATGCCCATACCGCGCGCGTCGGGATCGACCGCCGTGTGGTAGATGCGCGACCGTCTGCTATCGTGACCGGCAAGAATCGCTCCAATAATCCTTCCGCCATCGTCTTCGGCTACGAAACAGGTGTCGGGATTGCGTTTGAGGAACGTTTTTATCGCATCCTCGGAATCGTCGATGTCCCTCATGGTGAAACCGGTGCATCGCGTCCACAACCCGTATACCAGCGGATAATCTTCAATTTTCATACGACGGATGGTTGGTGCAGGCCCAGTCATATTTCCTCCTTCTCTCGTTGAACGTTAGTTTCGATTTTCGTATCGTTCGCGATATTCCTACGCGCGTATGCCGTATTTGCGTTGCACGGCCGTCTGCAGCGCGCGCGTATCGGGGAAACCGCATTCCCTTGCGATGCTGGCTATCGACGCAGAGGAACCTGACAATTTTCTGCAGGCGTCGTCCAATCGCAGGTCGGTCAGAAATTCTTTGAACGTTTTGCCGGTCGCCTTGCGGAATAGGCGGCAGAAATGTTCCCTGCCGTATCCAAATTCCCGTGCGACGTCGGTCGCTTCGAGATGCTGTTTGCGGTGCGATGTCATGTATCCGATGATCTGCATGGTGATGTTTCTTCCGGATCTGACCAATTCCGGCCGCCGTACCCCGGAAACGAACCTCGAATACAGCAGCGATAGCAGTTCGTACAGCAGCATATTGAGCTTGAATCCACGAATGGCCTCATCGGACTGTCCAATACATTGTAGCCAATCCATTTTCATTGAAAACGAAATTTCCGACATTGATGGCAATTACGCTTCCAAACATGATAAACTCGTTACTAAACACGTTTAGTTGCTGAATTTCCAAGGAGGTAGGTTTCCATGGCCACGATCAGGGAGATCGCGGAAAAGGCGGGCTTCTCCCAGGCGACCGTATCGAGAATACTCAATGACGACCCCTCGTTCTCGGTGAAGGAGGCCACCCGTCAGAAGATTCTGAGCACCAGCATTGAGATGGGGTACGAGAACGTCCCCCGCTACCAACGTGTCACCATTCCGCAAGACATCGCGTTGCTGAACAACTCCATCCACGACAAGGGGCTTCAGGACGCCTATTTTGACGAGCTTGAAGTTTCATTACGTCGCCATGCCAAGGACGAGCGCATGAGAGTGACGGAATACAACGATGTCAAATCCCTGATGAAGGACGCGTCCAAATACGCCGGATTCATCTCAATAGGTCCGGCGCCGTTCAAAAGGAACACGTTGAAGCGTCTGCACGCGGTCCTTCCGCATGGAGTGTTCATCGACATCAATCCCGCGCCGAACCTGTTCGATTCGGTGCAGCCGGATCTGGAGCAGACCATTCTGGACGCCTTGGACGAATTGATGGACGCCGGCAACAAGCGAATCGGGTTCATCGGAGGGTTCGGCAACATCATGGGCGACCATGAGTATCCCGAGGATCCGCGTGCGTTCGCGTTCCGCAACTGGACCGTCCGTCTCGGTCTTGACGTCGACGGCCTGGTGTTCGATGAGGGGCCTTTCACCGTGGAGAACGGCCGTGCCTTGGGAGAGAGGTTCGTGGCCGAATGTGGCGACAGGCTCCCGGATGCTCTGATTGTGGCGGCGGACCCCATCGCCGTAGGCGTCTTGCAGGCGTTCGCGGCGTCCGGCATTCTGGTTCCACGCGACATGCGACTGGTGAGCATCAACAACCAGGAGATCGCGAATTACACTTCGCCGACGCTTTCGTCGTATGACATCAACAAGGACGAATTGGCCAAGGCCGCGGTATTCATGCTGTCGGAGGCCATTTCCATGGGGCGCTCCGTCAACCAGCATATGAGGATTTCAACCAAGCTGGTCGCCCGGGACAGTTTCACCCCGAAAGCTAGGTAGGGTTTAAGAAGAAAGGGTTCGGTCCTCGTTGACACGCTTAATACGTGCCAACGAGGACCGAACCCTTTTACATCTGTGAGGTGTTTTCGAAGGAAAGTCTGTCAAGCCCTGTTCCCGATATGGAAACGAGGGCACGGCACGGGGAAAACATGGAAGACGTGCCGTACCCTTTCAAGGCGCCGTCTCCGGTTTGATGTCAAGGTCCACCCTTGACGACGGCACCGTCCTTTCGCCATACGTTTCCGCGTATGGCGAAAGGAAAGCCAAGTCCCGGTTTTCGCCGGGGCGCGCCGGTCAGATCAGGTCGAGGTCGACGTCGAGGCTGATTGGCTGGTCCGCCGGGATATGGTACTGGGGGTGGACCGGGGACATCCAGGAGTCATCTCCTCCGACACCCATCTGCTCGGCAAGCACACGCAGGAACATGTGCTTCGGGGCGGGGAGCTCGTCCTGATGCTGGGCTTCCTCAAGCATGAAGCTGGAGTACGGCTGCAGGCTCATCGCGAACGGTTCGGCGCCTTCGGCGCGGCTTATGCGAAGGCCATGGCCCTTCTCGTCCGTGATCTCGGCCCAACGCACGTCCTCATGGTTGCCGGTTTCCTGCGGCATGAGATACGGGGCGTGGTCCTTGAACGCGTCGGTGCTCCACACACCGAGCTTGGCATGCTTGCGATCCTGGTAGGTCTCCTCCGGACCAGCGCCGAAGAAACGCAGGTTCGAGTACTGGACCGGAAGGGTCCATTCGATGCCGAACGCGGGGATGGTGGGCAGGCCGCCCGGCTCGCCCGGGTATTCGATGTGCAGATTCACTCGTCCGGTGGTGTCGGCGGTGTAGCTGACGGTCACCTTGGTGCGCTGCGGGGTGGCGAGCTCGTACGTGTAGGAGGCCTTGACGGTGTTCTCGTCGATCTGTTCGATCTCGTTGCCGATGCAGCGGGCGTAACGGCCTGCTCCCAGCCACTGGGCGCGTTCGAAGCCGTGGCCTGCGCCGCGATCGTTGTCGGTCAGCGCGCGGAACGTGGTGACCGCCGGACGGCGCAGCACGAATTCTCGATTGTTGAACGTGTAGGAGACCAGTCCGCCTTGGGTGCGGGAAAGCAGTACCTCGCGGCCGGATCCCTGCACGCCGACGTTCCAACGGCCAACGGTGACGATGCCGTCGACCGGCTTCACCGGAGCAGAGGCCTTCTTGGAGCCGGCGACGACGGTCTGGCCGAATGCCAGCTCATAGCCGGCTACCGCCCAATTGGTCGCCTTGGCGAGACGCTGGGATACCTCCAGCACCAGTTCGGACGCGCCGTCGCGGTACAGATCCAACGGCCAGTCGACATCGAGCTTCTCCGTCGAACCGGCCGGCACGTCGAAACGGCGTTCGGACTGCCATACCGGTTCGCCATCCGCAAGGACACGCAACACGAACGTGTATTCGCCAGTGGAGGTGAACAGATTATCGTTCTTGATGGTCACGGAATCCTCGGCGACATCGATATGCACGTTGGAATACAGCTGCTTGACCTCCTGGGCCTTCGGCGTGGGCTTACGGTCCGCAAACACCAGGCCGTTGCCGGAGAACTCGTAGTCGCTCGGCCTGTCGCCGAAGTCGCCGCCATAGCGAAGGCTCGTGGTTCCATCGGGCTGGGTGGCGTAGATCGCCTGGTCGATGAAGTCCCAGATGAAGCCGCCCTGGTACTTCGGATAGCGTTCGAGCGCGGTGTATTCGTCCATGTTGCCGCACGAATTGCCCATGGCGTGCATGTACTCGCAGGAGATGTAAGGCTTCTGCGGATCATTCTTCAGGTATTCCTCGATGGCGTCGGCGTGCGCATACATGCGGGTCTCGATGTCGGTCACGTCGTTGTAGTCGCGGTTGTGGGTCACGCCCTCATAGTGCACGGGACGGTTCGGGTCGATGTCGTGCACGCGCTTGTACATGGCGCGGAACACGTCGCCCGTGTAGGATTCGTTGCCGAGAGACCAGATCAGGACGCTCGGATGGTTGTAGTCGCGGCGCACCATGCTGTTGACACGGTCGACGCACGCGCCCTCCCAATGCGCCTTGCTTCCCGGGACGGCGGTCTCCTCGGTGAGGACGTCACCGGGCAGGCACCAGCTGCCATGGGTTTCGAGGTTGGTCTCGTCGATCAGGTAGATGCCGTACTCGTCGCACAGCTCGTACCAGCGCTCCTGGTTCGGATAGTGGGAGGTCCTGATGGCGTTGAGGTTGTGCCTCTTGCAGAAGACCACATCGTCGATCATGTCCTGCTCGGTGATCGCGCGGCCGCGCTTGGGATCGAACTCGTGGCGGTCGGCGCCCTTGAATACGATGCGCTTGCCATTAATCGTCATGATGCCGTCCTCGATGCGGAAGCGGCGGAATCCGACCTTCTGGACGGCGACCTCGGCGATGTTGCCGGCATGGTCGATGACCGTGACCTCGAACTCGTAGAGGACCGGATCCTCCGCGCTCCACGGGCGGATGCCGTTCAACGATCCGGTGGAGATGGAGGTATCGGGGTCAGCGCAGTTCGCGGTCTCCCAGACGACGTTACCATCGGAATTCTTCAACGTCGCCGAGATCGTGGCCGCGTCGGCTGCGTTGCGCACGGTGAGCGCCGCGTCCAAAGAGGCGCTGCCGGACTCCGGATCCCAATCGGATTCGATCTGCATGTTCTCGATATGCACATGCGGCTGCGCGGCCAGCTCGACCGAGCGGAACAGTCCGTGCAGACGCCAGAAGTCCTGGTCCTCGAGCCATGAGGCGCTGGAGTATTCGTAGCATGCGACGGCAACGACGTTCTCGCCGTCGTGCAGCATCTCGGTGATGTCGAATTCGTTGGGGGTGAAGCCGTCCTCGCCATAGCCGACGAACATGCCGTTGACCCACACGTAGATTGCGGTGGCCATGCCGTGGAACACGATGGAGACGGTTCCGCCGGCGTTCTTGGTGTCGGCCAGACGGTTCGCCATCGTGAAGGTCTTACGGTAGAGGGCGACATGGTTGTTCTCCGGAATATTCGGTTCCGCCGGATTCTCGTGGCCATCCCACGGGTATTGAATGTTCACGTACTTGTTGTTCATCAATCCCGCCATCTGCAGGTGTCCGGGAACCTGGATGCGTTCGAAGGCGGAATCGTCGAAGTTCTCCCTTACGAAGGGCTCCTCGTTGAATTCGATGTCGGATGCCTGAACGACCTCGACCCTCCATTCGCCGTCGAGGCTCTGCCTCAGATCGGACCATTCGTTGGTCTGCGAATCGTGCGCGTAGCATTTGTGGTCGGAATGCGCCGGGACGCGGTTGACCTCGAATACGGTCGAATCGGCGAGCCAGGTCTCGGATGCGTGTTCGATGCGGGTTTCGTTTGCCATGTTTTCCTGCTTTCGTTCATTACATCTTTGTGAATGATGGAGAGAAGATGAACTTCCTTTACCAGATAATAAACGTTGTTTACAAAAAAAGCAAATCGGTTTTACTTGACGTCTTAATTCCTTCGTATCAACGGTATATGTTGTAACGTATCAGGCATCTGATTGATACCGATATGACAGTGCTGATACACGGTTTACCTAATTCAACACGCCGCCAAACCCTATATTTTGCTAATGGTTTTTACTTTTTCTTATAAAGAGCGTATACTCGACATGCAAGATCAATGGGTGATCTTCAACTCCGGAATCTTAAGGAGAAGAAAGAATGAGCAACGAAACGACAACCGCGGACGGTGGCGTCCGCAAGAAGGGCAAGCTCGGCCAGCGTATCGCCTACGCCTGCGGCAACCTCGGTCAGTCCGCCTTCTACAACGCGATGAGCACATATTTCATCGTCTATGTCACCGGCTGCCTGTTCTCGGGCGTTGACAAGGCGCTTGCGGCCAAGCTTATCGGTGTCATCACCAGCCTCGTGGTGATCATCCGTATCGCCGAGATCTTCATCGACCCGCTGCTGGGCAACCTCATCGACAACACCAACACCAAGTGGGGACGCTTCCGCCCATGGCAGTTCTTCGGCGGCCTGATCTCCGCCGTCCTGCTCGCCGTGATCTTCAGCGGCATGTTCGGCCTGGTGAACGTCAACACCACGCTGTTCATCGTGCTGTTCGTCATCACCTTCGTCGTGCTCGACGTGTTCTACTCCCTGCGTGACATCTCCTACTGGGGCATGATCCCGGCGCTGTCCTCCGACTCCCACGAGCGCTCCACCTACACCGCCCTCGGCTCCTTCACCGGCTCCATCGGCTACAACGGCATCACCGTCGTGGTCATCCCGATCGTCAGCTACTTCACTTGGACGCTCACCGGTGCCAAGGGCGAAGGACAGGCCGGCTGGACCTCCTTCGGCATCATCGTCGGACTCCTCGGCATCCTGACCGCATGGACCGTCGCGTTCGGCACCAAGGAAAGCACCAACGCACTGCGCGCCAAGGCCCAGAAGAACGGCAACCCGCTCGAGGCATTCAAGGCCCTGTTCCAGAACGACCAGCTCCTGTGGGTCGCCCTGTCCTACCTGCTGTACGCCATCGCCAACGTGGCCACCACCGGCGTACTCCTCTTCCTGTTCAAGTTCGTGCTCGACAACCAGGCCGCCTACTCCATGACCGGCGTCATCGCCTTGGTGGCAGGCCTCATCATGGCTCCGCTGTACCCGATCCTGAACAAGCGCATCCCACGCCGAGTCCTGTACATCGTCGGCATGACCTCCATGATCGTGGCCTACATCCTGCTGGGTCTCTTCTCCACCAACATGACCGTGGTGTTCATCGCCCTCGTGCTCTTCTACATCCCGGGCACCCTCATCCAGATGACCGCCATCCTCTCCCTGACCGACTCCATCGAATACGGCCAGCTGAAGAACGGCAAGCGCAACGAGGCCGTCACCCTGTCCGTACGTCCGATGCTTGATAAGATTGGCGGCGCGCTGTCCAACGGCATCACCGGCTTCATCGCCGTCGCTGCTGGCATGACCGGCAACGCCACCGCGGCCGATATGACCCCCTCCAACATCCACACCTTCGAAATCTGCGCCTTCTATGTGCCGCTTATTCTGATCGTGCTCAGCCTGCTGGTGTTCATGTTCAAGGTCAAGATCGACGAGAAGATGCATGCTAAGATTGTCAAAGAGCTCGAAGCCAAGCTTGCCTCCGGCGAAATCGTCGATGACGAAGCTCAGACCGCCGAGACCGTCGAAGCCATCGATGAGGAGGCCAAAACCCTGACCGAATAAATACCAATACTTGCCACTCCTTCCCTTTTTCACCAAGAAGGCCCCGACCATGTCGGGGCCTTCTTGGTTTATGTGATGGTAATGGTGCGGTAAGTTATTTCAAAAATCTTCTGGCAAACCGATGAATATACAAAAGAATCAATCGGAATGACATGCGGCGACGGGGATGACATGCCTACAATCAAGGCATAACGAAACAAGAGAAAAAAGAATAGCGGCGAACGGAAGACAAAGCGCCGCGGAAAAGGAATGAACATGCAGAACGACACTTTCAACCAGATCCTCAACTCCAACCTCGCCTCCATGGATCCGGGCTTCGGCCAGTTCGCCCTCGCCAAGGCATCCTCCGACCTGTTCAAGAAGGTCATCAACAAGTAAGGCGCAAAGACTTCTTCTGTTTCTTTTCAAAAGAAAAGGTGCCGCACCAGATTCCGTGGGAATAATGGTGCGGCACCTTTTTTCTTTTCAACCCCGGCGTTTTGACTTGGCCTACAACGGCATTCCAATGGATGCGCTTCGGGATTGACGAAAGAACCGGTTTTTGTCTATAAAAGGACCTTATCGGGATCTTATATCTTCTCCCGCAATGGAGACGGGCAAGGAAGCATGGCCTTCGCCACTTCCACAATACGAGTTTTACAAACAATCAAAAGAGAGATAATGGTCAAGGCAGTTTAAAGGGGAACTCCTTTGGCTCCATTTCAGGAGCGATTTTCACTTAAGAAAGCTGTGCGCCTTCGGGTTCCGGACGAGATCGGGAAAGTGCGCGATGTCCGCATCGCACGTTTCCCATCGGTTCGAAGTCGAACGCGTGCGTCGTCACATTAGGTGGAGTCAATCCACGGAAATTGTCTGTAGGGCAGATCTCGATTCGTTCCTGATTGGAGCCAAAACGCATCGAATGGTGCATCGCAAGATGGAGGACGCCAGGCGTATCCCGGATGAAGCGACCGGAATGAACGCCAGCGATTGCTCCGTCGGATCCAACCTTAACGGATCCGGCATATCCCGTCAGACCTTCGTGTCTCTCACAGCAGAAGGTCCTGACGGGATATGTTTCGATGCGCATTGCGCCGATGATTCGTCGGCGGACACGACAGAATCAAACTAGCCGGTTTCGATGGGACAGATGGGCGGATGCTTTGCCTCTGGGCTTTGCTTATGCGGACCGGTTCACGTGTCCTCGTCTTCCCGTGGCTATCCTTCGACTTCGCCATAAAGGGTGTACGGCGATGAAGAAAGCGTTGTATGGAATTGTCACACAACGCTTAACTGATGACTTATGGTCTACGACATCACACGAACTTGATCCTCCAATGGCGATTCGTTCCACCGGTATATGTCCGATTCATCTGGTCTTGAACAAGCGGAACAGGTCTTTTTCACGAATCAGTATGACTGCGATCGCCGTTCCCATGGCCGTGGCGCACGGCAACGGCAGACCGTCATGCAGCTCCAGGAGGAAAATGGCAAGTGAGTCGGACGGGGTTGGATTCATCGTGCCGATGAGAATGAACAGTGCCGAATATGCCATGACGGGTCCTATGAACGTGGGAATCAGCTGTTCGCATAGCATCTGCGCGAGGATGAGCGTTTTCCTGGCACCTACATGCAGATCTCCTGCGATTTCAAGATTTTTTAGGCGGGGAATCCTCGCCTAAAAAATCTTGAAAGAATGACACGCCTCATCAAATCGAAATCCGAAATGCATAATACGTGGTGGATCGTCCCAGTCGGCAACATTGGCCAAATCAAGGCAAAGGCAACCGCCAAAAAAAAGGTCTCGCACTATCACTATCGATGGAATCCCATCTAAATTCCATGCAATCGCATACAAATACATTGACGAGAAGCGAACGTGCTGGGGAGTGATGATCGTTATGATGATGACAAACAACCAAAGCCACGCAAGAAAAAAGCCATAGAGCACGAACCGCCAATCCCACAGCCGAACATTAAGCAACAATCACAACCGTTATTCGACAACGAAGAACAGCTCGGCCATATTTATCGTTAGCGGTCTACTGGATATTATCCTTTTGTGGCATTCTCCACGTCTGTAGAGGCGAGGAGAATGCCACACACAGAGAAGCTGGTAGGGCAAAAGACATGCCTGACTTAACTTAAGTGTTGTCATACGATATAACACAACATATTGTGAACATATCATCAAAAACGACGATGCCATCTGTCGTAAGAAAGGCGATATGCCATGTGAACGTTCACATGGCATATCGCCTCATTAATGAGCCATTATTGTTTGACGACGAGTACGCCATTGGGATTGATGGTAACCGTCGCGCCAGCACAGTCGGCCAGTGACATGACGACCGGGCGTCCCTCCACCAGCATGCTGACAGGTTCTTTGGTCCGGTTGAACAGGAACGTGAACCGAGCCCCCGTCGACTCATCGACGCGCTCGATGCGAAGCAAGTCCGGATCCGAGGAGTCTTTGACTTCCACACCAAGGGTCTCGAGGATCATCGGCAGGCTTCTGGCGATGCCATCACGTCCCAGCCGGGCTCCGACGTAGACGCTACGCCCTTCGCCATATGGATTGGACACGATGGCCGGGCGTCCATCCATGCCGGTCCATGGGTCATCCTTGAACGAGGCGAGCACCTTCGCGTCCTTCCCGATTGAGCCGATCACGTCGACGATGTCGTGTGCGACGGCTCCGTTGTCGAGATCGAGGTGGTCCGGAACTCCGGGCCAATCGGATCCCATAGGGGCGAACTCCTCGATCCTCACACCGACGACGTCCCGGATGGAACCTGGGTAACCGCCGAGCCACACATGGTCCCGTTCGTCGCTGATGCCTGTATAGTACGTGGCGATGAGCTTGCCGCCGTTCGCGACGTAGTCCCTCACCCTACGGGTGTTCTCCTCGGAGAGGATGTACACGCTCGGCAGTATCGCGACATCGTACTCGTCCCAGTTCGAACGGATTGGAACGACGTCCGCGGTCACGCCGACGTCCGCCAGAGCGCGGAACCATGCGAGCGGCTCGTCGATATGATGGACGTTCTGCGTCGGGGTCGCGGTGTGCTCGCTCGCCCATTCGGACTCGTAATCGAACACGATGGCCACGCTGGATTTCGCCAGCTTGGTGCCGAGCAGTCCCTCATCCGCAAGCGTGCCCAGATCACGGCCCAGTTCGCACACGTCCCGGAACGTCTGGGAATCCTCCCCCGCATGCGGCAGCATCGCGGAATGGAACTTCTCCGCGCCGGACCTGGATTGGCGCCACTGGAAGTAGCACACGGCATCGGCTCCCATGGCCACGTGCGCCAAGGAATCGCGCACCAGCTGGCCGGGTTCCTTGCGATAGTTGATCGGTCTCCAGTTCACGGCCGAGGTGGAATGCTCCATCAGGAACCACGGATCCTTGCGGGAGATGCCGTCCACCAACGAAGCCGAGAACGCGAGCTCGTCCAGATGCGCCTCGCCCGGAATGAAGTAATGGTCGTTCGACACGAAATCGACCTCGCCGCCCCAATCGTCGTAATCCAGTACGGAACCGCCGGCGGAGACCATGAAATTCGTGGTCAACGGCTTTTCTGGTGTGATTTCGGCCAATGCGTCACGTTCGGCCACATAGAATGACTTCAGCGCGTCGGAGCTGAAGCGTTTGAAGTCGAGCAGCTTGCCGGGGTTCATGAAATTGCCGTCGCCGATGAATCGAGGCGGAACGATTTCGCTGAAATCGTTCAGATGCTGGGCCCAGAACGCAGTACCCCATGCGTCGTTCACCGCTTCGATCGTGCCGTACCGTTCCTCGCACCAGTCTTGGAACGCGCGTTCGGCGTCCTCGGAATAGTCGAAGCGGTTGTGGCATCCGTACTCGTTACCAACGTGCCAAGCGACCACATAGGGATTGTCCTTGTAATGCTCCGCCATCGCCCGGCAGAGCTTCAATGCGTACTCACAGAACACAGGACTGGTGGGACGCCAGTGCTGGCGCGCGCCCGGCTGGCACACGTCACCGCGGTAGTCCTTCCACAGCACCTCGGGATGCGCCTGGGTCAGCCACATCGGCGGGGATGCGGTCGCGGAAGCGAGATCTACGGCGATGCCGGCCTTGCCGAGCTTGTCGATGATTCGGTCGAGCCAGCCGAAATCGTACACGTCTTCGCGGGGTTCGATTTTCGCCCAGGAGAAGATGCCCACGGATACGAGGTTCACTCCCGCCTTGACCATGAGGCGCACGTCCTCGTCCCAGACCTCCTCGGGCCACTGGTCGGGATTGTAGTCGCCGCCGTACCAGATACGGGCCCGCCGGCCCTCCAACGGCCGAGGCCAACGATGTTCTCTACGTTGGTTCATTGTCATTGTTCCTTTCGTTCGTCATTGAACCTTGAAATCAATTATCTCACCGGATGCCCGTTGCACCAGACGCGTCGCACCGTCCAGGTTTCCTGATCAAGGAGCAGCACGTCGGCCGCGAATCCCGGAGCGAGCAGACCGATCGGGAAGCCTGTCACGTCATTTCGACGGTCGAAGCCAAATGCCCGCGCAGGGGTCAGCGTCGCCGCTTCCACCGCGTCGACCGGACTGATGCCGAGCTCCAGCACCGCGCGAGACACGGCCTTTTCCAATAGCAGTGTAGAACCGGCGATGGCTCCATTGGAGGCGAGTCTGGCATGACCGTCCCGCACATCTACATCCAGAGCCCCGAGGAGGTAATGCCCGTCCGGACAGTCGGTCGCGGCCATGGCGTCGGTGACGAAGGCGATTCTATGGGGCGCAAGCCCGAATCCGAGCTTGACCATGGGATCCTGCACGTGGAATCCGTCGTTGATAAGCTCGATGGTGACCCTCGGATCCTCCACTGCCGCCGGAATCGGGCCGGGGTCGCGGTGGTGCAGCCCGTTCATGGCATTGAACATATGGGTCATGATTCCGGCTCCGGCGTCGAATCCTTTTCTGGCAGTCTGGTAGTCGGCATCGCAGTGGCCGACCGCCGGAACCACTCCGGCCAGGAAGAAACGGCGGATTGCGTCGATTCCATGCGGAAGTTCCGGCGCGATGGTGATCTGTCTGAGACACCCATCGGCGGCGTCCAGCATTCTGGATACGAGATCCGGAGTGGGATCGACTAGGCAATTGGGATCATGGGCGCCTTTCCGGGGCATGGCGAGGAACGGTCCTTCGAGGTGCGCGCCCAGAATATCCGGGCGGTCCGGCATCATGTCGTGGACCGTCTTCAAGTTACCGCAGATGACGTCGATGGGATTGGTGATGAGGCTCAGGACCTGTCTCGTCGTTCCGTGCGCCATGTGTCCGGCTCGGGCGGTCGTGATCCCCTTCTCGCCGTCATCGAACGAGCTTCCCCATGCGCCGTGCGAGTGGATGTCGACGTATCCGGGCGTCATCACCATTCCGTTAGCGTTAACAATATGATCTTGCTCGACGTGGACCAGCCGGCAGGCCGTTTCGAAGTCCGTTTCGGCGCATCCCGTTTCGACTATCGACCGTCCGTCGGAAACGAGCCAACCGTTTTTCGTCATTCCACGCGCGTCGACGATTGTGGCGCCGTGCACCGCGAATGGCACGACCTCCTCGAGGAACGCGTCGTTGATTCGTTCCATCTCTCTCACACGATCCGCCTGCATGCTGTTGTCTCCTAACGTCAGAATACGGGAAGAGGGGCCTGCGGACCCTTCCGGCCGGCAAACCCCTGTTTCCTGGACGTCCGTCAGCGGGAAGTCGAGGGTGGCGAACGCGCCCAATACCAGGCTCGCGTCCCGGGTCCGCCCGGCGGAATGGCCGACGATGCCCCTGTTCGCCAGGCCGACCGGCAGGCACACGTACGCCCAGTCTCCGCCGACGCGGACATAGGTAAGATCGCCCGCCGGACGCGTGTGCGGGGCGTAGCCGTCGGACCCGCGGTCCAGCAGGTTCGCGAGCCTGGCCTCGTCGGCCCGCGTCCTGTGCGGTTCGGACCGTCCGCGCGCGTACGCGCTCGTCATGCCCTGTTCGCGCATGATGTTGCCGATGCGTCTCCTGGACGCGGTGACACCCCTTCCTTTCCAGGGCGGCCTTGATCTTCCTGGCGCCGTAGCGTTCGCGGCCGTCGCGCCGGACCGCGCGCACGTCGCCGGCGATCGGATCCGCACGCTCCGTCCCGGGACGCCCGGTCATCCAGTAACAGGTGGAGCGGGGAACGCCCGGTATCCCGCATCGCGCCGATATCGGGTAGCGGGCGGCGTCGGCCCGTATCACGCCTGCCTTCGTGCGAATACCGGCGCCGCTTGTTCTGAAACGTCCGCCTCCAATCTCATGTCATTCGTCCCTCATCGGACTGTCTAATACATTGTAGCCAATCCACGTCCGCGGCGCAGCGCTCGTATTGATGTACAGGTCCACGGCCCTGTCTCGCTGCTCCTTGCTGCACTTCGCCATAAGGGGGTTCTCCTCCCGGTCGGGAAGTCCAAGAAAACGTCACCACCTCGATGCCTTAAAGAGAAAAGTGTCATGCGGTTCATACGAAATGCGAATGAAAACGTAAATGGGCGGTAGCACTGCTACCGCCCGAAAGATTGAGCTTTATTGTATTTGCTCAAAAGCTTGGAAACTTGCTTGCTGCTATGCGGCCACCTTATTTACATAGGGTTTTAGTGCATGTTCAAACAGTGGTATTTGCAGTTGTACCACTATGCCGAAGCCCAGTATCAGCAATAGATACAATCCTTTGGGAAGCCATTGCAGACTGGCCACTGTTAGTCCGATTGCGATGGCTGGAATGATAAGAGCAGCCAAAGTCGTAAACGGCGATGTGCCACCGAACAGTAGCGCGTTGCGTAAAGTAGCCATCACTGAGTTTTCGAAGCGTGCCGTTAACGGCCAAGCCCAGACCATGATGATGAGCCATAGCAGCGTTAGCATGATTTTCACTATCATCGCAGCCATGCTGGTAGTGAAAAGCCATAAAGCAATGAGCATCAATCCAGTTGCGGCGAGCACTGACCATATGGCCGTTGCAACTGGGAAGTTTCTTTTAAATGCCGAGAAATATGTGCGGAGCAGGTATCCTCGACCTTCTTTTGCCGCCCAAGCAGCTTCGTAGGAAGCCGATAGCGCGGCCCCAATGGTGACCAACGGGATGCTGCACACTGCTGTAAGTAGAGTGAGTACCGCGGCGTTGGCCACCATATCAAGGCCTCGCATGAAAACAGAGTCCTTAGCGAACACTGTGTTCATATTGGATCAGCCCTTCACCGCACCGGCGGTGATGCCTTGGATGATGTACTTCTGGCATAGTGCGAAGAAGATGACGATTGGAATAATCGCCAGCACCAGGCATGCCATCAGGGCGCCCATATCGATACTGCCGTAGCCTCCACGCAGATACTGGATCACGATTGGAATGGTCTTGAACCTTTGCAGATCCAAGGTCAGATACGGCAGCAGGTAGTCATTCCAAATCCACATGGTCTGCAGAATCGCCACGGTGATGATAGATGAACGCATCATCGGCACAACGATGGTGAAGAATGTACGCACCGCTCCGGCGCCATCAATCATTGCGGATTCTTCGATTTCCTGCGGAATGGATTTGATCGTACCTGTGAAGATGAATACGGGAAGTCCTGCGCCGAATCCCAGATACACAAGGCAGACGCCCCATGGGGTGTTCAGGCCAAGCATGTCAGCCATCTTCGACAGAGGGAACATCACCATCTGGAATGGAACAATCATGTTCAACAGGAACAACACGTAGATGATTTTCGATGCGACGTTGTTCACTCGCACAATCCACCAAGCGCACATCGAGGTGCAAAGGAGGATGAGAAGCACTGTACCGACCGTAATGACAAGGCTCCACCCAAAGCTGGCAATGAAGTTGGTCTTCTCGATGCCATCCTTGTAGTTGAAGAGTCCCGCAAATTCCTTACCAGTTGGCAAGGAGAAGGTGTCCGCGGAGATGTAGACCTTCTTTTTGAAGGAATTAATCAGCACTAGAGCAAGCGGGAACAACCACGCCAAAGAAATGACCGAGAACAGTCCGGTCCAGAATGGGCCGTGCTTGATGCGCTGGTTCATGCTTGGACCTCCTTACTGGTGGTGAGTTTGTTCTGGATGATGGCAATCAGGGCAACGAGGATGAAGAACATCACTGCCTTTGCCTGGCCTACGCCCTCGAATCCGGCTCGTCCGTAGAACGTACGGTAGATATTCAAGGCCAGCATTTCCGAGGTGTTACTCGGAGCGCCGTTGGTCAGAGCGAGGTTCTGATCGAAGAGCTTGAATCCACCGGTCACGGTAAGGAACGAGCAGACGGTGATGCTTGGCATCATCAGCGGAATGGTGATGTTCCATAGAATCTGTTTCGGAGTGGCACCATCCACGGAAGCGGCCTCTATCACGTCGCCAGGAACGTTTTGCAGTCCGGCGATGTAAATCACCATCATGTAGCCGATTTGTTGCCAACAAACTAGGATTACCATGCCGATGAATCCGTATTTGGCGTGATATGTCAGCGAGATGTTCCAGTGGGCCAGAACGCCGTTCAACAGCAGCTGCCAGATATAGCCCAGCACGATGCCGCCGATGAGGTTAGGCATAAAGAACACCGAACGGAACAGTTTCGCACCGCGCATCGCCTTCGTGAACATATAAGCGACGAAGAATGCGGCGACATTGATCAATATGGTGGTGACGATGGTGAAGGCCAGAGTGAACAGCAGCGCATGCAGGAAGTCGGGATCCTGGAATGCTCTGACATAATTTTTCAAGCCTACGAATTCGGCATCGGTGATCGTGGTGAATTCGGTGAAGCTGAGATAGATACCCATCACCAGCGGCACTACGAAGCCGAGGGCGAAAGCAAAGCATGTCGGTAGTACAAACAGGGGCCACCAGCGCCTGATGGCCCGACCGGTCATAGTGATCATGACAGGGTTTCCTCACTCGCCGTAAGCAAGCTTGTATTCGCTGGCCCAGTCATTGGTGAATACCTTGACAACATCATCCCAGCTGCCATTGCCCTGAGCGTAGTTAAGCTCTGCGGAACCGAGATTCTGCTCCCACTGGTGAGAAACGGTAGGAACGCTGATTACATCGGTCTTTCCGGCCTTCTGGTATTCACGATTGACGCCCACCAGCGGATTGGTGACTTGGTACTTCTCGTTGTCGAAGCCCTTGAACGGAGACACCAGTCCCATGTCCTGGGAGATGGCCTTAAGCGCGGTATCGGAAGTGACCAGCCAGCTCAGGAACTTTTCAGTGGCTTGCTGATCCTTTTCGGAGACCTTGGAGTTCACGCACCAGTAATTGCTGATCACCTGATTCAGACCCTGGTTCTCTTCGCCCTTGGCGCCAATGTAGATGGGGAACACTCCCAGATCGTTGTCAGACACGGATTGACCCTTGATCTGGTTGTAGGCCCACACGCCATCCTGGAAGAACACGGCCTGGCCTGTGGCGAATTCGGCGATTGAATCATCCATGGTCTTACCGGACAAGGAGCTGGGCTCGACCGTGGAATCCTTAATGTACAGATCGAAGATGTTCTTCATCTTCTTGACATAGGTGCCCTTGACGCTGGACGGAACCTTGGTCATGTCGACACCGTCATCGGCGTATTCGTAGTACAGCGGCACGCTGGGGAGATGGAAGTTATAGCGGAAAGCCGAGCTGGAGTCGAGACCTGCGGAGCTGAACGCTCCCTTGACACCAATTTCGTCCTTGTGCGCTTGAATCTCGTCCGCGACGGTCTTCAACGCCTTGAAGTTGTTGATATCTTCGGCGGACTTCACCGTTGACCAGCTGGCGTCGAAATACTTCTTGAGCAAAGCCTTGTTGTAGATGATGCCATAGCTTTCGGTTGCGTAAGGAATGGCGATTGGCTTGCCCTCATCGTTGGTCAGCACACGATTCTTGTAATTCTTGTCAAGCTACTTGTAGATGTCGCTGTTGGACAAATCCTTGGCGTACTTCTTGAAGCTGCTCATGAAGCTCGGGCCATCAGCCTGGAACATCGTAGGAGCGGCCTTCTTGGAAAGCTCCGAACGCAACGTCGCATCGTAATCGGTGCCGCCGGTCTGAATCTGAACCGGAATGCCGGTTTCCTTCTCGAATGCCTTGCCGAGCTTAACCCATGTCGACTGCTCTTCGGCTTTCTTGTTGAGATAGTAGACGCGTCCGTTCTTGCTTTCCGCCGAGGAACTGTTGCCGCATGCGGCAAGTCCGCCGAGGCCCAAAGCAAGAGCAGAAATCACGCCGACTGCACGAAGCATCCATTGCTTGTTTTTCATTTTCAATCCTCCTTTGTTCCCTGTGATCTACTTCGATTTGCGGGAACAATGTATACGATATCATCAAGTTTTCCAACCGTCAAACAATGTATACTGGTTTTGGATGTATGCGAGTTCATCGGAGAAACCCCTTCTTGGAGAACACAGGTGCTATCCTTTGAAAAACAACAGAAATGAGGCATCAATTTGAAGCCCACGACGCAAGATGTCGCGAATAAAGCCGGCGTGTCGGCGGCCACTGTTTCGAGAACATTCGCTCATCCTGACAAGGTGTTGCAGGAAACGCGTGAAAAGGTTATGACTGCGGCACAGGAGCTTGGATTCACTATCTCGCGTTCCGCTTCGGCGTTGAAATCACAACAATCGTTCCGTATTGCCGTGCTGATTAGCGAGCCGGTGGCCACTTGGTTTAACTCTCACATTTGTGGGGCGTTGAATGATGTGTTGCAGCCGGAGGGCTATGACATTTGTACGTATTACATTCCCGATGTAACCAATCGTCGGCAACTGTTTGAGGAGATTCCATTGCGGCACAACGTTGATGCCGTGGTCGTCTCGTCGTTCGGTGTAGACGTGATGGAAATCGAGGATCTTAGACGTCTTGATATACCGTTGATTGGTATCAATGTGCCTGTTACACAGGGTTTTAGCGCCACCATCGGCATTGATGAATATGCCAGTATGCGCTTGGTTGTTAAGCATCTGCATGATCTTGGACACCACAGAGTTTGTTTTGTATGTTCCGAATTAAAGCATGCATCCTTGCCGTATAGCGCTGATTTACGTTCCGATGCCTTCCTGCGTGCATGCCATGACGTTGGCGAATCCATTGAGCCTTTGTTGATTCATGTGCCACGTGAAGTTGATGAACCGGAGAATTACGCGATATCGCAATTGCTGACATGCTCGCCGCGGCCTACGGCAGTCTGTTGTTTGAGTGATGGGATGGCCATTCCGTTGTTATTCAAGCTGATGCGGAGCGGTATTAAAGTTCCTCAGGACATGTCGCTTGTCGGTTTTGATGACAGCACCTATGCAAAGCAATTCAATCTCACCACCGTTCATCAGGAAGTGGATTTTCTTGGTGCTGAGGCAGGGCGTCTGGTGTTGGATCTTATCCGTGGACAACAGCCTGAAGTTCAGAATAGGGTTTTGGATACATATCTTGCATTGAGGGCTTCAACTGCTCCTCTGTCATAAGTCTGATGGAGAAGTCATGAGATGCCATATGGGTATGTGACGGCGAAATTCTCTGCTCGGATGTGCGTCCTATGCGTATATGCTCCTGATTTTGTCGATGCTTAGGAGAATATGCAGGATGCATAAAAGCAAGGGAAGAGCATCTGAATTTTGAGAAGGCTCGTAGTTGCGGTTCCCCTATTCTTGATTGGCGAATGTCTTGCCTCGCAGATGGGGCTGACCTTTTGTTGTTCCTAAAGAAAAACATCCTGGTGTCGAGGACTTGGGAAAGAGAAGGAAACCAAATCCATGTCACCAGGATGAGAGCACGTTCCGATTTCCGGTTATTGATACCGTTTGTCGGAAGGGCTATGGCGGGTTGAGGGGAATGGAATTTTGCCCGCCATCTGTCCACTTATGATGAGTGAAACGTTACATGCTAAGCATGGTAATTAAAGTTCGATCGCCACTCCCTCCCATGGAGCCAGTTCACGCTTCGTAAGCGAAAGTTTGGTGTGAGCTGAATCGTGCGTTGTTATGACGATATGGGATTCGTCGACATCGAGGGGAAGCAAGGCCGCTGTTTCCGACGGAATACGTGCAATCTCTCCCGAGACATTGACCATGACGAGAAGTCGTTTAGCGACCTGCCCGTCCTTGGACGAAAGAGCGCGGACAAACGAATACACCTGTCGATCTGACGCGTCCAGTAGCCGGAAATCTCCTGCGGCCACGACTGGATTCCTGTGCCTTAGATCTATGAGTTGCTTATAGAAAGCGTGCACGGATTCCGGGTCATCGCATTGCGCTGCGGCGTTGATTTCCACGTGGTTCGGGTTGACGCTGATCCACGGTTCGGTGGCTGCGTCCGGCGCGGTGAAGCCGGCGTACTTGGAGCCGTCCCACTGCATCGGCGTACGCGCGTTGTCTCGGCTGCGTTCTGCGATTCCATGCATCATGGATTCGGAGTCCTGCACTCCGGTTTCGATAACTCTCTGCCTGTAGGCGTTTAGGGATTCGAGGTCGCGGTACTGGTCGAGTTCGGTGAAGTGGGCATTGGTCATGCCCAGTTCCTCGCCTTCGTAGATGTACGGGGTGCCGCGGTGCATGTGCAGCAGCAGGGCAAGCGCCTTCGCCGATGCCTCGCGAGTCTCCTTGGTGGAGTCGTCGCCCCAGCGGGAGACAATGCGCGGCTGGTCATGGTTATCGAAGAACAGGCTGGCCCAGCCGGCTTTGGATACCGCATTCTGTTGGCCGTTGAGAATCTCCTTCAGCTTGGGGAGTTCGAGCTTGGTCGGCTTCCACTTGGTATTGTCCTCGCAATCGGCATCCAGATGCTCAAACAGGAACAGCATGTCTAGTTCGCCGTTTTCTGGGTCAGTGATGTGCTCGTTGCGAGCTGGGGTGATGCCCGGAGCCTCGCCTACAGTCAGGAACCCTTCGCGACCGTCGAAGACCTCGTGACGCATTTCGGCAAGAAACTCGTCCTGCCTTGGGCCGTCCGCGCAGAACGGGTTCGGATTCGAATACCCTTCCTCTCCGACCGGCAGATCGGCGATTTCGGAACCTTCCTCACCCGGCAGACGTCCGTTCTTGTCGACCTTCTTCGAAATGAGGGTGATGACGTCCATGCGGAAGCCGTCGATGCCGCGGTCCATCCACCAGTTCATCATCTTGTAGACGGCCTTGCGCACCTCCGGATTCTCCCAATTCAAATCCGGCTGCTTCTTAGAGAATTGGTGGAAATAGTATTCGCCGCGCTTCGGATCGTACTCCCACGCGGAGCCGCCGAAGTAGGAGCCCCACTGGTTCGGCTCGGCGCCCGGAGTGCCCGGCTCGTGGCCCGGCCTGGCGGGACGCCACCAGTACCAGTCGGCGTGCGGGTCGTCCTTGTCGCGGGAGGCCTGGAACCAGGCGTGCTCGTCGGAGGTGTGGTTCACGACGAGGTCCATCACGATCCTCAGGCCGCGCTTGTGAGCCTCGGCGAGCAGCTCGTCCATGTCCTCGAGCGTGCCGAACAGCGGGTCGATGTCCTGGTAGTCGGAGATGTCGTAGCCGTTGTCGTCCTGCGGGGACCTGTACACCGGGGAGAGCCACAGCACGTCCACGCCAAGGTCGGCGAGATAGTCGAGACGGCTGGTGATGCCCTTCAGGTCGCCGATGCCGTCGCCGTTGGAATCCTGGAAGGAACGCGGATAGATCTGGTAGACGACCGCGTTCGCCCACCACGGATTCGGGGTCGCGCCGTTCGAACGGACGCTGTCGGGAAGCTTGGAACGATTGAAATCAGTCATGAAAGCCTTCTTCTTTGACGTTGCTAGATGCAGTTTGTATGAGAGGTGTTGTTCATCTATGGGCAGCACCTCATGATTGCTGTTGAAATGTGCTGCGATGGCATACATAGGCACCGTTGCCTTAAACAGCTAGGTGGCAGACGGGGTTACCTGCTGTAGATGTTGCTGCGTTGTACTGGCTGAAGTAATTGGACGTACATCATTGGCACTGCAGCCGGTTTAGCAAAAATCCCCGTTCTGCATATTTGCTCCTTTCTTTCTTCGTCGAAGTGAGTAACTCATAAAGTTATCATGTATACGATAACATTATAGTATATAAGTCTCAAAGTCAATATCTAGATTGTTATTTGTAAACGTATACACTTTAGGGTTTTAATGCTTTACCTTTCTCAAGCGAGAGAAGCTGCAACATGCCTGTTGTGATTATGGAATTATCGCATTTGCGATGGGCGTGTCATTGATTCTTCTTCGAATCTATGCGGAATGTCGAGTCATACTAATTTCGTACATAAAACAAAACGCGTGTGCGTCCGGGCGGAAACCATCCGGACGCGCACGCGTTTTATTTTGAATTATTGCGATGAGGTCAGTTGCGGGTCAGCACTTCGGCCAGGGCCTGGATGACCGGCTGCGGCATGTGGGACTGGTGTTTGGTCTGCGCGCCAACGCCGTGCAGATCCTCCAGCGTGCTCAGTGCCGGCAGCGCATCCTTGCCCAGCTCGCGGATCGCGCGGTATGCGTGCTCCTTGGTCATGTACAGCATCTGCGCATCCTTCAGCACGGCGAACGCGTCGGCTTCAACCGGATCGTCCGCAACGGCAAGACCGTCGGCGAAATCGATGGCGATTGCGGAGCTCGTCGGCGCGTCACGCAGCGTGACGGTCAGGCTCAGCGTTTCCGCATCGTACGCGACTTCCGGAGCGGCGGCAGAGCCGTCGACGGTCGCGCGGACGGCGTGCATCGCTTCCGGAGCGATGCCACGGAACGTGACCGTCCAATCGCGGGAAGCCGGAATGACGTCCGTCGCACCTTCCGCAGGGGCGATCGAGAACTGTGCGGAATCGCCCTCAAAACGCAGCGCCATTTCGGTGGATGCCCAACGATCCTTGCTCTGTGCGGCACCGTCATCCTCCCACAGCGTGAAGCTGTTTTCGGCACCCGGGAACACCACTACCTGCAGTGCGCGCGGGTTGGCCACGGAGTTGAGCGCCTCACCCTCGGCGGGCATCTGCAGCGGCACGATCGCGCCGGGCTCAGCGAACACCGGCATGCGGTCGAGATCGCGCCAAGCCTCCAGACGACGGCCTTCGGCCGGACGAGACGTGTAATGGCGACCGTCGAAGAAATCGAACCATTCGCCCTGCGGCAGCCACACGTCGGCCTTCGCACGCTGCACGGAACGCTCGGCCGGATCGACGATCGGCGCGACCAGCAGCTCGGTGCCGAAACGGAATTCGTCGGTGAGCTTGTATGCGGCTTCGATTTCCGGATAGTCCCAGTACAGCGGCTGCACGAGCGGCTCGTTGTCGAATGCGGCGCGACGGTTCATCGTGTACAGGTACGGGATCATCGCATGGCGCAGGCGCAGCGCGGACGTCATCGCACGTTCCGCATCGCCGTGGAAGTTCCACGGCTCCTTGCCGTTGAACGGCGAATCGGTGGAATGCAGACGGTTGATCGGGCTGAACGCGCCCAGCTGGTACCAGCGGACCTCCAGCTCCTCGTCACGGTAGCCGAACATGTGGCCGCCGATGTCGTGGCTCCACCAGCCGTAGCCGATGTTGGAAGCGCAGGCGGTGAATTCCGGCTGGAACTTCAGCGACTCCCACGTCACGACGGTGTCGCCGGAGAAGCCGATCGGGTAGCGGTGCGAGCCCGGGCCGGCGTAACGCGAGAAGGTGAGCGGGCGCGGGTTGCGTTCGCTGTAGTCGCTGCCGTCGTTGCGGGCGGAATCGAGGTAATGCAGGTGGTTCAGGCCCCACAGCGGGTCGAGGCCCGGCTGCCGCGTCAGGCCGCCCTGCTGCCAGTCAATCCACCAGAAGTCGACGCCATCTTCCTCCATCGGGTGGTGGAGCTGGTCGAAGTAGACCTCCATGAACTTCGGATCGGTCAGGTCGAACTGCACGGCCTCGCCGCTTTCCGGATCGATGTTCATGGCCTTGGCGACCTGCGGATACAGCTCTTCGAACGCGCGCACGCCGTCCCTCGGGTGGACGTTGAGCGTGGCCTTCATGCCATGCTCGTGCAGCCAGTTGAGGAAGCGCTTCGGATCCGGGAAGAAGTCCTTGTTCCACGTGTAGCCGGTCCAGCCGGAGCCGTACTTCGGGTCGACGTCGTCAACCAGGTGCCAGTCCATATCGATGACGGCCGTGGTGAACGGGATGCCTTCCTTTTCGAAACGTTCGACGAGCTGACGGTATTCGGTTTCGGTATAGCGGTGGTAGCGGCTCCACCAGTTGCCCAGCACGAAGCGCGGCAGCAGCGGGGTCGGGCCGGTCAGGCGGTACAGGGCGTGCACGGCCTCACGGTAGCGGTGGCCGTAGCCGAACAGGTACAGGTCGGTGGTCGGCTCTTCCTTCGGGGTCACCCACGTGCCGAAATCGTTGTGGTTGCCGTTCACTTCGGCGGTTTCGCGGATGACGTTCGACTTGGAATCGTCGATGATCGCCCAACCGTCGGTGCTGTTGACGCCCGGATCGACGGGGATGCGGCCGTTCGCCTCGTCGAGCGTACGGTAGGTGCCGCCGAGGTTCCTGCGCTGCACGTCGCCGTAATGCCAAGTGTTTTCGATGGCGTTGACGTGCTTGACGGTTGCGTACAGGCCTTCCGGAGAGAACTTGCGCTGGTTGTAGGAGATATGCAGCGACGGGGTGTCGATTTCCAGCCAGCCATTACGTTCGGTGACGGTGAATTCAGGCTTTTCGCCGAAATCACGGACCATCGCCATCTGCGTGGCGTCATCCACGAAACGGCCGCTGTCGGACCATTCGAAACGGACGAGCGCGTCCGTGATGAGGCCGATGCGCCAATGATCGCCCTGGATCACCGAATCCGGATTCATTGCCGGATGGGCGTTGAGCGTGGCCAGCGAGAACAGTGTGCTGTCTACCATGTGGGGCTCCTTTGAGTGTGGGAAAAATCGGGAGAACTGGATTGGGACCGTGTCATCATATGCGACGGTACGGTCCTGTTTGAATTACTTGATGCGCTTGATGGTCAAGACCGACGCGCCAGCGCACAGTGCGATGACGATGGCGTTAAGCACGGTCCAGGCGAGGAAGCCGAAGAGGTACCTCCACTTGACTGCCGGTTTATCGGCCTCCTGCTGGACGTCCGTATTGGCGCCCAGGGCGATGCTCGTGTCGCTGCTTTGCTGGTCGCGCATCTCATTATCCTTTCTGTGCGCTGCGAAACATCGCTCTCCGCGTTGAGTGATCAAAGCATGTTCCGCATTGAAGAAAAGTCAGCAAAACTTACTTTCGTTAAGTATGATAGCGCTTGTGCAAAAAGGTATCAATATCGGCGAGTCGCTTGAAATTGCAACGATATACGCATATCGAAACGCTTGCCATCGATTGCAAAATGGAACGATGCGATTTTATGCGCGTTCTGCGCCACCGCATACTCTCTTCACCGCGCCCATATGCCGATTGTGCGAGCAAAACGACAGGTTGTGTAATACGGCGGTGATGGCATCGCAAAAGCTGGTTCAATCAAACTAGCGGCGAAATCCCGCGTGCGGCACGGTGCGATGCAGCACGGTACGGCAGCGGGAAATCGCAAGAAAACAGCGCAGTCGGGCGGAGCGGACAGGGCAGGCTCGGCAAAGCAGGTTTTGGCAACACCTAGTGCGAGGGAGAACCCATGGAACTTGAAGATCTTTCGATCGTTGAAAAGGCGGCGATGCTGTCCGGCGGATCCGAATGGGATTCGCGCGGCAACGATCGCGCCGACATTCCCGGCTTCGTCATGAGCGACGGCCCACACGGCGTGCGCAGGCAGCTTGGCGAAGGCGACCACCTCGGCATCGGCGCATCCAAGCCGGCCACCTGCTTCCCGACCGCCTGCACCGTGGCCAACACCTGGGATCCGGCGCTCGCCGAAGAGATGGGCGAGGCGCTCGGCAAGGAAGCTCACGATCTCGACGTGAACGTGTTGCTTGGCCCGGGCATGAACATCAAACGCAACCCGCTGTGCGGACGCAACTTCGAGTACTATTCGGAAGATCCGATCGTCGCCGGCCGTATGGCCGCCGGCCTCATTCGCGGCATCCAGAGCAACGGCGTCTCCGCATGCCCGAAGCATTTCGCGGTCAACAGCCAGGAGCTGCGCCGCCAGGCCAGCAACTCCGTGGTGGACGAACGTACCATGCGCGAATTGTATCTGACCGGTTTTGAAATCGCTGTGCGCGAGGCCAAGCCGATGAGCATCATGACCTCCTACAACGAGGTCAACGGCGTCTACGCCCACGAAAACAAGCATCTGCTGCAGAAGATCCTGCGCGACGAATGGGGCTTCGACGGCATGGTCGTCTCCGATTGGGGCGGCTCCAACTCCGCGGTCGCCGCCGTCAAAGCCGGCGGCTCGCTGGAAATGCCGTCGCCAGGTTTCACCTCCGTGCGCGAGCTGGAAGGCGCGGTCAAAGCGGGCACGCTCGCCGAGGCGGACATCAACAAGCGTGCCGCGGAAGTCGCCAAAATCGCGGCGGTGACCAAGCTCGTCGGCGTCGGCCGCGACGATCTGCTGTCGGACGACATCGCGAAGGCGCACCATGATATCGCCAGAACGGTCGCGGAACATTCCAGCGTGCTGCTGAAGAACGACGCCGCCACGCTGCCGCTCAAGCCGGGCACTCGCGTGGCCGTCATCGGAGATATGGCCGCGACCGCACGCTATCAGGGTTCCGGCTCATCCAAGGTGAACGCCACCAAGGAGGAGAACATCCTCGACGAGGTCAAGAACGCCGAAGGATTGGTATTGGCCGGCTACGAGCAGGGTTACGACCGCCAAGGCAAGCCGGATGAGGTGCTGCTGAACGACGCCGTCGCGCTCGCCAAGAAGGACGCCGTGGATGTGGTGTTGGCCGTCGTTGGCCTCGACGAACGCAGCGAATCCGAAGGCCTCGACCGCTCCACCATGGCGATTCCGCAGGCGCAGAACGATCTCGTAACGGCGTTGGCGAAGACCGGCAAACCGGTGGTGATCGTGCTCGTCGCCGGTTCCCCGGTGGAATTGCCGTGGTTCAACGATGTTGCGGCCATGTTGTACGTAGGATTGTCCGGCCAGGCCGGCGCGTCCGCCACCGTGCGCGCGCTGACCGGCGAAGTCAACCCATCCGGACATTTGGCCGAAACCTGGCCGATGCAATACGAGGATTGCCCAAGCTCCGGCTGGTATCCGGCCATCGGACGTGACGCGATCTACCGCGAGGGCCCGTTCGTCGGCTACCGCTATTACGAGACCGTGGGCGTGCCCGTACGTTTCCCGTTCGGCTACGGTCTGAGCTACTCCACGTTCACGTACAGCGCGATCACCGCCACCGCGACCGGTGTGGATTTCGTCGTCACCAATGATTCCGATGTCGCCGGCTCCACCGTGGCCCAGTTGTATGTGCGCGCGCCGCAGGGCGGCGTGCTCCATCCCGACCGCGAGCTGAAGGGCTTCATCAAGGTCGAGCTGGCAGCGCATGAAAGCAAGAGCGTGCACATCGATTTCGACCGCTACACGTTCCGCCATTTCGATGTTGCCGCCAATGCATGGAAGACGGAAAGCGGCGAATGGACGCTGCTGGTCGGCGACAATGCGGAGCATTTGCCGCTTGCGATTCCTCACACCGTGGCCGGCGATTGCACGACCGCCGATTGCGCCGCCGATCCCGCGCTCGGCCACTATCTGACCGGCCGGGTCAAGGACGTGACCGACACCGAAATGGCCGTGCTGTTCGGCCATGAGGTGCTTGCCCACGGCAAGCCGACGACGTTCGGCGTCAACGATCCGATCATGTCGTGGGTGGATTCCAAGGGCTTCGTGGCGCGTACCGTCGCCAAGACACTGACCAAGCGCGAAGCGAAGATCCGCCAGAAGACCGGCTCGCCGGATCTGAACACCCTGTTCATCCTGAACATGCCGCCTCGCGCCATGAGCAAGATGACCCAAGGCATGGTCGACTCGGCGATGGTCGACGCCATCGTGAACATCGCCAACGGGCATACCTTCCGCGGATTGGGCGGCGTGATCGCCGGCTTCTTCCGCAACCAATCCGCCAACAAGCGCACCGCAAAGGAGCTGAACCATGACTGACAACAATGCTGCGAAGCCGGCCGAAACCGCTGCCGGCGAGAAGAAGGCCGGACCGATTCGCCAGTGGATCAAGGATCATCCGAATATCTGGGAGTTCATCCTGTTCAATGTGCTGTCGAACATCTCCACCATCACCCGTTTCGTGGTGACGTGGATCGGCACCGCCATCTTCATC
>ERZ1673703.675-NODE-675-length-36950-cov-32.227158_pt1 | contig 36950 bp, 25 predicted proteins | sample MGYA00580233_ERZ1673703 | MGnify/ENA primary metagenome ERZ1673703 (study PRJEB41218, sample SAMN15661748) | gut metagenome | host: Homo sapiens | place: Canada: London | collected 2015-08-20/2019-03-30 | study: EMG produced TPA metagenomics assembly of... | reverse complement strand
CTCAGGAACTTATAAATAAAGTTAAATTATAGTGTTGCGGAATTAAGGATAATTATGTACACCAACAAACAGATTTGGAGTGTCAGTTATCCGATACTACTAAGCTTGCTGGCACAAAATGTCATCAATGTCACCGACACAGCATTCCTCGGACACGTGAGTGAGGTAGCTCTTGGAGCATCGGCTATGGGCGGGTTATTTTATATATGTGTATTCACCATCGCATTCGGATTCAGTACCGGTTCGCAGATTGTCATAGCGCGACGCAATGGCGAAGGCCGCTATTCAGATGTCGGCCCTGTCATGATTCAGGGAGTCATGTTCCTGTTCGTGATGGCACTGCTGCTATTTGGATTCACCAAGGCATTCGGTGGAAACATCATGCGTTTGCTAGTTTCTTCAGAATCCATCTACGAAGGAACAATGGAGTTTCTGGACTGGCGTATTTACGGATTCTTTTTCTCTTTTATCAATGTCATGTTCCGGGCATTGTATATCGGCATTACACGCACTAAAGTGCTAACCATCAATGCCATTGTCATGGCATTAACCAATGTCGTACTGGACTATGCATTAATCTTCGGAAAGTTCGGTTTGCCGGAAATGGGTATCAAAGGGGCTGCTATTGCTTCCGTATTAGCAGAGGCCTCCTCCATTCTCTTTTTCGTCATCTATACGTATGCCACGGTCGATTTAAAGAAATACGGTATGAACCGCCTGCGCACATTCGACCCTGCATTGCTGATGCGGATTCTTAGTATCTCCTGCTTCACCATGCTGCAATATTTCCTGTCGATGGCTACCTGGTTCGTTTTCTTCGTAGCCGTAGAACGGTTAGGACAACGGGAATTGGCGATTGCCAATATCGTCCGGAGTATTTATGTCGTATTGCTAATTCCGGTCAACGCACTGGCTACGACTACCAACAGTCTTGTCAGCAATGCTATTGGTGCAGGAGGCATCCAGCACGTGATGCCGCTCATTAATAAAATTGCGCGTTTCTCCTTTTTCATCATGCTGGGGTTAGTAGCGGTATCGGCACTGTTTCCGCAGTTCCTGCTCTCTATCTACACCAGTGAAGCTGCGCTCATTACGGAGTCCGTACCTTCGGTATATGTAATTTGTTTTGCCATGCTTATCGCATCCGTAGCCAATGTAGTGTTCAACGGTATCTCCGGAACAGGAAATACACAGGCAGCCCTGTTGCTCGAAACGATTACAATTATCATCTACGGATCATACATCATTTTCATCGGAATGTGGCTGAAAGCACCGATCGAAATTTGCTTTACGATTGAGATTGTGTATTATAGCTTGCTGTTGATAACAAGTTATATTTATCTCAAAAAAGCAAAATGGCAGAATAAAAAGATATAAATACAAGAGATTTTTGTACATTTGCAAGCTCAAATAAAGAGTAGACGGAAAAGTCCCTCTTTCGCCCAAGTAAATTGTAATTAGTAATTCGTAATTAAATAACTATGTTCGATAATTTAAGTGAAAGACTAGAACGGTCATTCAAGATTCTGAAAGGTGAAGGCAAAATCACCGAAATCAACGTGGCGGAGACGCTGAAAGACGTACGTAAAGCACTTCTCGACGCCGACGTAAACTACAAGGTGGCAAAGAATTTCACGGATACAGTGAAAGAAAAAGCTCTTGGCCAGAACGTGCTTACGGCTGTGAAGCCAAGCCAGTTGATGGTGAAGATCGTACATGATGAACTTACACAGTTGATGGGTGGAGAGACAGCCGAGATCAATATCGACGCCCGTCCGGCAGTCATCCTGATGTCAGGTTTGCAAGGTTCGGGTAAGACCACCTTCTCCGGTAAGTTGGCACGGATGCTGAAAACCAAGAAAAACCGTAAGCCATTACTGGTTGCTTGTGACGTTTACCGTCCGGCAGCTATCGAACAGTTGCGCGTATTGGCAGAACAAATCGAAGTACCGATGTACTGCGAACTGGACAGCAAGAATCCGGTAGAAATCGCACAACACGCCATTCAGGAAGCCAAAGCCAAAGGATACGACCTCGTTATCGTCGATACAGCCGGACGTCTGGCAGTAGACGAGCAGATGATGAACGAGATCGCCGCTATCAAAAAAGCAATCAACCCGGACGAAATTCTGTTCGTGGTAGACTCCATGACCGGTCAGGACGCTGTAAACACAGCTAAAGAATTCAACGAACGTCTGGACTTCAACGGTGTGGTACTGACCAAACTCGATGGTGATACCCGCGGTGGTGCGGCTCTTTCTATTCGCTCGGTAGTGAACAAACCGATTAAATTCGTAGGTACAGGTGAAAAGCTGGAAGCAATCGACCAGTTCCACCCTGCCCGTATGGCCGACCGTATTCTCGGTATGGGTGACATCGTTTCATTGGTAGAACGCGCACAGGAACAATACGATGAAGAAGAAGCCAAACGCTTACAGAAGAAAATTGCCAAGAACCAATTCGACTTCAACGACTTCCTTAGCCAGATTGCACAAATCAAGAAAATGGGTAATCTGAAAGACCTCGCTTCCATGATTCCGGGAGTAGGAAAAGCAATCAAAGATATTGATATTGACGACAATGCTTTCAAGAGCATCGAAGCCATCATTTATTCTATGACTCCGGCAGAACGTTCCAATCCGGAAATACTGAACGGTTCACGCCGCACGCGTATCGCCAAAGGTAGCGGAACGACTATCCAGGAAGTGAATCGCCTGTTGAAACAGTTCGACCAGACACGCAAAATGATGAAAATGGTGACTAGCAGCAAAATGGGTAAGATGATGCCTAAAATGAAAAAGTAATCATTCTGTAGATCCAAATCTAATGATAAGTAAAAAGAGGGAGTTTCGACTCCCTCTTTTTTTTATACCACCCATCTCTTGACAAAAATTCCAATCCCTTTGGAGAGTTCAGTTATTTATTTTACTTTTGTCCATCACCAATAAATACTCTGAAAATATGACTCTGATAGACGGAAAAGCAATTTCCGAACAAGTAAAACAAGAGATTGCAGCCGAAGTAGCCGAAATGGTGGCTCATGGCGAAAAACGCCCGCACCTGGCCGCTATTCTTGTAGGACACGATGGTGGTAGCGAGACTTATGTAGCTGCCAAAGTAAAAGCCTGTGAAGTATGTGGATTCAAGTCTTCCCTCATTCGTTATGAAAGTGACGTGACCGAAGAAGAACTGCTTGCCAAAGTACGTGAACTGAACGAAGACAACGATGTGGACGGCTTTATCGTACAACTTCCCTTACCCAAGCATATCTCCGAACAGAAAGTAATCGAAACAATTGATTACCGTAAAGACGTAGACGGTTTCCATCCGATCAACGTAGGCCGTATGTCCATCGGGCTTCCGTGTTATGTATCCGCTACTCCCAACGGCATCCTCGAATTGTTGAAACGTTATAACATAGAAACTTCCGGAAAAAAGTGCGTCGTACTCGGACGCAGCAATATTGTCGGCAAACCGATGGCTGCCCTGATGATGCAGAAAGCCTATCCGGGCGATGCCACAGTGACGGTATGCCACAGCCGCAGCAAAGACCTGATAAAAGAATGTCAGGAAGCTGATATTATCATCGCTGCCCTAGGACAACCCAACTTTGTAAAAGCCGAAATGGTGAAAGAAGGTGCGGTAGTTATCGATGTAGGTACTACGCGTGTGCCGGATGCAACCAAGAAATCAGGCTTCAAACTGACTGGTGACGTGAAGTTTGACGAAGTTGCCCCAAAATGTTCCTTTATCACTCCCGTACCGGGCGGTGTTGGACCGATGACGATTGTATCGTTAATGAAAAATACACTCTTAGCTGGCAAGAAAGCCATTTATCAATGAAACATAGCTTGTTTCTGATGATTTTACTTCTCTCTTTGTCCTGCACCTCCCGGTCGCAGGCAAAGAGAGATTCTATCATCGATACCCTGTCGGACAGCCTTTCCGCAACCGACAGTATTCCCCCCACTGATACCCTACGACTCCTTTTCGTAGGTGACCTCATGCAGCATCAAGGACAAATCAACGTTGCACGGACCTCAACCGGCTATGATTATTCCACCTGTTTTACGTACGTTAAAGAAGAAATAGGGAGAGCCGATCTCGCTATCGCCAATCTGGAAGTTACGTTAGGAGGCAAACCCTACAAAGGTTATCCTGCTTTCAGCGCACCGGACGAATTTCTGACCGCAATTCATGACGCAGGTTTCAATGTTTTAGTGACTGCCAACAATCATAGTCTCGACCGTGGCAAATCCGGACTGGAGCGTACCATTCAACTTATCGACTCGTTGAAAATTCCACATGCAGGCACGTATATCAACACCGAAGAACGCGACAAGAAATATCCTCTTTTATTGGAAAAGAACGGGTTCCGCATCGCCCTGCTCAACTATACGTATGGCACAAACGGTATCCCCGTTACTCCTCCCAATATCGTGAACTATATTGATACAACAGTTATCGCCAAAGATATTGAAGAGAGCAAAACAATGAAACCGGACGCAATCATAGCTTGTATGCATTGGGGAATCGAATACCAGTCGCTCCCGGACAAAGAGCAGAAATTCCTTGCTGACTGGCTGATTCAAAAAGGAGTAAATCATGTCATCGGCTCCCACCCTCACGTAGTTCAACCCATTGAAGTTCGCACAGACAGCGTGACAAACGACAAACATCTCATTGTCTATTCACTGGGAAATTATATTTCCAATATGTCCGCCCGCCGCACCGATGGTGGACTGATGGTAAGAATGGAATTAGTAAAAGACAGCACAGTCCGTCTCAATAATTGCGAGTATAGTTTAGTCTGGACAGCCCGCCCCATTCAGTCCGGAAAAAAAAATCATCAATTACTCCCCGTCAATTTCCCGATTGATTCAATTCCTTTACAAGCACGTAACTCTCTGAAAATCTTCACGAATGACGCGCGAACCCTTTTCAACAAGCACAATCAGGGAATAAAAGAATATACTTTTTTCGAAAAAAAATAGCAGAATCTTTTGGAGATTAGAAGATAATATCTATCTTTGCACCGCGTTAGAGAAACGCAGACATGGTGGATGTAGTTCAGTTGGTTAGAGCGTCAGATTGTGGTTCTGAATGTCGCCGGTTCGAGTCCGGTCTTCCACCCAACAAAAACCCTTGTAAGTTAAATACTTATGAGGGTTTTCTGTTTTCAGGAGGTGGGCATTCAGGGGGCTAAGATTGGATCAGTCTGAAAAGTTGGGGGATTTGATTCAGAGCAATCACATCCTTAAAAATAGATTCATTCCTGATCTGAAATGAATTGTTTCACCACAGAGGACACCGAGTACACAGAGGAAAGAAATAATCTGTGGTGAAAAAGAAAAGCCTCTGTGTCCTCGGTGTCCTCTGTAGTGAAATAGAAATGTTCATAACGGTACAGAAAGGAATAAATCTCTATCCTTCTACATAAAGTTTGAAAAACTGATTTTATCTGCCATCTGCAACAAAATTGCTGTATGTAGCTGACTGTAAAAGTTTTAGAGTGTTGCAGATATCTGTTGCGGATGGTTGCAGATAATGTTATCTGCAACACATGTAATCGAAGAAAATAGAGCCTGCAAATAAACAGTGATTAGACGTGGGCTGAATAAACTACGCATATAGGTTGGCAGAATGTTTCGCGCCTTGAAACAATGTGTTTGATACCTTGAAACAGACTGTTCACCGCTTTGAAACAGATTGTTCGCTGCTTTGAAACAAACTGTTTCAACTATTTGAAACGAGCTGAAACTGCCTGCAAATTAAAAGATTCTATCAGAGAATAGTAGAGAGAAAGTAATAGTGTTGCAGATGACTTTATCTGCAACCATCTGCAATAGGTATCTGCAACGCTTTAAAATATTTATTATCAGTTATATACAGTAATTTTGTTGCAGATGGCAGATGAAATCCGTTTTTAACCTTAGATGAAGGTAGAAGCTGAATTCAAAACGGTGCAGGAATAAATCAATTTTTAGGGGTATGGTTGCCCAATTAAGTAAAAAGACTATCTGGTGAGGTGTTTGTTGGTCTATTGTTGTTCCCAAGAGATCAATGATAGACTAGTTAGATACTATCAGGAGTTATGTGTTAGCTTACCCTTGGAAACTTCCAAGTTAACTCTAAATGATATACTAGACCATATCCAGAAGGAAAAAGAGAAGCAAAACCTCTATAAGTCCAATTGTTGGCTAATTGTTGGTGGGAAACATACATTCAAACAAATGCAACCAAACTACGGGGAATCATTATTCGATAGGCCTTTCCGGGAGAACCTTTAGGTGTATATAAATCAGCCTCATTAGCATTTTCACCAAGCGAATCAACAAATGCACGGCGAATACGTGAAATTTTCTCATTTACAGAATTACTCGTCGGATCAACCAAACTATTAATGCTATCCTCATTTATATCACGATGTGAAATATCTTCATAGAGGTCTAATAATTCCTTTCGTCTTTCCGAAAGTCGTTTCAACACAATTCCTTCTGGAGACTTCAAAAAGACAATAAAAAGAACACGGGAAAGTACTGGCATTTTCACCTCTACCCTATCTCCATTAGGACGTACCAGAGTTATATTATATTCTGAACTTATTTCTAACCGATTGGTAGGAATAAGTAAATCAATTTCACGACATTCAAGTCCAGCAGGTTGAAGTCGGTCAAAAGAAATTCTGTCAAGTTGACTAATAAAAGCATCAAACATCATCTCGAAATTAGTTTCCGGTAAAAAAGGAATCATTATATAATCAAAGATCAAATTTCCTGTAGTTATCGAACGATACGGATTATAGTGCAGAAAACCGGCACAATCAGGAGGAAGCAGAGAAGTCTCCTTTAACTGGTCCCAATACAGAAATATATCTTTAGTACGTTTTTCCTCTATGTGTTCCCAAAAGTTACTTAAGCATTCAATATCAGCAACATAATAACCAATAATATCAGAAGTATCACTTCGCCTAGCCATTGCAGGCAAATAAGTGAGAAAGAAGCCATGATTTCTAAAACGACGGTCGAGCCGCATCAAATTTCGTGATATAAACTGATTAAGCACACCATGAGCCCGACGCTCAAAAAAGATCATTTCATGTTGATTGGGTACAAATAATTTTGTTTTAAATTCCACTTCTACCGATAAGAATTGATACTCCTCTTTCGAACCCAAGCTTGTTGATAAAACTTCATTCATATCAACCCCAAAATCAGTCTTTGCATTGCTTTTACAAAAACAAGACTTCACCCGTTTGCTAAACAATACAATTTTTCGCACTAAAGCTTCCTTCTTCATATCTTGTTTAACTTTTGGCTCCCAATCCGGTATTCTTTCGGATGTACTATCAAATATAGGTGGCGGAGCAACATGCCGTCCACCCTGATCCCACATACAACAAAATAAAGCCTCCAATTTCGACTCATGCACTTGCAAGGTAAACATCATAGACCTAAGCCGTAATGGGCTTTTTAAAATCTTTTTGCAGCTATCCACATTACCAAGCATATCATTTAATCGGTCATTATCTATATACGCATCCTCTTCCCTAAGCTCATTCGTATGATATTCTGCTGCCTTTTTGAAGAATTTAAGTGCTGTGCGATAGTAACCAGCTTCCATATAAAGTGTACCCAAATTATTTACTGCAAAGAAATTCTTTTTTTTCTTTATCACTCTGCGATACCAATATGCGGCTTTATCATAATCCAATGGAGTAATTGTCCCATAATGATAAGAAATGGCAATAAATAGCTGCCCCGTTTCTTGCCCTCCTTCCGCCCCACGCAAAATCCAACGAATCCCGGTTTCCCGCTCTCCCTCTAGTATGAGAAGCTGTCCATAAGCAACCATTCCTGCAAGATTCCCATTTTCTGCCGCCAAAAGCATATACTTCTTTTGCTCAACACTCCCATTCGATATAGAAGCTAATAATGTATATGCGCTTGAATTACAATACTTCTCGGCCAAAACCAAAAGATCACTTTTAAAGTGTTCATGAAGCTTTTCATTTCTACTTCTTGCAAAAAAGTCGTTATCATAATTCTTCAAAGAATCAATTACTCCCATTTCAGCATAATACTTTGGACCAATCACTCCATTATCATCAAGTATTTCCTTACTGATACAAGCATCATCAATAGGATAACACTCTGTAATATAACCTGGTCCTAGACGAAATATAGTATATGGGACTGCCTCCATGATCTGTTCTTTTTTGTAGCCAAAAGTACATAATATTTCGACAAATCAACCTACCCCCAACAGAAAACTACTATTGCAAGCCTTGCAAAACTTATAAATAAACAATTTTTCGTCTGATATTTGCACTATGTTTTTTCAAATACCGAAATAAGATGAAAAGTTATAAGCCCACACATCGGTGTGCTAATATGAAACGATTTCTCTCTTTTTTTCTATCAGTTGCTTGTTTGTCTACAAAAAACAGTATTTTTGCAGATAACATTAAAAATAAAAGATGAAGAAATAGAAGTATAATCAAGACATATTAGAAAAGAAGTGTTTACTTTTTACAAGTAGTTTTCAAAAATCGCCAATTTTCAGAAAACACCTACTGTAGTAATAAGTGAATGTTCTCACCGTATGGTGTGGGCTTTCCTTGTTTGTAGGTGTAGGTGTTTGGCGATACCTTGAAAACTCAACAAGAAAAGTGCCACACCTTCTTTTTGTAGTATGCCTACAAAAGGAAATTATTATGAAAAAAAATGTTACCTATTTTTTATTTTCTGCTTTATTTATTTGTTATAATATGAAGGCACTAAAACAGTATGTGGAATATTATTTTCAAGATGTTGACACGAACTTATTAACCTAATACAAGTGCTACTATGCCAAATCCAAAGCCCAACAAGTGGTCTGGTATCCTGCTGATAGCAGGTACAGTCCTACTAATCATCATCATGGTGATACTAACAATCATAGCCACTTCTAATATATAAGAAAAGAAGAGGTCAATCTCCAGTATCAGTACCTGTTGGATAAAAAAACAAAAACAGGTACCGGCTACCATGATAAATCTTTTCATTTTACCCATAAACCAAATATATTCTTTATATTTGTACAGCATTTACACTAAAGAATATAGTAAATCATGGAAAATGAAAAGAAATTAACTCGTTCCTCCAATCGAATGATTGCAGGTGTATGTGCCGGAATAGCCGAATATTTCGGATGGGATCCTACCTTATTAAGGATAGTATATATATTGGCTACATTTTTCACTGCTTTCGCCGGAGTGATTATATATATTATCCTGTGGATTGTTATGCCGGGGAAAAGACCTTCCGACGGATATGAAGACCGCATGAATCAACGCTTACATTGATTGAGACAAAAGTAAGTACATTAATATAATTCCAGCCCGAACTCATCTTTCAGTTGCATCAATGCCTGATTCTTTTGAGCCATCATCTGGAATTTCTCGACACGTCCCACAGGACGCACTGTTTCTGTTGCCTCACTTACCCGCACTGTCATCATCACTTTACTGTTCTTCAGTCTGCCGCGAAGATAATCCTGCAATTCGGGAATCAAAGCTGTAAAATCCTTTGCAGCAAACTCATTATCAACCACCACTTCAAAAGTCGTTGAGTTATTAAGCAATACCGGACGGAGCATCTGCATACGTTTAGTAAGAGCATCCTGTTCTTTCGGCAACTGACCGGCATATTCCTGCCAGTAATAATTCAAATCCCGATCATTGAAAATAAAATCTTCTTCCGGTTGCTGTACTCTGGGAACATGAGTGGTAACTGTATTCTGCGTTGTCTGATCGCGCTGCGGATTCTTGATAGACACGCCCAAACTAGACATCTTCATCACCGGAATTTTCCGTTCTTCCTTGACAGTCGGGGCAACTCCCGCTCCTTGCGACGGAGCAGACGAAGCCGCACCAGAAGAAGCTGATGCTCCCGGTTGCACTGCTGCAGATGCTTGCGGATGCCGGGCAGTAGTGCCATTAACAGCCTGTGTTGTTACTGAAGACGGAGACGTATGAAGGGAAGCCTGCTGAACCTGGGTTGCAGAAGCGACCTGCGGCTGCTGAGCTGCGGCAGGCTGTGTGAATATGGGTTTTATGGTCTTCGTAGGGCCACGCCCACCACTCACGTCATCCCCCTCGGTGGTAAGCTGTGCAACCTGTATCAAGGTCAGTTCTACCAGCAAACGCTTATTTTTGCTGATGCGGTAATTCAAATCACACTCATTACAAAGCTTCATAGCCCGGTACAAGAAAGGTAACGGACATTTCTGCGCCTGTTCCTGATAACGTTGGCGTATGCTCGCTCCCACTTCCAGTAAAGGCAATGTCACCGGGTCTTTCCCGACCAACAAGTCACGGAAATGAGACGACAATCCGGTAATAAAGTGACTTCCGTCAAAACCTTTATTCAATATATCATTGAAAAGCAACAATGCGTCGCTCACCTTGTTTTCGAGGAAGCAATCCGTCAGACGGAAATAATATTCATAATCAAGTACGTTCAGATTATCAATCACACTCTTATAGGTGATATTTCCTCCGGTGAAACTAACCACCTGATCGAAGATAGACAATGCATCACGCATACCACCGTCCGCCTTCATGGCTATCACGTTCAGCGCTTCCGGCTCTGCCGTGATTCCTTCTTTCGAAGCAACATACGACAGATGATTCACCGTATCTTCCACGCTTATCCGGTTAAAGTCATAAATCTGACAACGGGAAAGAATGGTAGGGAGAATCTTATGCTTCTCCGTCGTAGCCAGGATAAAGATAGCATGACGGGGAGGTTCTTCCAGCGTTTTCAGGAACGCATTGAAAGCAGATGCCGAAAGCATGTGCACCTCGTCGATGATATATACCTTATATTTACCAATCTGCGGCGGGATGCGTACTTGCTCCACCAACTGGCGAATGTCATCTACCGAGTTGTTGGAAGCAGCATCGAGTTCGTGAATATTGTATGATCGCTGTTCGTTGAAAGCTACACATGACTCACACTGATTACAAGCCTCTCCGTCGGCAGTAGGCGTCATACAATTGATGGTTTTGGCAAAGATACGCGCACAAGTGGTCTTTCCTACCCCACGTGGTCCGCAAAACAAATAAGCATGAGCCAGCTTTTGGGTAGCAATTGCATTTTTCAGCGTAGTAGTCAACGCCCGCTGTCCTACCACCGATTCGAACGTGGACGGACGGTACTTACGGGCTGAAACAATATAGTTTTCCATATCCGGGATTCTCTCTGTTTTTTTGAATTTTCGCTTACTCTGCAAATGTACACAAAAAAAGTGAGATGTAATAAGGGATAAAGAGAGAAGTTTTGAAGCTAAAGCGATAAGTTTTTAAGTTATTAGTTTTATCTTTGCGGATATTAAAAGGAGAAATTATGGGTAAACTAATCAGTATCTGGAGTTTCATACGCAGACGAAAGTATCTCATTACGGTCGTTGCGTTTGCTGTTATCATTGGCTTTCTGGACGAGAACAGCCTGGTTCGTCGTTTCGGATATGAACGGGAGATTAGCCAGTTGAAAGAAGAGATAGAAAAGTACCGGGCAGATTACGAAGAGAATACCAAGCGTCTCAACGAAATAACGACCAATCCGGACGCCATCGAGCAAATCGCCCGTGAAAAGTATCTGATGAAGAAACCCAACGAAGATATTTACGTTTTTGAAGATTAAAGAATGAAACAATTAGTACCCGCCCTTTTCGTCGTAGGCGCTATCATGGCTCTCACCGGAGCTGCTGTATTTATCACCGGATGGATCTATGCTCCTTACATATATACTATCGGAGCCGGACTTTTCGCTTTGGCACAAGTGAACACGCCTGTCAAAGGAAAAGGAAAAACACTGAAACGCCTACGCGTTCAGCAGATATTCGGAGCATTGGCGCTGATCCTGACTGGAGCCTTTATGTTTACCACCCGAGGCAATGAATGGATTGCCTGCCTCACGATTGCTGCTATCCTCGAACTTTACACTGCTTTCCGTATTCCGCAGGAAGAAGAAAAAGAAAGGGCATAAAAAAACCTGCCCATAGCTTCGCAGTCTTGAACAGGTGGAAAATTAAACAAAAAATATATTATGGCGTTCCGTCCTTTTTATTAAAAAACGAAACGCTTTCTATTCATTATTATTTCTTCACTGGTGAATATCTTGCATTCAACCCATCAACAATTTCTTTTGTGATATTAAAAGCGCTGTCAGCATAAAGCAGGTTATCAAACCCAGTGTTGCTGAAAATCAGGCTATATCCGTGAGTCTTATTATATTCTTTCAGGAAAGCGTTGATAGAATCGCGGAACTGCAAGCTGTTCTTGTTGTTCTCTTCCATCAAACCATTCTGAAGTTTGTTGCTCAACTCTTGCAAATCTTGTTCCAACTTCACCAGACGGTTGTATTCTTGCTGCGCTCTATCTTGTGACAGGAAAGCATTGTTTTCTACTTTCTTCTGGAAATCTTGTTTTTCCTTGTTCAAAGAGGTAGCCTTCTGATTCAATGTCATGCGAACGTTCTCGCTCTTCTTTACCATCGCCTCATTCAAGTCAATACAGAAATTGTATTTGGCAAGCAGCGTATCTATTTCAACATAGGCAATTTTCATTCCTGACAGTTCGGCATTAGCCTGTGCCGGAGTACTTGTAGTTTGATTGTCAGTTTTGCCAGCACATTGTGAAAATAAAACGATAAACGCAAGAGCAGCCAAACCGTTCATGAGGTAGTTCATTCTATTCATAATTAATAAGTATTGTTTTTAATAAATTTAATTCATACTATCGTTCAAGGCTTTTTCCAACTCGTTAATAGAAAAACGCGGTTTCTTTTGTGCTTCGCGATCCTGCGACTGCGCGCATCCGATTCCTTTCTGACGCAACGCTTTATTCCCGCTTACGTGACCATTCGGGAACTTCCCACCCTTCGTAAAGAATACTTTCACCCCTAATAATACCAGGGAAATAGCAACTATTAACAAAGTTATCAGTATAGTCTCAACCATTTCTATTAATTTTGTGAGTGCAAAGATAGGCTTTAATGAGATATGAGTTCAGATAAGTCAATCAAATTAACCATATTTAGCAATAGAAGAAGCGAAAACAGCCCTTCTATTCCTATTATAAAATAAAAACAGCATGGAAAAAAAAGACTTAAAGCCGGCTGGCGTATTCAAGTATTTCGAAGAAATCTGCCAAGTGCCACGCCCTTCAAAGAAGGAAGAGAAAATGATTGCCTACCTGAAGGCATTCGGAGCAAAACATAACCTGGAAACTAAGGTGGACGAAGCCGGCAACGTATTGATTAAAAAACCCGCTACTCCGGGAAAAGAAAATCTTCAAACCGTCGTATTGCAATCACATATCGACATGGTGTGCGAAAAGAACAATGACGTTCAACATGACTTCCTCACCGATCCCATCGAAACGGAAATTGACGGTGAATGGCTGAAAGCCAAAGGCACTACCCTCGGAGCCGACAACGGTATCGGTGTAGCTACCGAACTGGCTATTCTGGCTGACGACAGCATTGAACATGGTCCGTTGGAATGTCTGTTTACAGTAGACGAAGAAACGGGGCTTACCGGAGCTTTCGCCCTGCAGGAAGGCTTTATGAGCGGTGATATTCTTCTGAACCTCGATTCGGAAGATGAAGGGGAAATCTTTATCGGCTGTGCCGGAGGCATTGACTCCGTTGCAGAATTTACATATAAAGAGGTGGAAATTCCTGCCGGATATTTCTTCTTCAAAGTGGAAGTGAAAGGTTTGAAAGGTGGTCACTCCGGTGGTGATATTCATTTGGGACGGGGAAATGCCAACAAAATACTGAACCGTTTCCTTTCCCGCATGGCTGCCAGACACGATCTGTACCTCTGTGAAATCAACGGTGGTAATCTGCGCAACGCTATTCCCCGCGAGGCATACACTATCTGTGCTGTTCCCGAAGATGCCAAACATGATGTCCGCACCGAACTGAATATCTTCACCAGCGAAATGGAAGACGAATTATCCGTTGTAGAGCCCGACTTAAAGTTGGTTCTCGAATCGGAAACTCCCCGCAAGACGGCTATCGACCAGGATACCACTACCCGTTTATTAAAAGCTCTGTATGCAGCTCCTCACGGTGTATACGCCATGAGCCAGGATATTCCCGGACTGGTGGAAACTTCTACCAACCTGGCATCTGTCAAGATGAAGCCGAATCATGTCATCCGCATTGAAACTAGTCAGCGGAGCTCGATACTATCCGCACGCAACGATATGGCGAACACGGTTCGTGCTGTATTCCAACTGGCGGGAGCCAATGTTACGTTTGGCGAGGGTTATCCGGGATGGAAACCGAATCCCCACTCGGCTATCCTCGAAGTGGCTGTTGAATCTTACAAGCGTCTGTTTGGTGTAGACGCGAAAGTTAAAGCCATCCATGCAGGATTGGAATGTGGTCTGTTCCTTGATAAATATCCAACGCTGGATATGATTTCTTTCGGACCGACACTGACAGGTGTTCACTCTCCTGACGAACGAATGCTTATTCCTACCGTTGAGAAATTCTGGAAACATCTATTGGATATCTTGGCACATGTTCCTGCCAAGAAATAACAGACAGATAAGTCAACATAAAGAAGAGTATGGTAACAGTGAAAAGAGAGTAGCTGTTGCCATGCTCTTTTTTGCAATGAATTTAATAGCTGTAAGTTTCTTTGCTCCTTCTTATGCTATCGCACAAGATTCTCACGAAGGACAAGGCTATCACGACACACAAGTCCCCTCTCAACAAGAAAGAATCCCTTTCCGCGTTGTAAGTTGGAACATAGAAAACCAGTTTGATACACACCACGACAGTTTGAAGAACGATCATGAATTTCTTCCCGACGCGATGCGTCATTGGAATTATAGCAGATATAAAAAAAAGCTGGTTGACGTTGCCCGTGTAATTACTGCTATTGGCGAATGGAGTCCGCCTGCATTAGTCGGATTATGTGAAGTAGAAAATGATACAGTGCTTCGTGACCTGACCCGCCGTTCTCCTTTAAAAGAGCTTAGTTATCGTTATGTAATGACCAACTCCCCTGATTTAAGAGGAATTGACGTAGCCTTGCTTTATCAACGGGATCTATTCAAACTATTATCTTCCCGTTCCATCTCCATTCCTCCGTTTAAGCAGCACCGTCCGACAAGAGATTTGCTACACGTCAGCGGGCTTCTACTGGCGGGAGATACACTCGACGTATTTGTCTGCCACTTCCCCAGCCGTTCGGGTGGAGCCAAAGAATCGGAACCTTATCGTTTATATGTAGCTCACATACTGCGTACGGAAGTCGATAGCATTATGAATATTCGTTCTCATCCGCAAGCCATTATCATGGGGGATTTCAACGATTACCCGACGAATCAGTCCATTCTGAAAATACTGAAAGCCGAAGCGCCTCCTGTTAAAACCAATGACCTAGCTTCAACAACCGACTCCGCCAACGCCTCAACAGTTACCCCCTCCTCACTAAAACTATATCATCTACTTGCCCGAAAAGCAAAATCAAAAAACTTCGGTTCTTACAAATTTCGTGGTGAATGGGGATTACTCGACCACTTGATTGTATCAGGCACGCTATTAAATCAATCAAATCACTTTTTCACTAGCGAAGAAAAAGCAAATGTATGCCTTCTCCCTTTTTTACTGAAAGACGACGAAAAATATGGTGACAAAGAACCTTTCCGCACTTATAAGGGAATGAAATATCAAGGAGGCATCAGTGACCATCTTCCTATCTACACAGACTTTGAATTGATTGTATATTAATTATGGCAAACGATAGTAGCCAATATTATCAGGTTATTACAAATAAAGATAGTCAACCATTATCAGAGAAGTACAAACGCCGCTACAGCATACTCTGACAAGAGACTATTCTCACTACGATGAGAAAAAATACTCATCGCCATGAGAAAAATTTCTCATTATAATGAGAATCTTTTCTCATCGTAGTGAGAATACTTGAGAAATATAACGCCTCATCATAGCTTCATAAATTAAATTATCAAACAAGAGTTCCGAACTTCTATTTCTCCATGTCCTCTATGATGCAAATGATGAATTAGTCCGAATACTGATAAACCTTCAAATCGAACTTCGGAACCATTGCCAGCAAATGGTCGAAGATATCCGACTGAATACGCTCGTATTCTTTCCAGACCTTATTGCGGGAGAAGAAATAAACCTGAATAGGTACTCCGTACATCGTAGCTTCTTTCTGACTGATAATCAAATCCAACTCCTGATTGACCACAGGCAGACTACACAAATAGCGTTCAATATATACCCTGTACACTTGAGAATTGGTAGGAACGACTCCTTCTTCCGGCTGATAATCCGCCATTAATGGAATTTCTTTCCGGTAACGGTCCAACATTTCCGGAGTACAGAATTGAAGTGTAGTCAAATCCAAAGTTATACTCTTCATCACCCGTCGTCCTCCCGACTGTGTCATTCCCCGCCAATTCTGAAAAGGACTGCTCACTAATGTATAAGGAGGAATAGTGGAAATGGTATTATCAAAATTCTGGATCTTGACTGTATTCAGCGTTATTTCCTGTACAATGCCATTTGCGTCACCGGAAGGAAGCGTCACCCAGTCCCCCGGACGAACCATATCGTTGGCAGAAAGCTGGATACCCGCCACAAAACCTAATATGGAATCTTTGAATACTAACATTAAAATAGCCGCTGAAGCGCCCAAGCCCGCAAACAAAGTAGCCGGAGACTTATTCACGATAATAGCAATGATTACAATCCCGCCAACAAAGAAAAGAAGCACCTGCAACACTTGGATAAAACCTTTCATCGGGCGGTCTTTCATCGACTCTCTTCCGTCATAGATATCCATTATCATCAACAGAATCCCATTTATAGCCAATAGTAAAGAGAAAATAATATAAATGACGCACGCCTTCTGGGAAATCAGCAACAGCTCTTTTCCACGGATAAAAGCCATCGGCAACAACGAATAAACCAGAAAAGCCGGGATGGTATGAATCAAATTATGAAATACCCTACGCTTCATCAACAATGTATTCCATTGATGAGGTTTACGTCTCGTATACTGTTTCATACCTCCAATAAGAATTGCCTGGCAAAGATAATTCAAAACGATAGCAACCACTATCATCAGTAAAGCCATAATAGTCTCATCAAAACGATCGGCAACTGCCGGATCTATTCCCCAATTAATGAGGGTTTTATTCATCCATTTTCCTAAATCTACTACTAACATAACTTCTGTCTTTTTTTTATAAATAACAGTAAAATATTCATTTGGTTTAGAAAAAAAGAGACTAGTATCCGATTTATCAAGAATCAAGACACCGGTCTCCACTGCTACTCTCTAAGCATATCATTTTTCGATGAGGGCTCCATCAGGGAATCACCATCACCCCTATTTCATTCATATTTACTTTAGCAACGGTAGCATCAGGTGTAGTGGCCTCCAGTTTAATGAAACGTGCCTGTACTTTCTGACTGAAAGCAACCGTCTGTGGCAACGGATTATGCATAATATTGCTGAACTCTCCACTGGCAGGCACTTCTTTCCAGCTCTTACCATCCATGCTTACAAAGAATTGATAACGGAATGCCATCGTCGGCTTTACCTCCGCTTTTGAAGGCGCGTACGTGAAACTGCTCAATGTTACCGTCTTCCCCAAATCAATCGTTAATGGAGAAGCAGCAACCTGTTTCCATCCGGAACGCGGCAAATTATTCCAGTCTTCTTTCGTTGTTTCTTCCTGCAAAGGTTCTGCATAATAAGCGGCAACCTGACTAACGTAAGCAGTCAACCGGCACTCGTCTATTCTCACCCGGAGCTTATTGGCATTAACTGCCGGAAAGCGCAACATACGTTTATATCCTATCGTCGTACCTTTTCCTACTTCTTTCCAGCCATTATCCGTCAAGGCTTCCACAGTAAAAGCCTCTACCCTCTGCCCTTTCGTTATATCTTCCTGCAACATGACCAGATTGATTTCCGATTTGGACTTCAAGGCATAGACAGCCTCACCGCCCGAAGTAGTGCTCCAGTATTTTCTTCCGTTTTTCACCCGGTTGTCAGCAAACGTTTGTTGCCGATAATCAGCAAACTCTTTCAACCGCTTGATATCAGCTTCATGAATCAGTCCCCTCCGGTCAGGTGGAATATTCAGTAGAAGCACTGAATTATATCCTACCGACTGGAAATAAATATCTGATAAATGCTTCAAAGATTTCACTTTACCATCTTCCTCCGCATGATAGAACCATCCCGGACGGATAGATACGTCGACTTCCGAAGGATACCAGAATAATTCCGTAGCTTTCTCCAATATCTTACGACTTCCCAAATCCTCTGCTTTACTGAAAACACCCAAACGTTTGTTGTTCTCTTGTGAACGGGCATATATACCGGGAGTCAACACAGTTGCGTTCCATTCCGTTTCACGGCCTACTCCTTTCTCGTTTCCGACCCAGCGGACATCATCCCCCATAATTGCCATCACAGCTTTGGGTTGGAGGCGTTGGATGGTTTGGTAAAAAGCGTCCCAGTCATACACTTGCTTCTTTCCGTTCGGACCTTCTCCATTCGCCCCGTCGAACCAGACTTCATGTACTTCACCATAATTGGTGAGCAATTCCGTCAATTGCCGAATAAAAAAATCATTGTAACGGGGAGAGTCTCCATAACATTCCGCATTCCGGTCCCAGGGAGAAAGATATACTCCAAACTTCATATCATATTTGTCACAGGCAGCACGAAGTTCTTTCACTACATCGCCTTGTCCGTTTTTCCAAGGAGAAGAGGCCACGGAATGTTTGGTAGTAGCCGTTGGCCAAAGGCAGAAACCGTCGTGATGTTTTGCAGTCAGAAGCACCATTTTAAAGCCGGCTTCCTTGAGGGTACGTACCCATTGTTCAGCATCCAGTTCCGAAGGATTAAAGAGCGCGGGATCTTCTTTCCCGTCCCCCCATTCACGTCCGGTAAAGGTGTTGATACCAAAATGAAGGAAAGCTGTTAATTCCATTTGTTGCCAAGCGTATTGCTGTGGAGTAGGTACCAGACGCGCTGCCATATCAACCTTCTGTTCGATAGTTGCACTTTGAGGAAATTCAACATGCTTCACATAGTAATTTTCTTTTTTCTGCGCCTGCGCTCCACTCATGAGAGTAACAGACAATAAAAGAGAGGTTAGTAGTTTATTCATGGTCTATTAATTATTGCAATCGTACAAAGATAAAATAAAGGTGCAGATTTCACGATCCTCATGGAATATTTTCTTACGACATTCCATCCATTCAGTGTAACCCCCACCTTTATATATAATCTAAATAACCTATTGATTTAGTATCTATTTCACCGGATAAAGGGTAAATTCAAAACTCTGTTTCTTTAATGGAACCAAGTATTGCGGTAATACTCCGGGACCACAAGTAGCCGTTCCCACACCTGCCTGTTCAGCATCCAGATGCACTGTCAGCAATCCATCGCGTTCCAGTTCATTGATATGGCGGGCCTTCTCTAATAATACATCCGAGAAAGGAATGATACTAAACTGGAAAGCACGATCCGACTCAACAAAGATACCTTCGCCGGAAGTATCTGCCAACTTCACCCAACGTACATCGGTGCGGTTGCTTGTAGATTGCGGAGCAACATAATAGTGGAACATCCGTTCCGGTGTGGTCTGATATACACCGATTTTACCGGACTGATTGCGGTCAATATAGGTTTCATTATCTCCACGTCCCAAGTAAGAAACCTGATCGTAGGCGTTCGACACACGGAACGTCAATCCCAAGCGTGCCATTGATTTCACGATGGTCGTGTCGGGTTGGAAAGTTGTATGTACTTTCAGTGCACCGTTTCTATCCAGTGAATAAACAAAGTCAGCAATTCCTACCCTTTGCGTTTTTGCATTTAGAATTTCTACACGGGCAGTGGTCGAAGTCTTACTTTCCTTCAATGACACTACTTTCTGGGTCAGACAATCCAATCCCGCATCACGCCACAAGCGTGCGCCGTTCTTATCCCGGTTGTCATTATCCGTTGCCGGGCGGTAAAGGCTCAATGTCAGCGGAGTAGCCAATAATTCTTTGCCGTTCAAGTTCAATGAAGTCAGCGCGCCTGTTTGCTTATCAACGGTGAAAGTCGTTTCACCTGCTTTTTGCGGACGGTAGCCTGTGTAGTTCTTATTACCGGCAAATACAAACTGGTCGTATGCCACCTCCCAATCCTTATCTATCATTGAAGAAGCTTCACGACGGGTCCAGCTGATATTCAAATAAGCCTCACGGACTGTATTCGGAAGTTTTACAGCCCCCAAAGTAACATCAACAGTAGCGTGTGGTGCACAATCAACCGTTTTTGTACCTTCCGCCAAAATCTTGCCATTATCTGCCGTCACATTCCAGTTCAGTACATACTCATTCAAGTTAGAGAAATCATACCAGTTCTTGACACGGATAGTCAGATTCTTCTGATTCGCCAGCGTTACTTTTATGTTCTGATATACTTTCTTTACTTCGAGCAAATGCGGGTGCGGTTCACGGTTGGCGCCCACCAAACCGTTACAGCAGAAGTTTCCGAAACTTGGAATTCCTTCCGGTCCGTAATCACCGCCATACGTCCAGTACCATTTACCATTCTTGTCTATTTCGCGGAATGACTGATCCACCCAGTCCCAAACGCAGCCACCTTGTGCCATCGGATTGTTTTCAAATACGTCCCAGTATTCTTTCAGTCCGCCGCAACTGTTGCCCATCGCATGAAGATATTCACAAAGAATGAAAGGGCGGTAGATGTCTTTCTCTTTTACGTATGCTTTGATATCGTCTACACTGCGGTACATACGACAGTAAATATCCGTATTATAGTTCAATTCGGCACGTTCATACTGTACAGGGCGAGTTTTCTCTACCGATTTCAGCCAGTCATAAGTACGTTCGAAGTTAATTCCGTTTCCTGCTTCATTTCCCAATGACCAGATAACGATAGCCGGGTGATTCTTAGAACGTTCATACATCCGGTGAGTGCGATCCATGTGTGCAGTCAGCCAGGTACTATCCTTGGCTAGGGAAGCAGGACCATATCCCATTCCGTGAGATTCGATGTTTGCCTCATCAATCATGTACAAACCGTAACGGTCGCAAAGTTGATACCAGTAAGGATGTGTAGGATAATGCGAGTTACGCACCATGTTGATATTGTGCTGCTTCATCAGTTTGATGTCCAGTTCCATCAGCTCCTTGCTCACGGTACGTCCCAGTTGAGAATGCTCGTGTCGGTTGGTTCCCTTCACCAATACCGGAACGCCGTTGATGCAGAAACGTCCGTCTTTGATTTCCGAGGTACGGAAGCCGACTTCACAACCAGTCAGTTCGGTTACCTTGCCTTGTTCATCCTTCAGTTCGAGTATTAATGTGTAAAGATGAGGATGCTCTGCACTCCAAGCCTTTACATCGGGAATATTCTTTTCATCAAACGTGATAAAATTGCTCAATCCGCGGGATTTTATCCGGATAGCATCCTGCAGGACAGTTTTGCCATCGGCGTCTTTCAGGGTATAAGCAATAGAAGTAGCTCCAGATATAGCAGAATGTCCCTCTACGGTCACTTCAAGTCCGAAAATACCATCTTTGTATTTCTCTTTTTCTAAAGAAGCATTCAGTTTATAATCCGCAATGTACTGTTTGGGAGTACTGTAAAGATACACGTCACGTTCGATACCACTCAAACGCCACATATCCTGACATTCCAGATAAGCACCCGCACTCCATCGGTACACTTCCAAAGCAACCACATTTTCGCCTTCATTGAGGACGTCAGTAATATCCCATTCGGCAGCTGTCTTTGATCCCTGATTGTATCCAAGCAATTTTCCATTCACCCATACATAATAGAAAGAGATGACCCCTTCACAACAAAGTACTATCCGGCGTCCTTTCCAGTCGGCAGGCACTTTGAAGGTACGGCGGTATGAGCCGACTTCATTTTCCGCATGCGGTACCAGCGGCGGATTCTTCTTGAAGTTGAACATTTTATCGTCAAATTCATACGTTTCGTTGACATAGATAGCTGTGCCATAACCCTGACATTCCCAGTTGCCGGGCACATTGATGTCCGCCCATCCTCCTGTGTAATAAGAAGGTTGGTAAAAGTCCTTCGGACGGTTATCGGGATTCTTCACCCAATGGAATTTCCACTTTCCGTTCAGGCTCATATAAAAAGGAGACTGTTCATACCCTCCCGGCTTTTCAATGTCGGAAGCGTTGGCATAAGGCCATACGTATGTGTGAGGAGCGAGTTTGTTCAGTCCCACCGCATACTGGCTTTGCCATTCGGGCAACGGTTGTTGTTGCGCTAAAGTGAAAGTAGCAGTCAGTCCTGACAATAGAACTAAAAGAGTTCGTTTCTTTAAGCTAATATTCATAAGCATGTCATCATAATTGGTTTATATAATAAATTAGGCACAGATTAAGCTGATTGACGCTATTATTTTATATACTCATCATTCTAAAAACCGTGAAATTCGTGTAATCCGTCTCTAATAATATAAGATTATTCTGCAAGAACACTTAATTGCTGTTTTTAACTATTTGATTACTATTCTATAATCACTTCATCAAAATAGACTCTCGCTTCCTGACCGGGGCGGACATGCTCGTCGGGACATATCCCCGCACCTTCTGCCGTCACCCGGACATAACGAGCAGATACTCCGCCCATGTCTATCGAATAGTCATTTCTGAAAGTTCCTTCCTGATAGATTTCTTCCGGAGAAAAGTTCAATTCTCCTATGGCATGGTAGGTACGATTATCATCAGAAACTTCTACGCGAATCATTTTCGGTTTGTGCGCTCCCATTCCATAATTCGTAATGCAACCAATAGCTAATTTATTCAGTTTTTCCTGACTCTGTAAATCTATTGTGAAAGAGATAGAATCATTCCGGCTCCAGTTACACCATTCAGAATCCGTATATTTCAGGCTTCCCCGCAATCCATTGACTAATAACATTTCGTTCTTCTTATTGTCAAGCAAAGGTTTTGCCGTAGCTTTGTTCCATGTGAGTGGCAACTCTAAGGTTTCTCCCATTTGCTTGCCGTTCATAAAGGTAGCGGCTTTCACCATTTGCGTCTTCGTCACACAGATAGGTCCGTCGTAACGATGAGAAGACATTGCCGGATTACTCCCATTCAGTGTATAATAAATTTCCACATCCGGACGGATACATTCCAAACTCACTTCCAGATGTCCGTCCACTGGTGTCACCGTCTGTTGTATGTTATACATTGAGCGGGCATAAACAATTCCTTTTTCTGCAATATGCGAATTGTATACATCCATTCGTTTCAAAAATCCAGTCCAGTCCTTCGTTCCTGCAGCTGTCCAAGCCACTTCTGCCAAGGCAGCCAGACGAGGGAACAAAAGATAATCCACGTCTTCCGGTTTATTACAGAATTCCGTCCACATACAGGCCTGTATACCCATTAGCAATGATTCGTATTCCGGTTTCCAGTCTTTTTGTACAGGTTCGTAATCAAAAACATCTTTTAGGGTATTGTTACCGAAATACGTTACCGGTTCAAACCATTGCGGTCCCTGATAGCGAATCAGGTACATGATACGCGCCGGAGTCATGATAAAACGATGTCCTTTTTCAGCAGCTTTCAGGGCAGCCGTTCCCATTCCCTGCCAACCGAGAATAATGGATTCTTCGGGAAGAAAAGAACTGTTTGTCAACTCATCCCAGCCAATCACCTCGCGTCCTTTCTTACGCAGGTAATCACTGATACGCTTCATGAAATAACCTTGCAAGTCTTCCTCATTGGCTAAATGCTGCTTTCTCATCCGTTTCTGACAAAGCGGACATTTTTCCCAGTTCGTCTTTCGCGCTTCATCTCCTCCGACATGAATATAGCGGGAAGGGAAAAGTGCCAGAATTTCGTCAAAGACATCCTGCAAGAATGTAAATACGCTATCATTTCCCGCACAGTAGATAATCTCGGAATTTCGTCCTCCCAAGCCGGGAAGTACACCGATAAAGTCTTTCACAACCGGACAAGCAAACTGGGGATAAGCAGCCAAAGCAGCGTTACTGTGTGCCGGTACATCTATTTCCGGAATGACTTCTATTTGTCTGTCGGCAGCATAAGCTACAATTTCCCGAATCTCCTCCTGTGTATAGAAACCACCTATTGGAGTAAGCTCTCCACGCTCCGGGTTACGGCGTGAGTGAAAAGGTACATCCGTACGGTCTACTCTCCACGCTCCTACTTCCGTCAAACGAGGATATTTCTTTATTTCAATCCGCCAGCCGTTATCGTCCGTCAGATGAAAATGAAGTTTGTTTATTTTCAACATCGCCATACAGTCGATGATTCGCAGTACGTTCTCTTTGGGAATAAAGCAACGTACCGGGTCCAAAAGTAATCCTCTGAAACCAAAACGGGGCTTATCCTGAACTGTCATTGCGGGAACGCTCCAAGCGATATTCTGTACCGGTTGCTCTGATTCTATGGCAGCAGGCAGGAGTTGGCGAATAGATTGCAGGGCATAAAAGAAACCCTTTGTATCCGAAGCTTTAATAAGTATCTGTTGCGGTGTAATCTCCAACAGATATGCTTCGGGTTTAAAAGAAGAATCCGTCACAAAACGAATTTGTCCTTCTTTGCTGCCGACATTCAAAGCCGGAGTTATTCCGGCAGCACGGGTAAACAAGTCGATAAAATTGCGGGCAATCACGGCTTGTTCCTGATTTTCTACCGCAAAGGCCGTTTTTGCAGAAAAGGTGAAATTACCACTACCCGGCACAATCTGTGTCGGGCGTGGTACTATTGAAATTAAAGGGGATGTTAAGTTATCAGCCTGCAAGAACACTGTCAGTGGCGAAAGCAGTATGAGAATGATTAAGATGTATCTTTTCATGGTGTATATACGTTGGTGTTATTCCTTGTCTCTTTCCGGTGAGAAGCGGACAGGGTCATTGTATTGCTCCTGAAGTTTCAGCATTTCTTCTTTCAGTTCTTTCACTACCGATTCGTATTCAGGTTGCCCGTAGAGGTTGTGCATTTCCGACGGGTCTGCCTGCAAGTCGTAGAGTTCCCACCAGTTGATATCATTATAGAAATGAATCAATTTATAGCGGTCTGTACGTACCCCGTAATGACGTTTCACCATGTGTTCAGCGGGATATTCATAGAAATGATAGTAGAGAGCTTTCCGCCAGTCTTTCGGATGTTCGCCTTTCAGTAAAGGAACGAGGGATATCCCTTGGATATCAGAAGGGATTTCTGCTCCTGCCAATTCGAGGAAGGTGGGTGCATAGTCGATGTTCTGTACCATTTCTGTGATATCACCCCTGCGGTCGAATCCTTTCGGCAAACGCATGATAAGCGGTGTACGCATGGATTCTTCGTACATGAAGCGTTTATCAAACCAACCGTGTTCACCCATGTAGAATCCTTGGTCGGAAGTATAGACGACAAGTGTGTTATCCAGCAAGCCTTTCTCTTTCAGATAGTCGAGTACACGACCAACATTGTCGTCCAGTGATTTTACGGTCTTCATATAGTCACGCATGTAACGCTGGAATTTCCAATTGGCAAGTTCCTTGCCTTGCAGGTTCTGCCTGTAGAAATCATCTATAACCGGCGTGTAGAATTTGTCCCATGCAGCACGTTGACCTTCGTCCATACGTCCGACATACTTCTCATATAAGGATTTCAGACGGGTGTTTTTATCAGGACGAAGCATTTTGAGGTCATAAATCATGTCCATGTCCTTCACAATATTCATCTCTTGCGCGGCAGCGGCGGGACGTCCTTCATAATCGTCAAAGAAATTATCCGGTAGCGGGAAGGTTTTATCTTCGTACAAAGCCAGGTTGCAAGTATCCGCCAACCAGTTACGGTGAATTGCCTTGTGGTGAATCAAAAGGCAGAAAGGTTTTTCCGGATTGCGTTTGTTTTCTATCCAGTCAATGGCGTCATCGGTAATAAGATTCGTGATGTATCCATGTTTTTGAATAGTGTCATTGTTTTGTGTGATGAAATCCGGGTTGTAGTAGTCTCCTTGTCCGGGAACAATCTGCCAGTAATCAAAGCCGGAAGGCAAGCTTTCAAGATGCCATTTACCCACCAATGCTGTCTGATAACCGATTTTCTGCAACAGTTTCGGAAAAGTTTGTTGCGAACTGTCGAATACGCAAGTGGTATTATCATAGAATTTATTGGCACAACTATGTTTGCCCGTTATCATGCAGGCACGGCTGGGGCCGCTTAAAGAATTGGCAACAAAGCTTTGAGTAAAACGTACACCGTCAGCAGCAATGCGGTCGAGGTTGGGGGTTTCCATGTAGCGTGTGTCGTAACAGCTCATCATTTGAGCTGTGTGGTCGTCTGTCATAATGTAGACGATATTCAAAGGGAGTTGCTCCGCAGGCCTTTGCTTGTTTGAGCAGGAAGCAAGGGAAGCTACGGCAGCTATTCCTGCTAAAGGAAAGAATAAGTTTGATTGCAGTTTTTCCATAAAACAACTTTATATTAGATTGTAGTGACAAAGGTAGAGACCTGTCAACAAAATCCATGTTCACAAATAACCAATTAATTTCCAATATTCTCCATTTTTGTCTGTTTCAGAAGGAAAAATGGCAAAAACACTATTTACAACTCATTTCCAATCCAGCAAATCCAAGAAAATATATACAATGATTTCTATTTATATAAAGAAAACCCGAATGAAAAGCAGAAACACTCCTCCTCTGCATTCGGGAAAAAACAACTTGTTATAACTACTATTTTTAATAGCCGAAGTTATTTTTTGTAATAGCTATATTAGTATTCATTTCATCACGCGGAATAGGGAACAACAAATTCTTTTTCAAGAAAGTCTCATCATTCAAATTTCCATTATTGTAAATACGTTCACCCCAGACTCCCGTTGCATTGGGATTATTCTCCTGCCACTTTTTAGTTATTGAGTGATTATTATTCACAGTAAGTGCTTTTTTCAAATATTCAGTTCCACGCAAGCGCATCATTTGATACATTTCAGTTTCACCGGCACCTTCAAAAAGTCTTTCAAAGAATATCTTTTCACGTACTTGATCTTTTGTTAATGTTGACTCCCATTTGGCTGGTTGTGTCGAAACCTTAGCTCCCGACTTACGTGCACGCGCCAACACGAGATCTACTGTATTAATTGCATCGTCTTTTCTATCCAATTCATTATAGACATCAGCCAACATCAATAATAAATCTGCATAACGATATAAAATTAGATTTTTATGACTGGCAATACCTGCCATATTCATATCAAAAGCTTTTGCAAAATGAGGCCATGCCGCTCTTTCTCCTGTCCTACCCGCCGCAGTACATACATTCAAAAAATCTTTCAATCCTTTACGATATTTCTCATCAAATTTGGTTTCATCATTCGTGATAGCCAAAATTTCATCCGCGCTCGGATTCTCTTTATTAGTCAATAACTCATAAGGAATTCTACCAACTAACAACTTGTTATTTTTCCAACCGGCAGGTTTTATACCGCTATCATAAGTGAAATAAGGATATTCATAGGTAGAGTCACGGGCAGACGGCACAGGCTCTACTTGAGCTACAGGTCCGATATTGTTTGTACATTTTCTCCATTTTGCCATAAATGTAGTCTCAATACGAGGATCTCCCCAATAGGTTCCCGCAAAGAAATCATAAAAAGCTTTCGTACACTTCACTCTATGGAAACTCTTACCATACGATGATGCAGCAGGATTAAAAACCCAAGATCCCCTATTAAAAGAAGACAACTCACCATTCACCTGAAATCCCAGTTGAAATATAGATTCTTTAGAACCTTTAATCTTATCAACAAATAAATTAGAAAATTTCGATTCCAAATCATATTTACCTTTCACTCCTTCAAAATAGGTCTTTGCTTTTTCCCAAGCTGTAGCATCACCCAAACAACCTAAAGTATGATACAACTTACCTAAATATGCTTCTGCAGTCCATTTCGTTGGAAATCCATCAGAATTCGTTTCCGGCAAATATTTTGAAGCAAATTCCAAGTCACTTCGTACAACATCCAACACCTCTAAACGCGAGGAACGAGGTACAGCTACGCCGTCATGAGAAGAAGGAGTTGTCTTCAAGGGTACATCTCCCCAACATATTGCAAGGTTATAATAAGACAAGGCACGCAAGAAATGAGCCTCTGCAGCCATTTCGTCTTTATCCTCCAAAGAAGTACTTTCTACGTTGGCTATAAATGCATTCGTTTCATTAATTACTTTATACATTACATACCATGCATTTGTCAACAGATCATCTGTATAGTCACATTGCAGCCATCCACACATATCATTTGTACCCCCATTAGTCTGTGCCCATCCGAAACCACTATATCGTACCGGAATTTCTTGCCAATGCTGACCATATCCTCCACTAGTCAATGCAAAATAACCATAGCATCCATATAATGCTGCACGTGCCTTTTCAGAAGTAGAAAACTGAATTTGTGTATTCAAAGTATATTGCGGGTCTTCATCTAACCACGATTCACAAGAAGCCAATAATAAGCAGCTTGCTAATAAAAATATATAGGTAAATTTCTTCATTTTCATAATCATTTATTGTAAATTAAAAGGTTACATTCAAGCCAAACACAAAAGAACGCATATTTGGAAAAGCATTCATATCAATACCCCGACGCAGGCCATCAAATGCAAAGCTATTTACCTCCGGATCATATCCACTATAATTGGTTATAACAAATGCATTCTTTACTGAAGCAAAAATACTGGTATTCTGGAACCCAATCTTAGTCATCCACGCTTTAGGCAAAATATAATTCAGCGTAATATCTGAACAACGCAAATAACTTCCATCTTCTACATAACGATCATAAACAACACCTTTTACATTTGAAGTAGACGACGGATATAAATTAGAACGATTCTCCGGAGTCCAGGCATTATAATAAGCATCTTTTCTCAAGTTTCCAGCCTGTCTGGAAGGAGTCTGTTCGTAACGGATATTTGTATTCAGAATATCATTACCATAAACACCTGTAAAAGAAGCAGAGAGAGAGAGATTCTTCCATTCCAAACGTGTCTGGAAACCATAGGTGAAATCAGGATTCGGATCACCTATCACAACCATGTCATTAGGATCTACTATACCATCTTCATTCACATCCACACATTTAATATTACCAGCTGCCATATCATTTCCAACAGATGAAGTGTAATATTTGGTAGAACCATCTGATGAGATATATCCTACTTTGCCATCAACAACATCTTCTTCCTGAATAATTCCCTGTGTCTTATAACCGAAAAATAGTCCCGGAGCCTCACCCTCAATAAAAACATTTGCAGGTCCAAAATGATCGCCAATCGTCTTACCTAAATAACCACGTACTCCTTTCAAGGAACCTATATCAGAAACTTCCAAACCTAAATTCTCAATCGTAGTCTTGTTGAAACCAATATTTCCGCCTACATTCCACTTCCACCCGTTACTGCGAATAATATCAGCATTTAAACTAAACTCAAAACCTTTATTCAACAACGAGCCTTCATTTATCATCACTGTTGCAAATCCACTGGAATATGGCAGAGCACGCTCAACCAACAAATCTTTTGTGTTTTTACGGTAATAATCAAATGCACCATTCAGGCGACCATTAAAGAAACCAAAGTCAAGACCAACATTCCACGAAGAAGTACGTTCCCACTTCAAACCCTCATTTTGCAGACTTTTGATTTGCATAGACGTCAGTTTATTCCCATCTCCATCAGCATAGTCCACCTTATTTTCATAAATAGATAGAGACTGATATGGATCAATACCCTGATTACCTGTCTCACCATAACCAACACGTACCTTCAACTGACTTAGCCAATCAATGCTCTTCATATAAGCTTCCTGTTCCATACGCCATGCTAATGAGAAAGACGGGAAATATGCCCAACGATTACCCTTTTTAAATTTACTGGATCCGTCAGCACGCAATGAAGCCGTCAACAAGTACTTATCATAAGCAGATAAATTAACACGTCCTAAATATGAAAGTAATTGATAATCTTTTTGTATAGGCTGTTTTACATCCACTTTTCCTGCATTAGACAATCCTTTAGTACGTAAGTCATAGATAGAAAAAGTATTGCCTGAAACATTCTCTGTCAGAAAATGATATTCATCATAAGTGATACCCGCTGTTGCCGACAGACGAAAATCCTTAGTCAAGTCCATATTAAAGTTTAACAGGTTTTCCACTGTATAATTAGACTTATTGACATTACTGATTGCCAGTAAACCCTTCACATTTTCTCCCGGAGGTAACTGAATCCCATACCAACGTTTACGGTCATTGACAATTATATTCCCCCCTGCACGCAGACTATACGAGAAATATTTATTAATGTTCCAATTCAGATTCAAGCTTCCATTAAATGTCTTATTATTAGTAATATCATCATAATCATTTACCCAACTAAATACATTCATTTTTGATTCCAAAGCACCCGGATCATCATCAGGAACAATATAAGGAGCTGTATCAAGAACCGTACGAGCCAAAGATCCGGCAACGCCTCCGGTTGTATTACCGCCCGTCATCATATCATTCTGCTTTAATGAACCGCTCAATATCAAATTTAAAGTTACTTTTTTAGATAATTCAGCAGTTAAATTAGCACGCAAGTCACCCTGTTTTATTCCTGTATTTTCTACGATACCATTAATATCCTTAAAGTTACCGGAGATATAATATTTCATACCGGCAGTTCCTCCACTGACAGAAGCCGAGTAGACCTGTGAGAAAGCTGATGTATATGCTTCTTTTTGCCAGTTGCGATAGGTAATAACCTTATATAATTCCGGATTATTCGGATCTGCCTGATAAGCGGATTCATTACCACTAAATACGTAACGCATTTCACCATTAGGTTGCAGATAATATCGCGGTTGGTCTAATTTAGAATTAGTGTAATCGGCATACTCTTCCAAATTTAACATATCGTGCAAGTTACGTGCATTAGCTATCGTAAAGTTCGCTGTGACATTTACTTTTGCCTTTCCGGCCTTTCCCTTTTTAGTTGTAATAAGAATTACGCCATTGGCACCACGAGAACCATAAATCGCAGTAGCAGAAGCATCTTTCAAGACGGTAATATCCTCAATATCATTAGGATTTATTGCACTCAACGGATCTTGAGCTATTTGGAAGTCACCACCTCCCACAGCAGACTCGGCAAACTCACCAGTAGATGCTTGCGGCACATTATCAATCACATATAACGGCTGATTATCTCCACGTAATGAGTTAGCACCACGAATAGTGACAGAAGAAGCAGCACCCGGAGTAGACATTGAAGCTGTTACATTTAAACCTGCAATCTTACCTTGCAATAGCCCGTCAATAGATACAGCTTTTGAAGCATCATTCGCATCAGGACGAAGACTGGCTGTAGCGCCTGTTAAATCGCTCTTTTTAGCCGTTCCATAACCAACAACAACTACTTCATCCAAATTTTGTGCATCCTCTTTTAATTGAACGTTAATTTTAGTCTGATTTCCAACCACTATTTCTTGTTTGGAATAACCGATAAAAGTAAAGACCAACACTGATTTTGAGTTTGGAACGGAAATGGAGAATTTTCCATCAATGTTGGTAATTGTCCCATTAGTAGTACCTTTTACTTGTACATTGACACCAGGCATACTTTCATTTAGAGCATCCACTACCTGACCGGTAATGTTTTTTCCTTGTCCCATAGATTGCGCTACAAACGCAAACAATGTGATGAAACATAGCAGAAAAACTTTTGATAGGTTCTTCATAGAAGTCATTTTTATAAATTATTAAATTTAAAGATTAAAAAGCTTATTCCAGATTTTTTGCTGAAATCCATACGCAAATATAGACGTGGTTACTGAATATGCATGTTCTATTTTAGCTACTATTTTTCCAATTTTGTCTAAAATCATCCATTTCATCGATATATCTAACCATCATAGACATTGTTGGACATCTTACGAATCAAAAAAAGAAAGCGGAAGTATCCATTCTTGAATATTCCCGCCTCCTTTATATTTTATCCTAATATAACTACAACAATTTTCCTATGAAGATATATTATAGGTTTTCTATATCAGAAGATTGAAGACCCGTATATTTGATAATTATATCAATGGATATTCCGTCCTCTCTCATCTTCCGAGCAATTTCAATTTGCTTCTTTTGCTCTCCTTTCTCCAACCCTTTCTCCAACCCTTCCTTCATCCCTTCTTTCATCCCTTCTTTCATCCCTTCTTTTATTCCCTCTAGCCTTCCTTTTTTCACTCCTTTTTCCAACCCGGCCTTCATCCCTTCCTTTAACCCTTCTTCAGCCGCTTTTCTCCGCATCTCTTCGTTTTTACGCCGTTCATCCTCCTCTACAATTTGGTTGACCCTATACCGATCTAATGCCTTATCATAAGCGATACGGTTTTCTTCCGAAAGATCGGCAACTGCTGCCAATCTCGCCAGATGTTCAAACACTTGTTCTTTCAAAGCATCCGGCATTCTATTCCAATTGCTCATATTCTTCAGTGCATAAATCAATTTATCATATAATGTATGGCAGTCCGACAAGTCCTTTGTAAAATAAGGAAATTGCAAATAAATCTGCCGGAGATGCAGATTTACAATCTTCCCAGTATCACGGCCGGAAAGAACCGTATCCGTACGGAATTTAGCCTCCAAATTTTCCTTACGGGTTTATATAGTTCATATCTAATTTACGAGGCAAAAAGAACCCCTTTATACAATTAGGATTACGCACACATATCTGAATATGATTCTTTTCTCTAAACCCTGCGTCTGGATAGAGTTCAACACCTTCCCAAAATACACCTTTCACTGAATCAAATTCTCTTCCTGATACTTCTCTGTTAATCTGATGTGCCGTTTCAATAACTGCACAATCCAATCTGCGCAATAGCTTATCTTCAGATATTCCTATTGTAGAATTTGTAGGAAGAGAAATCCCTGTTACACGACATGTTTCCACAAGTACATTATAAGATTCCTTCAATTCACCTAAATACAATGAATCTGTCAAGTCCATGCAGTATCCCAAATCAATAATAGCACCAATTACAGCTGGGCATTTAACAGATGAATGAGCTCTACCCATCATATCATTTGCATATTGCAATGCACGAAGCTCGTTGTTTTCCCAAAAATAGATTCCATGTCCCAGCCAATCATAATCATTAGTACTTGCAATTAGATCATCTTTACCTTCAATTATCTTATTTGCAATTGATTGATCACAACCATGAAAGCCAACAACAAGATTAGAACGACGTGAGTATAATGTTTCTTTCATCTATAAATTTTGGTAAGTTCACCTGATTTAGAGACTATTCCAGCTTTTTTTAGAAAAGATTGGGCATTCCTTTTATTAGCTGTAATTTTCTTCACTACCTCAACTCTAAGTTCTTCCCGAGTTTTTATTTTCTTTGTAGCAGTCATTATATACCTCCTTTCTTGTACAAAGATAACTATTTAAATCCATAAACATAAAAAACAATCCCAAACTTTACGGATTTATAGCCTTTTATAGTAAGCTGTCTCCCTTTCAATTCCTCCAAACAAACAAGAGAAATGTTCTATTTTTCAGATTAAGAAAGAAAACAAAACTATTGAAGATGGTAATCCGGAATTAAAAGCATCCATATTACCACATATATATGCATATTACCACCACAATACAGCATATATTTTCAGATGATATGCGTTTTCTTTAAAGAAATAAATGATTTTCCTCGGTGAGCAATAAGCCATTCCTCGGTGAGGAACACATCCTTCCTCACCGAGAAAGCCTTCCATACTCACCGACCAAGTTATAAAAGCCCTCGGAAAAGCCCGTTTATAGGCTAGTTCATCATCACAAGCGCACAAAAGAAAAATGATAAAGCAAACTACATACGGGCAAATAGTAAGCATATAGATAGCAATACAGAGAAATTATTTATTTTTAGACAGGAATTATCCAGGATAACAAACAACCCTACATTCTTTCATCCAAAATGCAGAGCGTTTTTTCCTTCACCACAAACAAGTGACCGATATATTAAAAACAGAAAGAATAGAATATACCCTTTTTCAGATCAGCACATTTTTAATCCCCTCCTTTCAACAACCATACTCTTTCAGAGTCTGCATCAACTTCGCACCATTGATCGGCTTCACCAGATAATCATCACAACCGGCTTTCAACGCAGCTACCCGGTCGGCATCAAAGGCATGAGCAGTCAGGGCGATAATTGGAATTTCAGCATTAAACTTCCGGATCTCCGAGGTTGCAGTACGCCCGTCCATAACAGGCATCTTCATATCCATCAGTACCAAATCCACCGGTTGGGTACGAACAATCTCAACTGCCTCCAGTCCATTCGGTGCGTGTAACAACTGGCATTTATTTTTCAAAATAGAAGATACCAAAAAGAAGTTACTTTGAATATCTTCAACGACCAGCACTCTTTTAGGTACTTTCTTTGTTTCTTCGGAGTCAAGAATGCTTTCATTATCTGCATCCTTCTCATTATTCCGACGTGAAGAAGTCGGCTCGCTGTCAACCGAATCGAACTGGCATGGCAAAACCGCCCAAAATAAAGACCCTTTATCAAATTCCGACTCAAAGCCTATCTCTCCCCTGCAAGCCTCAACGATGGCTTTACAAATAGACAGTCCCAGTCCGGTTCCCTGTGCAAATTCATCCAGTTTCTCAAAACGATGGAACACCTTGTCTTTTTTATCTTCCGGTATACCAATACCTGTATCACGAACGTAAAGACGAATATCTCCGTCTATCTTTTCATACCCCATTTCAATAGTTCCTTTGGAGGTATATTTGATAGCATTAGTTACAAAGTTAGTGAGAATCTGCGCTAACCGGTTTTTATCCAAACGAACGGTACAGGTTTCATAAGGATTCACGGGAACTAACCGAACCTGCGGATTTACTACACGACGATGCATCGAAGCAGCTAATTCGTTGAAATAAACAGCCAAATCAAAATCTTCGTATTTCAGTTCTACCGAGCCGGCTTCTATTTTCGAAAGATCCAGTATGTCGTTAATCAGTTTCAAAAGCAACTCATTGTTGGCATTGATAATCTGAATAAATTCTTCTTTTTCTTCTTGATCTTCCGTCACCATCAATAAATCGGAAAAACCAACGATAGCATTTAACGGTGTACGGATTTCGTGGCTCATATTTGCCAGAAAGGCGGATTTCAACTTATCGGATTGTTCAGCACGACTTCTTGCCGTTTCAAGTTCACCTATCATGTGCTGTCGCTCGGTAACATCATCTACGCGAATCACGACACCGTCAACATCTCCCTGTTCATTAAATATGGGAGTAGCAAAAACTTCTATGACATGCTTGTTATCCAGATTAAACAAGATAGACTCTACCTGACCGGATCTCCGGGCACGTTGCATCACACAGTTCTCACAAGGAGTGGTGCGATTATGGGCCGTCAGATAGCAAAGCTCCCCTTTTTTGTAAGCCTCATAAGAAAGGCTTTTACTACAAAGCGAGATATTCTCCCATTGTACGATATAATCGTTCGCAATATATGCCAATCCCGAATTAATATTGTTCAATACCAACTCATTCTGACGAATCAATTGGATCATTCTTTGTTCGCTCTCAAGGAGTTCTTTTTTTGAGCGCACCGCTTCTTCGTAAAGATTATCATATTTGTTTTGCCACAGAACACGTTCGGTGACATCCTAACTAATCACCATATAATTCGTAATTTCCGACTTTTCATTATGTACGAAAGAAACAGTAATCTCGAAGAATTTTATACCGGACAGATTAGTAGGAAAAAGATGACGCACGTCATCAAAATTATATTTTGCCATGAAACGCACTGTTTCTCCTTTTCTGACCTGTTCTTTGATTTCATCAGAGAAACTAGTGTAATTAAATAAATTATAGCCCAGAATATCCTTCTTGTCTTTTATCCCCATTGATCTCAACCGCGAATAATTGACATCTATCATGAGACCGTCCTTATCATACAACTCCAAGCCTACAGACAGGTCATTAAAGATGTTGTGCAATAAGTTGTCAGCTATCCCATTTTCCAAAGTCTGTTCCATGCAGCAAAATTTGTATAGTATTACAATATTGATTGTTTATCCAAGCAAAGTTACTTTAATATTTTGTTACATAGAAAGAAAGAGGCCTTTTAGCCTCTTTCAGTATCTTTATTTCGCATTTTGGTATAAGAAGCCTTCTGCTTTCGCTAATGTTTCCGGTTTGCCTATATCAATCAGATGCAACTTTTCTGTCAAGTAACCACCATAGTTTACTTGCCGGCAAGTGGCAAGATAGAAATCCATGATAGAGAATTTTCCATCCCATGAGGGAGAGGTCATCCATTGAAAAATGGCGGGCGAAAGTACATGGATGCCACTGAATGCATATTCTTGATAAAGGGAAGAATCATACTGAAAACCTTCCGGTTTCACTTGTTCCGTATCCTTGTTTATCCATCCGCAAAGTCTCTTATCTGTATCAAAAAGAAGATAGCGGGAGGTTTTACGTTGGCTGGCCAGTAAAGTGGCAACAGCACCGCTTCGTAAATGGTAGTCATATAATTCTTTCAGATTCACGTCTGAAAGAATATCGACATTGTGTATCAGGAAAGGCTCATCGGAGTTTTCAAAGAAAGAACGGGCTTTCTTAATTCCCCCACCGGTGTCGAGCAACAGATCGCGTTCATCGGAAATATGTATGATAAGCCCAAAATTCTCATTGGCTTCTAAGAAATCAAGTATTTGTTCGCCAAAATGATGGATATTAATCACTATTTCTGTGAATCCGGCAGCTTTCAGTTTTAAGATCACATGTTCCA